>Ga0098047_10000935_pt1 | contig 11838 bp, 9 predicted proteins | sample 12_taG_FD_92585 | JGI IMG/M metagenome (GOLD analysis project Ga0098047, IMG submission 92585) | Marine viral communities from the Subarctic Pacific Ocean - 12_ETSP_OMZ_AT15267 metaG | ecosystem: Environmental > Aquatic > Marine > Oceanic | place: Subarctic Pacific Ocean | collected 2015-01-16 | reverse complement strand
TCGCCCCGGAGCGTGCCACGGCATCCATAAACAGCGCCCCGCTCATCACCAGGGCCTCCTTATTGGCCAATAGCACGCGCTTACCGGCTTCGGCTGCTGCCAGCGACGGCAACAGGCCTGCCGCCCCGACAATCGCCGCCATCACGGTGTCGACCTCAGGCGCTTGGGCGACCTCGCACAGCGCATCCTCCCCCGCCAGCGCCACAGTGTTGGAGCCTGCTTGGCGGAGCGCTTGCTGCAACCATTGGGCATCTGCGACGTCATCCAACACGGCAAACCGGGGAGAGTGCGCTTTACACTGGTCAAGCAGCGCCTCTTTTGAGGTATGCGCCGTTAGGGCATAGACGCGGTAACGCTCCGGATGGCGCGCGATGACATCCAAGGTGCTTTTACCGATGGAACCGGTGGCACCGAGCACAGTGACCGACTGAACCGAGACGTGACTCATAGCGCGCTCACCTGAAGTGATAGTACCTGCAGATACAACAGCGCAAAGATGGGGATGGCTGCGGTGAGACTATCGATACGGTCCAGCACACCACCATGACCCGGCAGCAGCTGGCTGGAGTCTTTAATATTACGGTAGCGTTTCAACATACTTTCAAACAGGTCGCCAAGCACTGAAGTCAGCGTCACCACTGCGGTAATCACGATCAGCGCCACGCCCCCCATCACTCCAAGGGGCTGCCAAAGGGCAAACAGTAGGGCTAGCAGCATCGTGGCAGCAAGCCCCCCATACACGCCCTCCCAGGACTTGCCTGGACTAACCCGCGGGGCTAATTTGCGCTTACCCCAGCGGCGACCAGCAAAGTAGGCGCCAATGTCTGCCGTCCATACCAGCAGCATCACAAACAGAAGCCACACCGCCCCGCTATCACGCAGCACGTTAAAACCTACCCAGCACGGCAGCAGTACCCAAACGCCCATGAGTAGACGGCGTGAAGTGGCTTGCCACTGCTGACTGCTTTCCGGGTAGCGCGTCACCCAGTAAAGGTTCAGCAACCAGCCAGCGGCGGCCAGCCACAACGGCCAAACTGCAAAGGCAGCGCCGCTCAGCCACAGCAGGGCCATGAGCACCGCCATACCGGCCACCAGCGCCAGGCGCGTGCGCGAGACGATAACCCCCGCCAAGTTGGTCCATTCCCAGGTACCTAACAGCACGATCAGCGCTGTAAACAGCGCAAAGGCACCTCCCTGTAATCCAAACAGACCAATTAGCGTGACAGGAGCTAACCAGGCTGCGGTGATCATCCGCTGTTTAAGCACCTTGCGCCTCTATTTGTTCGTCGGTCATGCCAAAACGGCGACGTCGTAAGCAGAAATCATCGAGCGCTTTATCGAAGGCCGCCCCATCAAAATCTGGCCATAACAAGGGCGAAAAGTGCAGCTCGGCATAGGCCAGCTGCCATAACATAAAGTTCGAGAGCCGCTGCTCGCCGCTGGTACGGATGCACAGATCCACCGGCGGTACTTGATCGGTGTTCATGGCCGCATCCAAACGCGCTTCGTCGATGGCCTCGGGCGCCAGCTTTCCGGTAGCCACCTGCTCGGCGAGCTGGCGGGCGGCGCGGGCGATGTCCCACTGGCCGCCGTAGTTCGCGGCAATCACCAGATGCATGCCCGTGTTCTCGGCGGTCAGCGCTTCGGCGCGCTGAATATGCTTTTGAATCGCGGGGGAAAAGCCACGCTGTTCGCCAATAATCGACAGACGGATATTGCGCTCATTAAGTTTTTTGACTTCGCGTTTAAGCGCCATCAAAAACAGCTCCATCAGCGCATTCACCTCAGCGGCAGGACGTTTCCAGTTCTCACTGGAGAAGGCGAACAGGCTCAGCGTTTGCACGCCTCGCTCGACCGCACGCTCGATCACCGCGCGCACGGATTCAACACCGGCGCGGTGGCCGCGCACTCCCGACAGCCCCCGTGCCCGCGCCCAGCGGTTGTTACCATCCATAATGATAGCAACATGAGACGGCAGTGCTTCCTCGGATAGAGAAAGCGTCGTGCCGCCCGGCTGCTCTTGGGGAAGCTGCGGAGACATCATGGGTTCTCGCACCAAAGATCAGTCATAAGTAAGCCAAGCGATGGCCCACGGGCAGCTGAGCTACCCGTGGCTAAGTGAACGCAGGCAGTGATGTTCACAACAATCACTAAACCTGCATGAGATCCTGTTCTTTTGCGGCAAGTGCCTTATCGATCTCAGCGATATATTTATCGGTCAGCTTCTGGATTTCGTCTTCGCCCTGGCGCTGATCGTCCTCGGTAATCTCTTTATCCTTAAGCAAGGATTTGAAATCACCGTTAGCATCACGACGAACGTTACGCACAGCCACGCGCGCGCTTTCTGCCTCGCTACGTGCCTGCTTAATGTAACCCTTGCGTGTCTCTTCAGTCAGCATCGGCATCGGTACACGAATCACGTTGCCTGCGCTTGAGGGGTTGAGGCCCAAGTCAGAGGTCATGATCGCTTTTTCGATTTTAGCCACCATGGACTGCTCCCAAGGAGCCACCGCCAGGGTACGGGCGTCTTCAACGTTGACAGAAGCCACTTGGTTCAGCGGCACTTGGCCACCGTAATACTCAACGGTCACGGCATCCAGGATGCTGGGGTGAGCGCGACCCGTGCGGATCTTGTTGAAGTTGCTGTGCAGCGCCTCAACGCTCTTCTTCATGCGAGACTCTGCATCTTTCTTGATGTCGTTGATCACGTTGTTACCCTCTGTCTATCAGCGTGCCTTCCTTGCCCCCAACCACGAGGTTGAGCAGGGCACCAGGCTTGTTCATATCAAATACCCGCACCGGCATATCATGGTCACGTACCAGGCAGATTGCGGTCAAATCCATTACGCCCAGTTTCTGATCCAGAGCGTCGTCATAGGAGAGCTGGTCGTATTTTACGGCGTCGGGGTGCTTCACCGGGTCCTTATTGTACACGCCGTCCACCTTGGTGGCCTTGATGACAACGTCTACATCCACTTCAATGCCGCGCAAACAAGCAGCAGAGTCGGTGGTAAAGAAAGGGTTACCGGTGCCAGCAGAGAACAGCACCACGTCGCCAGACGTTAAATAACGGATGGCAGTGCGGCGGTCATAGTGCTCCACCACACCGCTCATGGGAATCGCTGACATCACCCGCGAGCGAATATTAGAGCGCTCCAGAGCATCACGCATGGCGAGGGCATTCATCACCGTTGCCAGCATTCCCATGTGGTCACCCGTGACCCGATCCATGCCGGCTTCGTTCAACGCCGCACCACGGAACAGGTTACCACCACCAATCACAATACCGACCTGTACGCCAATACCGACCAGCTGGCCGATCTCGAGCGCCATACGATCCAGCACTTTTGGATCAATACCAAAATCGTGCTCACCCATCAGCGCTTCGCCCGATAGCTTCAGCAAAATACGCTTGTATTTTGACTTTGACTTGTCGATTTTGGGGGCCGCAGTGGGGGTAGACTCTTGAACATCACGTGACATGGCATCTCTCCTGAGGCAGACCTGGGCACAGGTGGGCGAGGCGGCACCTGTATTTCACAGGGGCCGGATACACGAAGGCGTGCGCTCGCGCGCACGCCATCTTCTTACTGGAACCTCTGACCTTAGCGACGGCCAGCCTGTTCCATGACTTCTTTAGCGAAGTCGACTTCTTCTTTCTCGATGCCTTCGCCCACTTCAAAGCGAGTGAAGCTAACCACTTCACCACCAGCTGCTTTGACGAATTCAGCAACGGACTGGTTCGGGTCTTTAACAAACGGCTGCTCGGTCAGGCTGTTCTCGGCCAGGTACTTCTTCAGGCGGCCTTGAACCATCTTCTCAGCGATTTGCTCAGGCTTACCGGCCATGTCCGGCTGGGCCAGGATGATTGCCTTCTCTTTGTCCAGCTGCTCTTGCGGCATCTCTTCAGGATGCGCAACCGCCGGGTTGATCGCCGCTACGTGCATCGCAACATCTTTGGCTGCTTCGCTGGTGCCGCCTTTCAGAACGGTCAGAACGCCAATACGGCCACCGTGAACGTATTCGCCCACCAGACCACCTTCAACGGCATTCACGACAACGGCACGACGCACGCCGATGTTTTCGCCGATTTTCTGAACCAGCTGCTCACGAGCGGACTCAAGGTCACCCGCCATCACCGCTGCAACGTCTTCGTTTTTCGCCGCAAAGAACGCATCAGCAATCTTGTTGGCGAAGTCGATGAAGTTGTCGTCACGGGCAACGAAATCGGTTTCAGAGTTGATTTCGACCATTACGCCGTAGCTGCCATCTTCTGCTACACGAGTAACAACCGCACCTTCTGCAGCGGTACGACCCGCTTTTTTCGCGGCTTTAAGACCAGAGCTTTTACGCAGGTTTTCGATCGCGACTTCGATGTCACCGTCGGCTTCGGTGAGTGCTTTTTTACACTCCATCATGCCAAGACCGGTACGTTCGCGCAGTTCCTTAACCTGAGAGGCGCTGATAGCTGCCATGAGATTTCACCTCGGAAATGGTTCTAACTGAGAGTTAAACGCGCTACAGAGTATAAGCACGGTAGATGACCGTTGCGTATCACTGTGCAGAGCGCTTGCCGGCATTCATCCGGCATAATCGGCCCGCCTGAGCGAACTCAAAGCGGGAAAAAGGGGGCATAAGGCCCCCTCTTAACACGATGCGGCTCAACCTGCCCGCCGCACCACTGCAGCCTTACTCGGCAGCAGCGCTTGTGTCGGCGGAAGCGGCTTCTTCAGTCACTTCGACGAACTCGTCCGGACGACCTTCTTTCGCGCGACCACACGCGTCGGCAATCGCCTTCACGTAGATCTGGATAGCGCGGATGGAGTCATCGTTACCCGGGATCACGTAATCAACGCCATCTGGGTTAGAGTTGGTATCTACCACGCCAATAACCGGGATACCCAGCTTGTTGGCTTCGTTAATCGCGATACGCTCGTGGTCAACGTCGATCACGAACAGTGCGTCCGGCAGGCCGCCCATGTTCTTGATACCACCGATAGAACGCTCAAGCTTCTCTTGCTCACGCGTGGCCATCAAGACTTCTTTCTTGGTCAGCTTCTCGAAGGTGCCGTCTTCGCGCATCACTTCCAGATCACGCAGTCGTTTGATGGACTGACGAATGGTCTTGAAGTTGGTCAGCATGCCGCCCAACCAGCGATGGTTGACGAACGGCTGGCCAACGCGATTCGCTTCTTCTTTGATGATCTTGCTAGCGCTGCGCTTGGTGCCAACAAACAGAATTTTGTTGTTGGATGCCGCCATCTTCTCGACCACGTCGATCGCTTCGTTCAGCGCCGGCAGGGTGTGCTCGAGGTTGATGATGTGAATCTTGTTGCGCGCGCCGAAGATGTATTTGCCCATCTTCGGATTCCAGTACTTGGTTTGGTGACCGAAGTGAGCACCTGCTTTCAGCAGGTCACGCATATTAACGTGAGACATGGTAAAACTCCTGAAACTCGGGTTAGGCCTCCACGCACCCCATGGATCCGACCAGTAGCGTCGTTAAACGTCGCTAAAGGCACCCGGGACCATGTGCCGGTGCATGTGTGTTTTCAAGGCTTGCTGTTGTGCAACCCAGCGGTGCTGCGTTGCGATCTCGTTGCCCTTTCGCGTAGCGCCAGCCAGTATAGAAGCATTGGATGGCGATTGCAGGAAAGCGCGCGGCTTTATACCATAGATCATTGCCAAGATGAAGTCGCAGCCGCGTTTCGGCATTTTCATTTGCGACCCATCACTTACCCAGAAGCCACATCGAGAATTCATGAACGTTCCTATTAAGACGCCTTCTGAAATCGAGAAAATGCGCGAAGCCGGTCGCCAGGCGGCCAGCGTTATCGAAATGATCACTCCCCACGTTAAAGCGGGCATTAGCACTGGCGAGATCGACCGTCTGTGCCACGAGTACATTGTTAACGAGCTGGGCTCGACACCGGCACCGCTGAACTACCACGGCTTTCCCAAAGCAACCTGTACCTCCATCAACCACGTGGTGTGCCACGGCATCCCCGATGACGCCAAAAAGCTCAAAAACGGCGACATCATGAACCTGGATATCACCGTGCGCACACCGGATGGCTACCACGGCGACTCCAGCGTGATGTTCGTGGTGGGCGACACCATTCAGGGCGAACGGCTGTGCCGCATCACCCAAGAGTGCCTATATAAAAGCATTGCGCTGGTGAAACCCGGCGTGCGTCTTTCTGAGCTTGCCCGTGTGATTCAGCAGCACGCCGAAGCCCATGGTTACTCGGTGGTGCGTGATTTCTGCGGCCACGGCATTGGCGCGGACTTCCACGAAGACCCGCAGTTCCTGCACTACGACGGCTATGCACCGGATGCCGACATCCGCCTAGAAGCGGGCATGTGCTTCACCATCGAGCCGATGATTAACGTGGGCGGCTACAAAACCAAAGTGCTGCGCGACGGCTGGACCGCCGTCACCAAAGACCGCAGTCTTTCGGCCCAGTGGGAACACACCCTGCTAGTGACCGACACCGGCGTTGACGTGCTCACTGCGCGCAGCGACGAAGACTTTAGCTTTCTGAACGCCTGATGCTTCTTCACCACTACCGGTTCGAGCCGGACACGTCGCTTTATGATCTCGACCTGTTTCGCACCGAGCTTGCCGGGTCGCGCTCTCCTATCGCCCCGTTTAAAGCCGCGCTGCGGGAAATCCAAGCACGCCTGGATGAACGCTTTCGCGCCGGTAGCGATATTCGCGACTTGGTACGCGGCAGGGCTTGGTATCTTGACCAGCTCCTCGCCATTGCCTGGGCGCAGCATGCTTGGCCCGACGACGGCGTTGCACTGGTGGCCGTGGGCGGCTACGGGCGTGGTGAACTGCATCCCCATTCGGATATTGATCTGCTCTTGCTGCTTGAGCACGACGACGATACCCCCTACCGGGAGCCGCTGAGCGCTTTTATCACCTTCCTCTGGGATATCGGCCTGGAGATTGGCCACAGCGTTCGCTCGCTCAACGACTGCGAGCGGGAAGCCGAAGCAGACGTCACAGTGATTACCAACCTGCTGGAGTCGCGCCTCATTGCCGGGCCGGAAAGTCTGCGTGAGAAGATGCGCGAGCGCCTGAGCACCCCGAACCTGTGGCCCGCCGACCGCTTTTTTGAAGCCAAGTGGCAAGAGCAAATTGCTCGCCACTACCGCTACAACAACTCCGAGTACCACCTGGAGCCCAACCTCAAAAGCTCCCCCGGTGGCCTGCGGGATATCCAGATGATTGGCTGGGTGGCTAAGCGTCACTTCGGCACCGAGCAGTACACCGATATTGTCGCCAACGGCTTTATGAATGACGCGGAGCTGCGCATTCTCAGCCAGGGCCAGGCGTTTCTTTGGCAGGTGCGCTACGCCCTGCATATGCTCACAGGCCGTGCCGAAGACCGCCTGCTGTTTGATCACCAGCGCACCATTGCCGAGATGTTTGGCTTTAGGGATACCCCCGAGCGGCTCGCGGTCGAGCAGTTCATGAAACGCTACTACCGCCACGTGACGGCCCTCGCCGGGCTCAACGATATGTTGCTACAGCACTTCGACGAAGTGATTTTGCGCGGCAAGGAGTCGTTGGAAACCGTTAAGCTGAACGAACGCTTTGAAACCAAGGGCGGCTACATCCAGGCGCGCTCCCGCAACCTGTTCCGCGAGCGCCCGGCGGCCATGCTAGAGCTCTTCCTGCTGATGGCCAAGCATCCGGAAATCGAAGGGGTACGCGCCGATACTATTCGGCTGATTCGTGACCACCGCCACCAAATTGACGACCACTACCGGGAAGACCCACGCCACCAGCGGCTGTTTATGGCCATTATGCGCGCGCCGGGTAACGTCCCTCGCCAGCTGCGGCGTATGAACCGCTACGGCATTCTCGGCAAGTACCTGCCGGAGTTCGGCCGCGCGGTGGGGCTGATGCAGCACGATCTGTTCCATATCTATACGGTGGACGCCCACACCCTGCGCCTGCTGAAATTTCTGCACGGCTTCCGCAAGCCCGAGGCAAAGGACGACTTCCCGGTGGCCGCCAACCTGATCCATCAGCTGCCTAAGCTGGACCTGCTGTGGATTGCCGGCCTGTTCCACGATATCGGCAAAGGGCGTGGTGGCGACCACTCAGAAATCGGCGCGCGGGACGTCGAACAGTTCTGCCATCGCCACCATATTTCCCAGCACGACACCAACCTGGTGAGTTGGCTGGTGGAGCATCACCTGCTGATGTCGATGACCGCCCAAAAGCGCGACATCAGCGACCCGGATGTAATCCGCGACTTCGCACTGATCGTGCGCGACGAGACCCGCCTGGACTACCTCTATGTGCTCACCGTTGCCGATATCAACGCCACCAACCCCACGCTGTGGAACGGCTGGCGGGCATCGCTTTTGCGCCAGCTCCACGCGGAAACTAAACGTGCTCTGCGCCGTGGGCTGAAAAATCCACCGGATCGAGACGACTGGGTGCGCGAAACCCGTACTGAGGCGCGCTCGCTGCTGCAAACAGTCGGCGTCGATAGTGGCCAAATAGACCAGCTCTGGGAGTCGCTGGGGGAAGACTACTTCCTGCAGTACGCCCCCAGCGAGATCGTTTGGCAGACCCAGGGCATTCTGGCCCATCAGCCCTCCCCCCTGCCGCTGGTGCTGATCAGTGCCCCCACCGCCGACATGGCCGAAGGCGGCACCAAAGTGTTCATCCACACCCGCTCGGTGGATGACCTGTTCGCCGCCACTGCTGCCGCCATGGAGCAGCTCGGACTCTCGATCCACGATGCCCGCATTGCTACTTCCCACAACGACTGGACGCTCAACACCTTTATCGTGCTGGATAGCCACGGCCAGCCGATTCGCGACGCGGAGCGCATCGAAGAGATGCGCAGCCACTTGGTAGAAGAGCTGGATGACCCGGATGACTATCCAGAAATCGTCACTCGACACACGCCGCGCCAGCTCAAGCACTTCAAAGTGCCTACCGAAGTGGTGATCGAGCAGGATCCGGCCAATGAACGCACCCTACTGGAACTGACCGCCCCCGACCGCCCCGGTCTGCTGGCTCGGGTAGGGCGCATTTTCATGGAGCAAGATATCTCGCTCTCAGCCGCTAAAATTGCCACGCTAGGCGAACGGGTTGAAGACGTTTTCTTCATCACCACCAAAGCAGGCGAGCCGCTCACCGACCCCGAACGTCAGCAGCAGCTCCGCGAACGACTGATTGAGGTATTGGGGGTTTAAAGCTCGCGCTGTCTATGAATGCCGGGGGCTGGTTGAAGCGAGGGTCTTTCGCCATGGCCGGAATATGTTCCATACCATTCCGGCATTTCCGCCATCCATGGCGGTCAGATGGCGAAAGTAGCGCCCATGGATGGGTTCACAGCGCCCTCGCAGCAACCTGCCCTCGGCACCACTAAGCGCAATTGGCTGTTTTGCTTGTTCGGTTAGGTTTGAGCCTGCACCAGGGCTTGCCTATAATCGGCGGTTCGATAAATGGTTTTGCCCACAGTTCCCGCCCTTACGCTCTCAACGGACGCGCCATGAACCCTGATCTCAACGCCCTACACCCCTATCCGTTTGAAAAGCTGGCCGCCCTCAAAGCGAGCCTAACGCCCCCGGCGGGACTGGCGCATATTCCGCTGACGATTGGCGAACCCCAGCACGCCCCCTACCAAGGCGCGCTGGAGGCACTCATCGCCCACCAGTTAGAGATGGCCCGCTACCCGGCCACCAACGGCCTTCCCGCCCTACGCGACGCGATTGCGACCTGGGCCACCCAACGCTTCCAGCTGGCGGGGTTGGATGCCGAGCGCCAAGTACTGCCGGTGAACGGCACTCGCGAAGCCATCTTCGCTTTTGTACAGGCCGCGTTGGACCGCACCCGCCCCGCAAAAGTGGCCGTACCCAACCCCTTCTACCAGATTTACGAAGGCGCCACGCTGCTGGCAGGCGGCGAGCCGCTCTACCTGGACTGCACCGCCGAGAACGGCTTCCGCCCCGATTTTGCAGCGGTCAGCGCCGACACTTGGCGCGATGTGCAGATCGTGTTTATCTGCTCGCCGGGCAACCCGACCGGCGCCGTCACGCCGCTGGCCGAGTTCAAACAGCTGATTGCTCTGGCCGATGAGCACGACTTCATCATCGCCTCCGACGAGTGTTACTCCGAACTCTACCTGGATGAAAACACACCGCCGCCTGGGCTTTTGCAGGCCTGCGCCGAGCTTGGCCGCGATGACTACCGCCGCTGCGTGGTCTTCCACTCGCTCTCCAAGCGCTCCAACCTACCAGGGCTGCGCTCGGGTTTCGTGGCAGGTGATGCCGACCTACTCGCCCCGTTCAAGCGCTACCGCACCTATCACGGCTGCGCCATGTCGCTGCCACTACAGCACGCCTCCATTGCCGCTTGGCAAGACGAAGCCCACGTGCGCGCCAACCGCGACGCCTACCGCGAAAAATTCAGCGCGGTGACGGATGTGCTTGCCCCGGTGATGGATTTTCCCACTCCGGAAGCGAGCTTCTACCTCTGGCCTGCGGTGCCGGGTGGCGACGATATCGCCTTTACCCAGCGGCTATTCAGCGAACAGCACGTGAGCGTACTGCCCGGCAGCTTGATGGGTCGCCCAGGGCAAAACGGCCTTAACCCCGGCGCGGGTCGGCTACGCTTAGCGTTAGTGGCGGAGCTTGAGCCGACCTTAGAAGCGGCCAAGCGCCTTCGCCAACTGGTCGAGCGCGGCTAACGCGCCGCCGCTTAAGACGACGAAAGGAGGCTCTATGCTAACGCTCTACATGATTCATAACTGCGACACCTGCCGTAAAGCGCGTAAAGCGCTGGACGACAAAGCGCTGATGTATAAAACCCACGACCTGCGTAAAGATGGCCTTTCTGCGGCGCTGCTTGAGCACATCTTGAATCGCGTACCGTTGGTTGAGGTGATCAACAAACGCAGCAAAACCTGGCGCAATCTTTCTGACGAAGAGAAAGATTACGATGCCAACTCGGCGCGCCAGCTGCTGCTCAAGCACCCCACGCTGCTCAAGCGGCCGCTGCTGGAACTCGACGACGGCACCATCATGATCGGCTACCGTGACGGCGACTATGACACGCTAAGCGGCTAACCCTGACTCGACTTCTCTCACTCATTTTCTCTCACTAACCTCTAAGGAATACGCGTTATGCTGAGCTTCGCGCTTGGAATCGGCACCCAAAACACCCAGGGCGACTGGCTGGAAATCTACTACCCGGCCCCGCTGCTCAACCCGGACGCGAGCCTGGTCGCCGCTGCCAAAGAGGCCCTGGATGCACCGGCGGGCAATGCCCCGGTGAGCTTCTTACCGGAAGACTGCACCCGCTTGGCCAAGGCGCTGGAAGCGGCAGGCCACTCCGAGCAGGCCGCTCTGGCCGAGTCGCTGGCCACTAGCCAGCGCCCGCTGGTGGCGATGTTCCTGGAGAGCGACCAGCCGCCGCAAACCGCACCTGAGGTGTACCTGAAGCTGCACCTGCTGTCGCATCGCTTAGTGAAGCCTCACGGCCTGGACCTGACCGGCATGTTCGGCCTGCTGCGTAACATCGCCTGGACCAACGAAGGCGCAATCGATATCGAAGAGCTGCCCGCGCGCCGTCTGAAGGCGCGCTTAGCGGGCCGTACGCTGTCCGTCGACTGCGTGGACAAATTCCCCAAAATGACCGATTACGTAGTGCCCACCGGCATCCGCATCGGCGACACCGCTCGTGTGCGCTTGGGCGCTTACCTGGGTGAAGGCACCACGGTCATGCATGAAGGGTTTGTTAACTTCAACGCAGGCACCGAAGGCCCCGGCATGATCGAAGGGCGCATTTCCGCAGGCGTTATG
>Ga0098047_10000933_pt1 | contig 11849 bp, 19 predicted proteins | sample 12_taG_FD_92585 | JGI IMG/M metagenome (GOLD analysis project Ga0098047, IMG submission 92585) | Marine viral communities from the Subarctic Pacific Ocean - 12_ETSP_OMZ_AT15267 metaG | ecosystem: Environmental > Aquatic > Marine > Oceanic | place: Subarctic Pacific Ocean | collected 2015-01-16 | reverse complement strand
TAACACAACCAATTAAATTTAGTAATAGAAGTCATAAAAAACAATATTATGTAAGAATTGAAAACGTTAGATGTCCAATAAGTTTTTATAATATTAATTCTAATAATAATGTATTAAATTGGACTGATGCTTCTACAGCTGAAACAGTGACTATTACACAAGGAAATTATACAATTGATGAATTAATAGCTGAATTAAAAACACGAATGGATGCAGAAATATCAGGCACCAATCCTTATACAATAAGTTACGACGATAATACTCAAAAAGTGAATATTGCAAAAAGTAATGCTACTGTTTTGGAAATTACTGCTGGTTCAACATTAAATAAAGTAATTGGTTTTGATATTGGACAAACAGTGGCTGCAACCAGTAATTCTGATGGAAATAACATTGCTTATACTAATACTATGAGACATATAAAAATACAAATACCTAATTTAATTTCAAACAATGTTTATGCTAATGATGAATCTTTAGTAACACAAGTGCAACCTGTTGGATTAATAATTCCTATTACTGAAATTAGAAATGAATTTCAACATTACAACAATCATCATGGTCCAATGATGAAATTAGGAAATATGTCCAGTATTGTAGATATTAGAGTCAAGTTGCTAGACCCTGACAATAATGTTGTAAATTTGAATGGTTGTCCATTTGGGTTTGAATTAGTAGTTTATGAATACAATAAATAAATTAATATTTATATTATAAACAAAATGCCTCAAGATTCAAAAAAAATAAAAAAAATAGAACAAAAAATATTAATTCATACATCTAAAGAAAATAAGAAAATAAAAACACAAATTAAGAAATTAGAAAAAAAATTAACAAAATTTGAAACAAGATTTGAGGATTTTACAAGATTTAATACCAGAGCAATAGAAAGATTAGTAAAAAGAATAAAAAAATTAGAAAAAAAATGAACATTTTTTTTAATTAATTTTTTATAATAAACTATAAAAAAACATGATTCAATCATTAAAAAAACAATCAGGACAAGAATTAAGACGACGCAGACAAACTTTCCACGCAACAAATACAGGATCTTATGTATCAACATCATCAAGTCAAGTTAGAATTGAAATTAATGTAGATAAAGAAGTGATAGATTTTGAGACGGGCTATCTCATGTTTGACATAGAAGCAGCAAAACCAGGTTCAACAGATATGATAAAATCTCAACCTTTTGATGCTTCTTCATGGATAGAAAATTTACGAGTTTATGATCGCGCAGGAAGAGAAATTGGCGAACAAGTTCGTCATTATAATGCATTTGCAAGAAAACATTTTGAATTATTAGGAAATAGTAATGCACAAACAGCAGGAAATTATTTAGATGTATTAGAAGGAGCACAAGGACAAGAGGGTGATAGTAGTTCTGATCAAACTTTAGATGCTCAAGAAAGAGCACATAAATTTTTAACTCATATTTTTGATATCAAATCATATTTTCCTGCACACCTCATGGGTGGCCTAATTATTGAATTAGATATGGCAGCAACTAATGATGTAATATATTTAGGAGGAGTAACAGATACTATTACTTCTTATACTATCTCAAATGTTAGATATTGTACTGATTTAGTACTATTAAAACCAGAAGCTGAAGCACAATTAAGAGGTCAATTACAAAATGGTTTAGAAATTCATTATGATTCTCCAATGAATCACAAACAAGCTGTTACTACAAGCACATCACAACGTTTTGATCTTGGAGTAGCTTCAGGTAAAGTGAAAAATATTCAAACATTTATGGTTTTAGATGCTGATACAAATACAATTGATGAAGAATCATTTCCATCATTTAAACAAAATGGATTAACCAGTTATCGATTTAAACAAGGTTCAGAGTGGCTTACAGAAAAAGATGTTCAAGTAACTACAGCAAGAAATGCTGAATGTTTAGTTGAATTATTAAAATCTATGAATTTAGAAACATCAGATATTGTTAATTTTTATGGAGATTCAGGTTTAAATTTAGCCAATAGATTTGTATTAGGTCAAAAATGTGAAGTTTCAAAAGATCCTTCAGTTTCTTCTGGAAGACGTGATTATCAAAGCAACAAAATTGAATTAGAAATGAATTTTACTGGAGCAGCAGCAGCAACATTATATACTAACATTATGTTAGAAAAGAAATTAGTTATGTTACCAGGCAGACAATTTAAGAATGTTGATTAAATATTTTATTTTTTTTTTGTTAAATCAACTTTGAATAAGATATATAAATTAAAATTTATAGGATTTGAATAAAATTTAAAATAAAAATTATTTTATATTTTAAATTATAAAATGGATTGTGATTTAAAAGAATTGAAAAAAGATATTTTATTAGAGGTGCATGTAGAAAATGCAAATCTTATAAAACGTATTAGAAATTTAGAAAATGTAACTTTTTTAAAAGAATATAAACAAGATTTAAATAAAAAAACATGTAAAGAATTAAAAAAAATTTGCACAGAAAGAAGATTTTTTGGTTCTGTAAAATGTAAAACTAAAAAAGATTTAATAAAATTCATTTTAGTAAATATTTCTTATGAAAAATGGTTTGATGTTCTTTAAATTTATTTTTATAAATTATAATATAAAATGCAAAATAGAAAACGAAAAACAAGAAGAAAAATAGCTACATCAATAGATGATTTAAAAGGTTTTTCAAGAGAAAAATTAGTGAGTATTATTCATAATAATGGATATCATTCTACTACGTCGCGGGATAACATAAAAGTTTTAAGTGAAATGATAATAGATAAAGCAATGGATATAAATAAAAAACATATTCATCAATTTGCAAAAGCAGAAAGAAACATAGAAGAACATAAAAATATCCAGACAAAATCATTTAATAATAGACAATTACAACATAATTTGTTATTAGAATATATTGAAAAACAAAAAGGTAAAAAATATTATCATACACAAGAAACATATATTAAAATTAATATTCCACATGAAATATATGAATGGTTTGTATCAAATTATGGAAATTTAAAAAAAATAAATAAGCGATTACGAAATGAAAGAATAAAACCTATAAAATATGTTATGTATATAGGAGGTACAAACACGAGTCCGCAGATAGGTGCTATGTTAGTAGCAAAACATTTTTATTTTGGTTATAAAAAAAAAAATAATGATATTTTTCATATTGATGGAAATAAAAATAATAATCATATAAATAATTTATTAATATTACCAAAAGGTTCTTTACAAAAATTAAGTCAATCACATAAACAACATATGAAAGGAAAAAAAGGTAGTATTGAATTATATAAAAAAAAAAAAGGTAATACATATTCATTTCGATATATGATTAATAAAAATAGGTTTGGTAAAACTTTTAAAACATTAGAAGAAGCAAAACAAGCACAACAAGAATATATAAAACATATTGATGATATAGAAAATCCATTATCAGAAACAAAAGCAACACTTTTATTTTTTCATAAAAAGAAAATAAAAAGAGTAGAAGACCAAACAGAGTTAGATAAAAAAAAATATATGGAAAATTTATCTGATATTAATAAACCAATTGATAAAATGTTAAAACGAGAATTAGTAAATTACGCATTTAAAAGAAATTTTATAAAACACAAAAGTCAAGGTGGTAAAATGAAAAAAAAAGAATTATTAAAACTTATAAAAGAAAAATTACAAGACCAAGAATTAGTTGATAATTTAAATGATCTTGTTATTTAAATTTATATTATTTCTTATAACAATGAGTTTTAAATTACAATTAAAAAAAGAAAAAAGTAAAGCATTCAAAAATGGTAGAAAAGTAGGATACTGGTTAGCAATGCAAAATGTACAAAAATTAAGTATATCAGATATGAAAGATATTTCTGTAAAACCTAAAAAGAAAAAATTAAGTATATCAGATATGAAAGATATTTCAGTAAAATCTAAAAAGAAAAAATTAAGTATATCTGATGTTAAAGATATTTCTGTAAAACCTAAAAAGAAAAAATTAAGTATATCAGACATGAAAGATGTTTCAGTAAAACCTAAAAAGAAACCTAAAAAGAAATTACAATTTGAACAACAAAAAGGAATTTCTAAAAAAGGTATAAGTCCAGAAGTAAAAGAATTTTTAAAATCAAAAGTTCCTTCTAAAACAATTTTAAAAACAGAACATTTACCATCAATTAATATAGAATCTCAAGCATTAGATAATATAGATAAAAGTATTCAAACTGAAAAAAGAAAAATAATTGATTTAGCAATTGAAGAAGCATTAACAAGTGAAACTATTCATCCATTTAATGAAGATGATTATTATGATAATTCTGGACCAGGTGTTGAAGCTTTTATTATTGATGGTGCTGATGATGAATATGAAGATGAACTAAATGCACTTTTAAAAAAAATGAAACCAACTGATCCAATTCCAACTCCATCTGAAGAAATTGAATTATTTTCAATGGTTGAAACAGAAGATGAAATATTAGAAAGAAAATTAAAAAAAATGCTTGATGAAGTAAAACCAGAAGATCCATTACCAACTGCTGAAGAAGAAGAAGAGTTATATTCAATGCTTTAAATAGATATACTAATTATAAAAATGTATAAATCTAAAGTAATGAAACAACTAAAAAATAATATTTGCACTTTTAAAAAATTTGATAATTTTTTCAAATTTTTGCCTAAAGATATAAATAAATATATTTTTTCTTTCATTCAACCTATTTGTGAAGAATGTGAAAATTGTTGTGATATTTGCATTATTAATTGCTATTATGTTCAAGATTGTAATAGAGAAGATATTTGTTGTGTTGAAGAATTGAATTCATTAATAAAAAAATACAATGAGGAAGAATTAAATGATTCTGTCTAATTCAATTTGATAAATATTATTTTTAGTAATTTCAAATCTTTTTTTAAAATAATTAATTTTTGCTTGAATTCTTTGTTCTGCTCTTGTTAAAATTTTTGGTTCTTTATAAATAATTTTTTCTTTTTTATTTTTCAAAGAAATTTTCAATTCTTTAATAATTTCTAACAAAACTTCATTTTCATTAATTTTATTATTTAATAATGCTAACAATTCTTTCTTTTTTAATTTTTTCATTTTATATTTAAATTTATAAAATTAATTTTTATTTTTTGTATAATAATCTTTCATATATTCTTTGATTTTAGTTTTATTATTCTCATTATAAACTTTTTGTTTTTCAATTAATTGTGATTTATTTTTCTCATAATATGTTTTACAATATTTTTTATAATATTCTTTCATACAAATTTTACATTTAGCTGATTTTTTAGCAAATTCATCTAAAGTTTTATTGACATTACATTCTTTGCAAATTTTATTTTCCATCATTTATATAATTTTATATAATTTTATTAAAATTTTTTTAATATTATTATAAATCATTAATAAGAAATCCATCATTAAAATCATATTCATCAATCCTATCATCATCATCTTCATTAGAATTCAGTTCAATAAATCCTTTATATTCAAGAATATCTAATTCTGTTACATTAGCATATTGATCATCTTTTAATGTAATCATTAATGCATCACCTTTTACATTATAATTATTAATTTCATGTTTATTAAAGGTATTACCTGTTAGATAACCACAGATGATAAAATCTTTTGATTCTAAACAACCTTGATCAATAACTTGAAAATTATTTCCTTTAATTTTAATAATTTTTTCAACATCTTTTAATGAAATATCAACATTATAATTAAAATTAATATATTCTATAGTTCCATTTTGTTCTAATAATGCTACAATAACTGATTTATTCATTTTATATAATATATTAATAAATAAATTTTAATTTTTTTAAATTAATTGTTCTCCACTCCAAATCCTCTTATTTCATTTACTGTTATAGTTCCATTTCTTAATAATGTTATAGTATCAATAAATGCTTGATAAAAATTGTGATCTAATGTACCATTTGTTCTTGCTAAATGTTGGAGATATTCATCTCTCATTCTTTGAATTTTTTCTATCTCACGTGCTGTAGCTTCTTTTCTTTTTCTTGTTTTAAAAATTTCTTTTTGATTTGGTTTATTTAATAATTGTTTTACATTTGTAAAAGGAACTCTTTGTTTGATACTGCTCATTATATTAATCTATATTAAATTAATTAACCAACAAATTCTATTTTATCTTCATATTTTTGAATTAAATTAGCATTTTCATTATCCTCATCATCATATTCTTCATCTAATGTTTCTATTTTATCTAAATGTTGAAATAATGGTTCTTTTAAATCATTTAAATTATTAATTGTAAGAACTTTTAATGATTGTGGAAAATTGTTTAAAAAGTTATTATCTACTTCACTTGCAAATCTTGATAAATATGTAAGTTTTTTCAATTTTTTAAGGTTTTCAAAATCCTGTTTGAACCATTCTTCAAACCATGAATAATCTTCCCAATCTTGATTTTTATCACCACTATATGATGTAATACTGTCTTTTTTTCCATCTATCGTAAAATGTAATCCTTCATAAGATTCTGATATCTCTAAATTTTTAGCTTTTTTGATTGAATTTAATAAATCTAATTTTCCTTTTTCCTTAAATAATTTTTCAAGATTACCTATTACTTCCATTTCTTTTTTATATTTTCCGATTTTTTTTACTAAATCTGTGATTTTAAATGTTCTGTTAGCAAATTCCGATCTCTTTTGTTTAATGCTGCTCATTTGTATATTAATCTATAATAAATTATTTTTTAATAATTTTATATCAAACTAAAAATCAGCCCAACGCTCTGAATCTTGTTCTTCATCTTTATCTTCATCTTCATAATATATTCCCTTTTTCTTTTTTTCATATTGTTTTTCGTTTATTCGGACGATCTGATGCATACCCAGAGGATACATAGTATGTACCCAAATCTTTTTATTTTTTTTGTCAGGTTTTATAATATATTCCCAATCATGATATTGTACTCTAACAGTGCCTGGAGTTCTATGTGGTCTTCTCTTGGAGGAAGGATTGCTATTTATTATACCATGAATTAAAGCTCTGAAAATTTCCATTTTTAATGCTGTTATATCAGATCTATCATAAATTTTACCACCATGTTCTATAAATCTATTCAACGCATGAGATGCTTTTTTTGGGTTTGGTTTGAAATCAATTATTCTCTCAAAATTATTAAAATTTATTATACTTTGCATTGCTATCAAATTATCTAATATAGGTCTATGAATATTTATCATATTAGTTTGTATTGTTATGCTATTGGTTTGTGGATTGTCAGTTTGTATTAATTGGTTTTTATATTTTTTTTGTGCCATTATATTTTATTATATAATTTTATTATTAAGTTATTAATAGTATCAATGACATCTTTATCTTTTAGATCTAAACCTTTAGCAAAATCCTCGGTGGTGAAACCACCTCTAGATGAGCTATGCTCATTGTCTTTCTTTTTTTCCAAAACTGCAGAAACTTTTTTTTCATATTCTTCATTAAATTTTTTTTCTTTTTCTTTCTTTTCTTCTTCTTTTTTTTCTTCAAAAATATCAACTATTATTTCTACTTTTTCTAATGGTTTTATTTCTAATATTGGTTCATTTTTCAATATAATTTCTGGTTTTTTTAATTCTTCTTTTAAAACTTTATTTTCATTTGGATGAAGTGTTTTAAATACCAAATCAACTAGTTCCATTTTTCTTAATTTAGAATATCTTCTTATTTTATTTTCTTTACATAATTTTACTAATTCAAATTTTCTCAACATCTTTAATGCAATATATGCTGGATTCATTTTTTATATAATATTATTTATAAAATTAAATAAAATTATATTTATATTTCTTCTTCTATTTCTTCATCAATTTTAATTTCTTTAACTATTTTTTCTTTAAATGTTTCTAAAAATAATTTTTCATAATCATTATGAATTGTTTTGATAATCTCTGTAAGATTGATATTATCAATGATATTTCTGTTATTATTATTAAAGATCAATTGTTTATTTTTTGTTTGTTCTAATTTAATTTTTAATTCTGATTTCTTTTCAAGCATTTCATTTTTCTCTTTTTCTTTTATAATTGTTTGTTTTTTAATATATTTTATAATGCTTTCCTCATCTTTTACATCATCATAAGATAATCCAAATAATTTTTCTAACTTTTCCATTTTTGCTAAAACAGGTTTGCATTGAATTTTTTCTAAAAATCCTCGTTTCATTTCACCTGTCAAAAGATTCATATTATTTTTATCTAATTCTTTTAGAAGTTCAATACCTTTTAAAAGCATTTTTTCATCTAATAATTCTTTTGCTAATTTAATTGTTTTATAAATATTTTTTTTTATTTTTTTGTATTTAGTTTTAGTATAAATCATTCGTCCAGCGACAAGCACTACTGAACCACCCCAAGATAAAGCTAGTATTAAAGATTCCATTTTAGTTATATTTTTAAATATTAAATTAATTTAAACTAATTAAACAACATTTTTTTTAAAATTTTTTCATTTTTTTCAATTTTGATTTTTATTTTATTTAAATCATCATTAATGATATTATTTAAAATTTTATTATCATTATCATTATTATTTTTTGGTAAATCTTTAATTTTTTTTTCTAAATCACTGATTTTTTTTTCTAAATTTTGTGGTTGTAAATTTTTTATTGTATTTTCTAATTCAATGATTTTATTTTCTAAATTTGAAACATTTTGTGGTTTTAATTGAACTACTTTTTTCTCTAAATTATTAATTAATTCAAGCATACCTCCATTATCTTTAATTGTTTTCTTATTTTTGTTATATTTTGTTTTTCCAACAAATGACATGTTTATATTATCTAATATAATTTTAATTCCTACTTCTTAAAGGAAATGTTGAAAATCCAATTCCATTAACTGGTTGAACATTCGTTACTGAATCTGATTCTTCATCTTCAAAACTGCCAATCCAATATTCAAATTCAAGATTTTCATTTCTTCTATTAATTCTATTCGTTAATATAATACCAAACACTGTTCCACTTAAAAAAGTTCCAGAGTATATTAAAATTGTAGCTATTAATATCATTATGATTTATATATTAAATTAAAATAAATGTTCTAATTCATTTAATCTTGATTCTAATTGTTCTATTCTTTGCATTGCTTCTTGTAATGCTTTTACTGATTTCATATAAAGAATTGAATTTTTAAAATTTTTAGGATTTTCTATTATTACATCCCCAAAATTTATAGTTTCATTTGAAGTTTTAACTAATCCTGGACAAATCATTTCAACTTCTTGTGCTATAACTCCAATTTGTGTAAAATCACGATTAATTAAATTATAATTAACAATTCTGATATTTTTAATATCATCCCATTGACTATTTGCATCTACAATATTTTCTTTTGCTCTTCTATCAGATATTGAAGATCCAAATGTGCCATTTTCATTATGACAATCTCCATTAGCCGCGACTTTAAACATTTCTTGATCGCTGATATCATAAAACATAACAAAAACACCTGGTGATGGTCCAGATTTGTGAGTCTTTATTTCAAGTCCTTTATTGTCCTCATAATCAATTCTTTGATTTCCATTCAAATGTAGTCTATAACTTGGATCATTAGTTCCAATACCAACATTACCAGAACCATCAAATCTTACTCTTTCATCATTATTAGTATAAACTGCTAATTCATTATCACCTTTTTGCATGAATCCAGTATCAGTATCTCCTATTGCTAAATGAATACCTGGATCCTCAGTTCCAATACCAACATTACCATTATGTTTTATAGTCATTCTTACACTACTATTTGTTGATAATTTAATGCTATCATTATTTTGATTTACAATTTGTAAATCGTCATTGCTTGCACCAGGATATCCAATATAACCTTTTCTTCCAGCAGCAATTCCATCTGGATATAATTGTATGTAACAATGATCTGTGCCTTCTAGTGACATAACAGCACCATTGGAAGCAACATGTAATGTAGCATTTGGATCATTAGTTCCAATACCAACATTACCAGAATTATCAAATCTTACTCTTTCAGAATTATTAGTATAAACTGCTAATTCATTATCACTTTGTTGTTGGAATCCAGTATCAGAATCACCAATTGCTAATTGAATAGTTGGATTATTAGTTCCAATACCAACATTACCATTTTTTAATATTGTCATTTTTTGATCACTTAATGACACTTCAATTGAATTATCACTAGCACTATTTAAACAAAAATGTAAATTACTACTACTATAACTACCATCAGCTTCTGCTATAATTGCAGTTTTATTTTTAGCAGAACTATCATACGGAGTTCCAAGAAATAACAAAGTATCATTACTTTCACTGTTACTTCTAATTTCCATAGTTCCAGTTCCACTTGAATTAACAACAGATAATTTTCCAATTCCAGCATTATATGTTAATCCCCCATCTGTTTTTGGAGATAAATTACCAATAGCAGATTCAAATAAAGCTACTGAACAAGTAGTATCTGTTGTATCAGCAACGGTTATATTTGCAGGTGTAATAGCAGCACTACCATTAAAACTCACTCCTCCTATTGTTCTTGCTGTTTGTAATATTGTTGCAGTAGCAGAATTACCAGTTAAATTTCCAGTAATTGCTCCTGTAAAATTAGCAGTTCCATCAACATCTAATTTATAAGAAGGATTATCATTTCCAATACCTACATTACCAGAAGAATCAATAGTAATTCTTTCTTCACCATTAGTTTCAAAACTTATGTTATCAGTCGCTTCAATTGTACTATTAATTTTTAAAACTCCATCTATTGTTACTTTTCCATTGTTATCTTCTATTTTAAATTTGTTATCACCATTATTATTAATTTCAAAATGATCACTTGTATTTTCTTTTATTTCCCAATTTGGAAATAATATTTCATCATTAACAACAAAATTTGGACCACGTTGAATAAGAGACATATTTTATATTATATTTTATTAATTTAATTTACCTTTCTTTTTTTTATTTTTTGACATTTTATTATTTTTCAAATGATGTTGAGATTTAATTTGGTTTGCTCTTATTAAAATTTCTTTTCTTTTCTTTTCTAATTGTTTTAATTTATCATCTAAATTATTACTCATCTCCATTTCTAATTCTTCTTTTTCTGAATTATAAATCATATCAATAAAATTAAAATCTTCAATTAATGAATACACATTTTCATGATTTAAATCATCAATAGTTCTTATACAATGTTCTAAAGTTTTTAATAATTTATTTTTAGTATATTTTTTATCAAAATCTTTGAATTCAATTATATATTTTCTAATATTTGTTTTATTATTTTCATTAATTGATTTAATTAATTTTTTTTTTAAAATTCTTTTATGTTTTATATACTTAATTTGTTTATAAGATTTATGAATAAAAGTAACACTAACAGCAGCAATTATTGTAACAGCTTCAACGGTTAAAGCTTCCATATTTATAATAAAATATATAAAATTAATATAATTTATCTTTTATAAGATCAAGTAATTGATTTTTTAAATTAGTTTCTAAAGCATTAATTTCATCTCTATTTTCCTTTACAAATTTTTTTATATCTTTTTTTTTAGTTTCTTCTAATTCATCAACTAAATTAAAAAAGTTGTTTTCTTCTTCTTTTTCTTCTTCAACTTCTTCAATTTTTTCTTCAACAATTACTTCTTCTTTTATTATAATTTGATTTTTATTTTTTAATCTATTAATCTTATTTAAAATTTTTTGTTTTCTCATTTTTTTTAGTTTTATAATAATTATATAAAATTAAAAATATAAAATTAATTTACCATCATAATTGTCATATTTATTTTATGAAGTCGTAATAATTTACGTTCTTTTCGTTTTTTTTTATTATTATTTTTTTTAAATTTTTTT
>Ga0098047_10000930_pt1 | contig 11856 bp, 13 predicted proteins | sample 12_taG_FD_92585 | JGI IMG/M metagenome (GOLD analysis project Ga0098047, IMG submission 92585) | Marine viral communities from the Subarctic Pacific Ocean - 12_ETSP_OMZ_AT15267 metaG | ecosystem: Environmental > Aquatic > Marine > Oceanic | place: Subarctic Pacific Ocean | collected 2015-01-16 | reverse complement strand
TTCTACTCCCGAACAGGCATCCCACGTAATAGGGCTTGGCGGAAGCAAATCAAATGGATTTGTTTCATGAATTCCTGGCTGTGATTGCGGCATGCATGCAGCAGGGCCAGGAAATACTTCGTCCTCCACATCCGCTGGTGAAAGATCCTTTTGATTATCAGAAACTATGGCTTCTGTGGCGGAGCATGCCGTTGCTAAGAGACAGAACACCACCAAAATTGTTCGTAACATTGAAAAGACCCTCCTAGTTTAACTAGGGGGCCAAAATACTAAAGAAGATTATTTATCGGATGATATTCGTTATGTACCTTGGACTATTTTGGTATCATCGCTCTTAGAATAGGGTGAATTGCCATCATCATTTAACCAATCAACGAAATGTGCAGTGAAGTCTGGCATCGGGTCTTGAATAGTATTGGCCCGGGCTGCAGAAATATAATTTTCTATTCGATCTTTAATATCACTATTGGTCCAATAATGATTTTCTATCTCATTGGCAATCGTATCTAGAAGATCTTCATCTATACAAAGTAATTTTAGTAAATCGTCGACACCCTTGTTGCTTGCTTGTTCTTGTCTTGCTCTCCAAACACTGGCAAGAACACCTATGACCCCGGCACCGGCCGCGATGCCAGCCGATATTTGCAGGCCAGGGATGCTACTTAATAAGCCGACGACTGTCATGGCCTTGTTAAGCGATGCTATATTTTCCCCAGATGCCTTAAGGGATTCTATTTTTTCTTTACGTACATCCGGGTCCATAGCGGCCAGTTCGACACCATTTAGAAATTCATCAAAATTAACGGTTGGTTCTCTGCAGGCGGAGATCGCCTCTTCTTTCAAAAACTGTCGCCAGTCGTCCATTAACTTTTTCATATTTATACACCGGTTTTTTTGCGAAGAAGATTCATAATGCTTTGAAGAGGCGCTCTATATTTATTTAAATCATCTTTTTCAGCGATGGCGGTCAGGATTTTTTCTACATCAACAAGAATTGCTCGTTCTTTATTGGTAACATCCTGGCCAAGAGTTTCTCCGCCGCGGATTTTTTTAGATCTTTCAAATTCTCCTTTGGCCTGTTGTTGGCGAGTGACAAGCTTGGTGCCGAGCCTGGGGTCAATTTCTCCCTCAGCCTCTTCCTCGACCTCGTTGAGTTCTCTAACCTGCTCTTGAATAATATTCTTAAGCTGTAATCGTGTTAATTTCATTCCTTTAGTCCACTCATGCACAATATAGCAACCAAGCCGGGCACCTCATCTTTTATATATACTCCGGAGAAAAGCGTGGTAGTCCTTCCGCCAACATAAGAAATGGCCGCATCCATGTGCTTACTAATTTCTGGATCTGAAGCCATGCCGGGAGAAACCACCAGTAGCATAGCGCCCGTGCTTGGCTTTCCTTGTGGTATCGGGCATGGTGATCGAGTCGAACAGTTTTGAAATATTGTTGCGCCTAGACCCGCGGCCGTCGGATCGACAACCAGAGTAGATCCTAGGAATATTCTTCCATTTGTGGCCAAACATTTTTCTAGATCTTTAGAATCAAACGATTGTATCGGAGATTGTTCAGAGGAAAGCTTAAAGATCTGAGATAGTAGTTTTGCGAACGCGCTGTTTGCTACGGGATACATATTTAGCATCCCCACTTTTCCTCTTAATAGTTTGATTTGTCGCTCGTTATCTAAAAGAATATGAGGATAATTGGCCACATCATTTAAAAGAGAAAGAGCATTCTTTCCGATGGTGGGATTTAACAATTCTTGTGCCGAGGGCCATGATACTATATAAACAACTCGGCCTTCGCCTTGTACCGATTTAAGATAGCGTTCGAAAACCGGGTGTAAAGCGGAACATGCCGATCCCGTACCACCACCACCGCCGGCCAATACAAACAACCAATCAACTTTCCCAAGCTTGGTTCTTAGTGCATCTTCTACTACGGCGCTAGCATTGTCGAAAACCACCTTACCACTATCTACGTCTTTACCAACCCCGTCGGCGTTAGGAATCAAAACAAGATGTTTGGGATCCACTCCGTCTGGTTGGTCTTTAGGGGTGGTATTTATTAAAAGCGTTTTATTATAACCGAGATCCAAGAAGGCCTTTGCAAGTTTGCCGCCGCCTCCGCCAAAGCCCACAAAAGCACAATTTAATGAGGAAATCGCCTCATTTTCTGGCAATTGTTCTTCGTTATTAACTTCAACGGTATCTCCGTAATGCTCTACAAAATCAAAATCGCTCATCGGTCTTCTCCTTTAGTTTCTGAAACCGTATCTCCCGTATAGGTCATTGGCATATATGAAACGCCGCTTGCTACGCCTGCTGGTTGTTCATCTTCTCCGGGTGCCACAATTCGATCTTCAGGCTCTGGGTCTGCCCCGACTGCTTCTAGGGCGTTCAGGGCGTCTCTGAGGGCCGAGGATGCTTTGAAGGCCGCTTCATAGGCCTGGTCATATATGGGATGATCCAAAGCCTTCACGAGGTCCTCAGTGGCCAGCCTGGCTTTTACTGCCACTTTGTACAACAAATCTGTCTCCGTGGGCTCAGATGGTTCATCGGCAGTATCTGCCGCAGGTTCGCGATGAGGAACAAATGGCACCATTCCTGGATCCATAATACCTCCGGTAGCGCCGCTGCCGGCGCCGTATTCTCTAAGTTCTTGTTCAACGAGATTTTTTATAAGCTTTATGGTTTTCATTATCTTTCCCTTTTTGGTTTCCACCCTATATTTCTTTTGCCGCCATAAATATATCGGTTTTGTCTTTCTTTATCTCCCGGGAACTTGTTCTTAGCGGTTTTTCTTAATGCCCTCTCGGCCTTTTTGGCAGATTTTTCGCTGGGTTGTTTTTTTTCACGTTCTTTTAATTCGTCTTCAAGTTCTTCTAAGACCATTTCTTCTAGTTTTTCAGTTGACGGTGCCGCGGCAAAAGCGCGGCCGCGGTCGCTGCCCCGGGCGCGTTGAGCCCACTTAGCTAATGCTTTTTGTGCATGCGACGGGGAGGCCTTAACGCCACGCGCGGGCTGTCGATGAGCTATGTTTTTATCAAATTCTATCTTGGCTGCTTCATTTTCAAACTTTTCTACCCTACTTCGAAACTCCTCTTCGTTTCCTTCGATTTCTTTACCCTCGGTTTCAAATTCTTGTGCTATCTTAACCGATGTGGTGCCCGGTTCATCATAGAATCTTCGATACTCTGGTAAGCCCCACCCATAAAGCTGCAGAATAATCTTTTTTAAAAGTTCATTTCCGACGGCGTCGGGGGCGTCATTTCCGTACTTGCCAAAAAACCGATCAAACAGCCTTTTACTTTCCGTGTAGGCGTCTTTGACGGGTTCTGTTTTTATAGTGGCCGCGGGGCCCTCTTCGGGCTCGTCGGCATACATTGATATTGTGCCTGTCGGTCCAATATCGAGCGGGTCCATGATTTCTTCAAGGGTCGCTTCTTTTAAGGCCTCCATAAAGCCCATAGTTGTACGACGATACTCACCCGATTCTTCTTCGTCTTCGATTCCAATGCCTTCAAGATTGGCCGCCACTTTATCATAAATAAGTTCCATCAGACCATTTAAGTCCTCTGGGGGCGTTCCGGAATCTACCACCATTTGAGCAAGTTGAGAACTTAAATCGTCGACGCCGTCGGCAGGCTCGCATAAAGCAGGGCTTTCCATTCCAGGAAATTCTAGTTGTTCGCTCCCTTCTTCGGCAATGTACACTTTCTTTTTGGACCACGTGTCTTTGGCGGGGGTACCCTCGCCAAATCCTAGTTCTTCTAAAATGAAGTTTTTTATCATTTGAGGGGTAACGATCATTTTATTTCTCCCAGCGATCTCGCCAATGTCGAAAATCTCCCGGACTACGGGGACTTTTCTGCCTGCGCAATCCTTGTTTTAATCTTTCGATGTCTTCGGCATTCGGGGCGCTTAGCCGCAAAGGCTCTTCAAATCGGTTCAATAGATCTAAAATATCTGCTTCATACTTCTGTCCCTCGGGAGTTTCAGGCTCCCACGCGGACACCACGCTCTGTAGAGCCTTAAGAATTGCGTCTTCTGGCTCTAAGTGGCCCGCTAGGCCTCCTTCTTTAAGTTCCCCGCGATCGACCAGATCGGTGTCTTCGTAGGGGTGCTCTTCATCTTGAGGCTCAAATCCGGGCATATCCTCCCATTTAGGCAATGGGGTGCCCCAATCGTGAGGATTGGGCTCATATGAACTACTTGATACGAGGCCCGCTATTTCTTTTACCAAAGCGTTAGCATCGGCTTCTTCAACGTCGCCGCTTACAACATAGTTGCCAAGAATGGCAATAAATTCGTCAAGTTGTTTCTTTTTGCCGTCTATAGGATCGAGAACCTCTACGTTTAGCCACACTTCAGTATTTATATGCTTTTCCCAGCCTCTTGAAAGGGACTCCATGCGTTCTTCTTCGGGCCCGGCAGGGGTCGATAGATCACTTGGGAGATCCATAATCTCCTTGAGTTCTTCTTTGATAATGGCAGTTAGTCTTTGTTTCGTAATTTTCATATTATATTATATCTCCGGATTCTCGGCGCGCCGGACGCGGATCAGGGTGTTCCAGTTCCTCAGCGAAGCGCCTTTCCATCCATGCAATCTGGCCGTAAAGATCTTTAACTATAGCACTTGCAATTATCGATATATCAGGATTTTGGCGCTGTTTTATTAAATCGTCTGCAAGACGTACTATATCGCTTCTAATTTTGCTTGCCTTGTCGTGTTCTGGATTTAACGACTCTTCGATAATTTGGTCTCCGAACATCTCGACGGCCTCGTCATCTGTTAAAATAACTTCTAATTCTTCTTTAATCATACTTTCTAGGACCTTTTCAATCAATACTGGGCTAATGTCAGAGGACATCTCTTTAACAGACGCCGGCGCAGCCGCCCCGGGATTGCGTTGCTGAGGCCTTTGGAGGCGGCCGATTGATCGTTGACCCAATTCGATCCCTAATGGATCTTCGCCCGTAAGGGCAGCGGTAAGATAATCGATACTTTGATCGATTGAGTTTAGTTTGTCAATTACCTGAGAAAGGTAATCTTCTGCTACTTTATGTAATTTATTTTCTTCAGTCATGAAAGGCGCCTCACCATAAATAGTTTTTGTATTTGTTATTGGAATAATATCTTAGTTTTCTTCGACTGGTTTAAACAATCCGACATCTGCAACTACAATTTCTTTTGTAGAGGGCCTCATCATAACATTATCCCTGTGAGTATCCCAAAAATCCACCCCGTGATCCTTTAATCTCATTAGTTTATTAAAAAAGTCCGCTACAGGACCCGGCGCATGCTCTTTGGGATATGCCCCTTCTATCCCAAAATATTTAAGTGCTTCGGGCGGATATTGTGGAATTTTTATACGATCTTCTAGGCGTTTTGCTAAAGAAACGGACTGACGCTGGATTATCCTATCCGGTGGCGGGTTCAGGCTGGAATATTTGGTAACTGGCTGTGCTCGTCGTATTGCACGGCGGCTGATTTGGGCTAACCACCGAGTCAAGTAGTCTTGAAAGCTTCGCGGAGGTTCCAGATCTAATACTTCTTTTTCAAATTCTATCCCCGATTTAAGGCGCCCCTCAAAATAGGCATACTCTCTTTCGCCGCTAGTACTGTGCATCTGGTTGTCGGCATCGATTGTATGATCATCACTAAAAGTCTCCCGGAGCACCGGAATTAAAAGTTTGGGATCGGTAATAGCCCGCAGCCAATCTTTTTCTGCTTCTGGACTTTTAAATTTGCCTCCGTGACCGAAAAGCTGCTCTTTGATCCGCGGCGGGAGTACTGCAAGGCGCTCCAAAGAAATACCATAAATCTTTATAGATCTTCCCTTAAGCCACCCCTCTTTAAAATCATATATAATATCAACTATTTTGTCCACGTCGGGTAAAATGGAGGCAAGTTCTGGATTTTGCTTAAGTTCGCGCTTTTTCCATCGTGCAAGAGTATATCCTTTCTTCTCGTGCGGGAATTGAGTAACTTTTAGTATCATGTCGGAACCTTCTCCACCTTCGGCACGAATTTCATAGACAATGCCCATGGCACCTCGACCCAGTTCTTTTCCTAATTGAGCGCCAAGCTTGTCTGCTAATTCCTGAGCGACTATGCGCGCCGCGCTGGGATCAAAATCAATAATATTTACACCCTGCTGCTGGGCCTCGCGGCCGCCAATTATGTTTTTTTCAGAAGCTTTAGCCAACGCGCCAACGTCGATTTTTTCGGTTCCGTTGTCTTCATGAAGGTATTGTCGCCACCCTTCGAAGAATTCTTTCATGATGAGCCCTCAACATATAAATAGCTTTATATATGCTTAATAGGGCCTTTAAGCAATTAATTCAATACCACATTTTTGAATCCATTCGTATCCGGTCCCGTCACTATATCGTACACGGACCCAGTTAACTAAAATCGTTTGGTGTTCGTCGACGCCTTCGGCAATGACCGCACCTATCTTGCCATAGCCCGGATGAGCAATTTTTTTTATTAAATCCCCAACATTTATATCTTTTTTGCCTTTCAAAAATCATTTCCCTCCACTATAATTAACTAGTTCCTGTTTGGGACGATACTTACTAATAATATATCATGAGTACTTTCCGAGAACACAAGTCTATCGTCGATCGTGCGGCCGCAGACCGCGTGAGACACAAAAAAAAGATTGAAAAGGCCATTAAAGAAAGCATTAAGGACGTTATTGCCGATGAAAGCATTATTGGACAAAACGGAAAGAAAAAAATACGTATTCCGGTCAAAGGAATCAAAGAATATCGATTTATTTACGGAAATAATGAAAAAAATCAGCAAGTGGGCTCTGGTGGGAACCATAATGTCAGAAGGGGCCAAAAAGTAAGCAAAAAAAGAGTAGAGAAATCCAGGGGTGATCAAGCTGGCAATGAAGGAGGCGAAGAAAAATATGAGGTTGAAATAACCCTAGAAGAACTAGCAGAGTACCTTTTTTCGGACCTGGAACTGCCAGAATTGGAAAAAAAGAAGTTCAGATACCTCTCGGAAGAGGCTTTTAGGCGAAAAGGGTACCGCTTCGAAGGTATTAGGCCCCGATTATCTAAAAAAGAGACCCTAAAACGCAAAATTAAGCGAAAAAAGAGGGCAATAGCGGCCGGCAGTTATAATCCTGACGAAAATGAGAGGTTTCCATTCCACAAAAACGATTTAAAATATCATTATATGAAGCCAACTCCTAAAGAAACCACTGCCGCGGTCGTATTTTTTACCATGGATGTCTCTGGTTCTATGACAACAGAAAAAAAATACATTGCTAGGAGCTATTTTTTCCTTCTTTACCAATTTTTACGACACAAATATGATAAAATAGAAGTAGTTTTCATTTCTCACACTGTTAATGCCAAAAGAGTGTCCGAAGATGAATTCTTTCAACGCATTAGCGTCGGCGGTACCATGATGAGCAGTGCTCTAGAGTTAGAATTGGAAATAATAGATAAAGAATATCACCCGGATTCATGGAATATCTACACTTTTTATGCCGGCGATGGAGAAAATTGGCCCGATGACAACGAGAAAGCGATAAATTTATTAAATGTTTTAAAAGAGAACAATCAAATGGTAATATATACCGAAATAAATGAAAAAAGAGTACACCCAGAAGAAGATGGCGACGTTGAAAACTGGGCTAGCCCTTCTTTTGAGGCGTGGAAAGAGGAACAAGCAGATACCATATGGACTTTGTGCTTTCCTCTGATAAATAATACATTTAAACGTGTTTTGTTGACAAAAGCAGACCAAATTTGGTTCACTTTCAAAAAAATCTTTGGAGCAAAGGAATGACGGGCTGGACTATAGGCGAATTAGGCGCCTGGGATGATAAAATTTGTGAAATTGGTCGTAATTTTGGCCTAAACTGGTATGATATCGATTACGAAATTATTGATTATCATGAAATGATAAGTGCCATGTCTTATACCGGTCTTCCCACTCACTATAGGCACTGGTCTTTTGGAAAAGCATATGAGCGTACGCATACTTTATACAATGCCGGCATGAGCGGGCTTCCGTATGAGATGATTATTAATTCAGATCCAAGTATATCCTATCTAATGGCCGAAAACCAGATGTATGTACATATTCTTACTATGTCTCACTGCTTAGGCCACTCCGACTTCTTTAAAAATAATCGAATGTTTTCCAATACTTCGCCAGAATTGGTTATTGCAAAATTTAAAGCCGCGGCAAAATACATCAAAGATTTAATCGAAGATCCTTCGGTGGGCATTGAAGAAGTTGAAGCCATAATTGACGCCTGTCATGCAATTAAATATCAAGTTCCTAGATATCCGGGCATTAAACGATCTTCTCACAAACAATTAAAACAACTGTATGCAGAAAAAATACTAAATGATGAAGTTGGTGAATATGACGAGTTTAATCTCCACAAAATACCATTAGAGCGCGATTATAATATATTAGCCTTTATTATAGAACACAGCCGAAGCCTTAATGAATGGCAACGCAATCTTATATCTATTGTAGAAGAGAGCTCTCATTATTTTATTCCGCAGGCCCTTACTAAAATTATGAATGAGGGCTGGGCGGTGTTAATGCATGAAAAAATTGTTAAGGAACTTAATTTGCCGGACAAGTATTATGTTCCTTTTATCAAACTTCACAATCAGGTTGTGAGGCCTCACTTGGGTCGTGTTAACCCCTATCATTTGGGGTATAATATTTTCAAAAAAATTGAAGAGCGCGGAGGATTTGATGCGTGCCTGCTAGCGCGGGAAGTCCACAATGACATTACTTTTCTCAGAAATTATTTAGATGAAGAGATGTGTAATGATCTTAATTTATTCTCCTATTCCTATAAAAAAAGTAAAGATTATGTAAGCGTCGATGAAACTTCTGACAATGAAGGGTGGGAAAAGGTCCGCGATTCTCTAATTAAAAGTATAGGACTTAATTCGATTCCTGTAATATATGTTGAGGAGATGTACAAAGATCACACCCTAGTATTAAGACACGAGCACGATGGAAGAGATTTAGATATCCCATATGCCAGAAAGGTGTATGACTATATAAGAGACCTGTGGGGAGACGAAGTACAACTTTTTACTATTTTAGAAGGAGAATTATGGGAGTTTTAAAGTGAAAAAAACAAATAAATTTTTATCCTCAGTGGCCAAACACCAGCAACGACAATCCAAAGAAAAGTTTGAGGGCTTTTTAAAGGACTATCTGGAAATTTTAGAACTGAACCCAGATGTCTCGTCGCTAGCTCATAAAAGATTGTATGATGCTATAACTCATCAAGGTATCACGCGTATGGATACGTCCGTTTCTCGATGCAGAAAACTTTTTGGTGCCGAGGCGCTTCGGACCTATGATTATTTTCAAAGCTCGTTTTTCGGTATGGAAGGCGCTTTAAATAAAGTAATGAGATTTCTTCATTCCGCATCTATGAAAGGAGAGGAGGCTCGGCAAGTACTTCTTCTTTTAGGGCCCGTGGGCGCTGGGAAATCAGCGCTAGTGGAACACATCAAAAGAGCCCTAGAGGCCACAGAAGACGTTTATCATATTGCCGGGTGTCCTGTCCGTGAAGAACCTCTGCATCTTATACCGCGGGCCCTAAGAGGTGAGTTTGAAAATGTATACGGAGTAAAAATAGAAGGTGATTTATGTCCCGTATGTCGATATAATCTTTTAGAGGAGTATGGCGGCGACTATACTCAAGTACCAATCACCACTTCCTCTTTTTCAATTAGAGGTCGAAGGGGAATCGGTGTTGTTCCTCCAATGGACCCCAACACACAAGATACCAGTATTCTTATCGGATCCGAAGATATTTCTAAAATGGATTTATATTCAGAAGACGATCCGCGTGTTTTAAGTTTAAATGGAGCGTTCAATGTTGGCAACAGGGGAATTGTAGAATTTGTTGAGGTCTTTAAAAATGAAATTGAATTCCTTCATACCATGATTACCGCTACTCAAGAAAAATCTGTTCCCAGCCCGGGTAAGCAAGCAATGATTTACTTTGATGGAGTTATTATCTCTCATTGCAACGAGGCCGAGTGGAATAAATTTAAGGCTGAGCATACTAACGAAGCAATTTTAGACAGAATTGTACGTGTTAATGTACCTTATTGTTTAGAACATTCGCAAGAAATTAAAATCTACAACAAACTACTTGGAACTTCTGATTTTAATTATCATATAGCACCTCACACTCTCGAATTGGCATCGATGTTTGCTGTCTTAACTCGGCTTAAACCTACCAACAAAGTCGATGCGCTGACTAAGATGAAAATCTATAACGGTGAAGAAATTATTGAAAAAGGCCAAATGAAAAAGGTTGACATTAACGACCTCCGCGAAGAAGTTAGGGATGAGGGAATGACGGGCATCTCTACTCGGTTTGTAATGAAGTCCATAGACAACGCCTTGGCTGATTCAGATAAAGATATGATTACTCCAATTTCTATTCGCGATTCGCTTATTAAGCAAGTTAAAGAACAAATAACCAACGAAGAAGACCGCAATAGATATCTCGCCTATTTGCAAAACACTCTTCATGAAGAATATCTCAAGATTCTAGAAAAAGAAATTACAAAAGCGTTTGTCTCCGCTTATGAGGAACAAGCAGAATCTCTTTTCAATAATTATCTGGACCACGCAGAGGCATATGTTAACGCTACCAAGGTAAAAGATACGATTACTAATGAAGAAATGGAACCAGATGAAAAGTTTCTTATAAGTATAGAAGAGCAAATAGGCATTAAAGGAAGTGCAAAAGATAATTTTCGAGCCGACATCTCTTCTTACATGTTTGCCAAATTGAGAAGAGGTGAAGTAATCGATTGGCGCGCCTATGGGCCCCTGAAAGAGGCTATAGAAAATAAACTTGTTGGAAGCGTTAAGGATATATCTCGTATTGTTACAAAATCAAAAAGCCGAGATAACAAACAACAAAAGAAATACAATGAAATGGTCCAAACCTTAATTAAGAATTATGGATATAACGAAGATTCCGCTGAAGAGATAATTAAGTTTGCTTCGAATAATCTTTGGCGGGATTCTTAATAATAGAATTCAATTCTCTTTGTGTCTTTTCAAGGGAACCAACAGGATCGTGAATATTCCACGGAATCACTCGGCCGCCGGCGGCAGAAAATTGTTTATGGTATTTCACCCTATCATCGATTAAAATAGGAATGATATTATCTGGAAGCTGGAGTTTTTTTAAAAATTCTCCTTTGTCATGGACTATATTCACTTTATCCAGATCGATCCCGGATAGGTTGTTCTCGATCCACGCTTTCTTTCCGGCAATTGACGCGTCATCAATAGGGGCCGATAAAATCATTGCTTTTCCGTCATGAGAGGCCTCATTTGCTAAATCTACTAGTGTTTGTGCATGGGGCAATCCCGGAAGATTAGCCCACCAGTCTTGATTGGCCGATGCAGCCGTTAGAAAATATCTTTCAATCTGTTTATTGGCGCCAGAAAAATCTTCATCCGGGTCGTCTTTTAAATCAGTCAAATGATCGAACTCTGCTGCTGTTATTTCCTCTCGACCTTCTTTTTCCATTTCCTTTACAAGTCTTTTCAATGATCGAGATTTTGATTTTGAGCCTGGATGTACACTATCGGGATCCATATGATCAGTGGAGGCACCATTCCTCACTTTTTGTAAGTTAGTGTTAACCGTGTCGACAACTCCCTCAGTCATATCAACGAGGACGCCATCCATATCAAGAAAGATTTGATACTTATCTTGCACTTCTTCATTTAAGAACTTTCGCCAGTTTTCAAGTAGGAGTTTCATTTTTATTTTATCTCCGGAGGTGCGATTGCAACAAAAGCACCATTAAGTGC
>Ga0098047_10000922_pt1 | contig 11895 bp, 19 predicted proteins | sample 12_taG_FD_92585 | JGI IMG/M metagenome (GOLD analysis project Ga0098047, IMG submission 92585) | Marine viral communities from the Subarctic Pacific Ocean - 12_ETSP_OMZ_AT15267 metaG | ecosystem: Environmental > Aquatic > Marine > Oceanic | place: Subarctic Pacific Ocean | collected 2015-01-16 | reverse complement strand
GATCGCAGCACAAGCGACGATGATCTGTAGAGAATGTTCCGTTTCGGCAGAATGCCTAGAGTATTCGTTGCCACATGAACCATTCGGCATCTGGGGTGGACTTGACGAACAGCAGCGGTTGACGCTTCGCCGCAGCAAGGGAATCAGGCCGGCTTATCGCACCCATGCGGGTCTGCGCCCTACAAGAACCAAGCGGATGCCGTATGTACAAACACACGGATAACCTGCTCGCTCGTCTAGACGGCGTAGTCACATCAGCCAACGGCTGGGAGGCACGGTGCCCATGTCGGCAGGACGACAGGAACCCATCGCTATCTGTCCATGAGAACGAGGACGGGCAGGTACTTCTCCATTGCCACCGCAATGGGGGCTGCAGCACCAATGACATTCTCGACGCTGTCGGTCTCGGGATCACAGACCTCTTCGACAAGGACCCGCAGAGGGCAGCCGGCCGCGAGTACCCGAAGATTGAGCAGAAGAAACTCAAGTTTGTCGCTGCCTACGACTATCAAGATGCTGACGGTGCTCTGCTGTTCCAAAAAGTCCGCTTTTCGGAGCCTGACGGTAAAAAAACTTTCCGGCAGAGGAAGCCCGACGGGAAGGGTGGGTGGAATTACAAACTTGGCGACACGCCGAAGGTGCTGTACAACCTCCCGAGGGTGCTCAAACAGAAGGAAGACGGGCTACCCGTATGGGTGGTGGAGGGCGAGAAGGATTGCGACACGCTCAACCGGCTAGGTGCCTGTGCGACAACCATGCCAGGTGGAGCCGGCAAGTGGCTGGACTTGCACACCCGTGCGCTCGCCGGAGCGACAGTCGACATCATTGTCGATAACGATGAGCCAGGGAAGAGGCACGCTGCAGACGTTGAGATCAAACTCCGTGAGGCTGGCTGTGACGTAGCCGTATGGATCTGTCCCGAAGAGAAGGACATTACCGACCACATCGCAGCGGGTGGCACGACCGAGCAACTGGTGTCGTTCACCCCCGAGAACTACGGGGACACTCCGCTGCCAGAAGTCGAAGAAATCGAAGAGGCACCGTTCTCACCCGTGGACGACACGCTGTCTCAACTGCGTGGACTGCTGGACGACACCACACGATCGCCTGCGAGCATCATGCACAAGGCAGCGTTGCTGTTGGGCACAGCAGAGGACACGCCCGATGCGAACCAAGGTCGGCTGGTGATGTGGGACGACTTCGTTGCTGAGGACGACGACGACTCTTATGACTGGCTTATCCCGGGGCTGCTCGAACGACGTGAGCGCATCATCGTGGTTGCGGCTGAAGGGGTCGGGAAAACGATGCTTCTCCGACAGGCTGCGATCCTTCCGGCGATGGGCGTTCAGCCGTTCTCCTTTCAACCCATGCCACCCATACGCACTCTCAGCGTTGATCTTGAGAACCCTGAGCGGATTATCCGACGGACTTCACGCAACATCATCGGTGCGGCCAAGTCGATGGGACATGAGCCGAATCTGGACGCTCATCTCTACATGAAGCCCGACGGCTTCGACCTGATGAAGATGCCCGACAGGTTGCTGTTGGAAAACAAGATCGAAGAGGTCAAACCTGACCTGCTTCTATTGGGGCCTCTCTACAAGGCGTTCATAGATCCCGGCGGTCGGACAAGCGAAGCGATCGCTACCGAAGTTGCCAAATACCTAGACACCCTCCGTGCCATCTACGGCGTGGCTCTATGGCTGGAGCATCACGCCCCACTGGGCACAGGAACGAATCGTGACCTGCGCCCATTCGGTTCTGCTGTGTGGTCCCGGTGGCCCGAGTTCGGCATCTCTCTCACACCCGATCCGACGAATGTGGGAGAATATGTATATCGTGTAGCCCATTTTCGTGGTGCCCGTGACGAAAGACATTGGCCGGCTACCATGAAACGTGGGATCAAGTTCCCCTTCGAAGTGATTGATTGGATGATGCACTGATGGCAGAGGAAACTAAAGCCACAATCACCCGTGAGTTCTTAGCCGAACGTGATGTCCGTATCTTCAAGATGAAGCAGGCTGGCGTAGCCAGTCAGGAGATTGCCCGTAGGTTTGGCGTCAGCGTTGCCACAGTGGGCCGATCCGTGAACCGGCAACTCGAGAAGTTGAACTCTGAGGCACTTCTGGCGTATCCCGAGGTGCTTCGTATGGAGTTGGAGCGTTTGGACGCTCTGCAAGCGGCCATCTGGCCGATGACCCAACATCGGCGCGTCACGTTGGATGACGGAACGGAGGTTTCCGTAGAGCCGGATATGAAGGCGATTCAGCAGGTCCTTTCCGTAATGGATCGGCGTAGTAAGTTGCTCGGCATGGAAGTACAGCAGAAGCAGGTGGATGTACGCGTGGGCCTAGATGGGGCCACGGATTCGATACGTCTGGCTATGGCCGGTGCTCAAACCCTGCCTAGTGCTACTGCCCATTCACCCGAGGAGGAAGCCAAGCAACTGCTGGCCCTCATGGTGAAGTCAGGCGTTGTCTCACCGACAGAGGTAGAGGGTGCGCTAGGAAAGATTGCGTCTCGGGACCTACTGGAAGCAGAGGTCGTTGAGGCAGAGATCGTGGAAGATGAGGTAGAAGATGGCGACTGAACCGATTGACATTGCTCGTGGTGATCCGGTGGAAGCAGGCGACGATTCGATCAAGGTCTCCATGTCAGTACCCCTGCCCCCTATGCCCTTTGCTACAGGACCACCTGTAGCAGCGCCGAAGAACAAACTGCATCCTGATGCCGGCAACTGGAATGAGCCTGATGAGGTACCCGGTCTACCCGTGGGGCCTTCAATCGATGAGCCTTTGATCTCAGAGGCTGAGGTGGGGGATCCCGCCTATCAGGACAACATCGAGGCTGCGATGAATCATGTGGCCGAGGACATGGACCTCACGGTGTCCACCAAGGTGAGCGACGACGATGGGCCGGCTGACAAGCAGATCCTTATACGGGCCACTGAGAGCGACAAGGAACGGTGGAAGCGTGCGGCTGAGGTGGCTGAGGTCTCCCTGTCTGCCCTCATCAGAGACACCATGAACATCAAGGTCACCGATATCCTTGACTGCTCACATCCCATGGAGTTTCGACAGAAGTATCCGTGGGCTGAGTTCTGCACCAAGTGTGACATTCGCCTGAATGGATAGGGGTCGATATGAAGGGGTTCGCCATCGGTGCTGTGGCAGTAGCCCTCGTCGGATCAGGTGTAGCCATGGGGTACAGGGATGCTAGTTAGCCTTGAGACATGGGAGTACGAGCATGCCTCGAATGTAGGGGCACGCCGATACACGGCCAACTGGGCTAAGGACGATGCCCCTTGGTACGACCCTGAACGTATGGAGGACGACCGCACTGCTCAGGTGGCAGCAGCCGTATGCGAACTGGCTGTGGCCAAGACCACCAACCGCTACTGGCATGCGCACATCTGGCATGCCACTGAGCATCACAAGTTCAAGAACCTGCCTGACGTGGGGCGCAACATCGAGGTGCGTCGGGTGCGCACATCCAAGAGCGCTGCTGTCAGGCGACACCAGTTGGGCAAGGGGCTGGTGCTGTTCGTGGCCTATGCCCTACCCCCTGAGTTGAGGGAGGTAGATGTGCTGGGGTGGGTCGACATGGATGCTGCATGGGAGGTAGGGGAGCCACCCTCCTGGGATGAGGAGAACAGTCGAGTAGTGTCACCTGAGCACCTAACACCATGGTGGGGGGACGGATAGTAGAGGACAGAGAGCGATGGTCGAAGACACAGTGGTCGATGACACACTCTCTCGCCTCTACCACCTAGCGCACACAGCACAGCAGCAGGGTGCAGACAAGATGCATCATGCCACCCGTGACGCCGCTGAGACCATCATGCTGCTGCAGGCAGAGATCAATGACATGAGGGCTGAGTACAAGGAGAGGTACGACCTCACCACCACGTTGGTCAAGGCGCTGCACACCTACGTCAAGAACGTGGAGGACGACCCCCTACTAGGGCCACCAGTCAGGGAGTGGGTCAGGCTAGTGAGGTACGAGGGGTGAGGCCAGCCGAGAGGTACGCCATCTGCCTTGAGTGTGAGGAGTTCAGGCCATGGGCCAAGCAGTGCAAGGTATGCAAGTGCATCATGCCGATCAAGGTACGGATACCTTCAATGTCCTGTCCTTTGGGTAAGTGGTTACCCGTGGAGGACATGGATCTCTAGGCACCTACTCCCTACCCCACCCCCTACCCCCCACTGTGGGGGATGACGATGACCTCACCCTGTGCCATGCCCCACGCCTCGATGTGTGGGTGGGCTGCGACCACGTCGTCGTAGGCATGCTGCCTGTTGCCACTGCACCGACTAGCCACCACGCTCCACACCGTGTCGCCTCGCTGTGCTGTGTGCTCACCACCAACACACGAGTAGTTGTCCTCGATGGCCATGGCCACACCCACCAGCGCACCCATCCCACCTACGCATACGCATACGCATAGACCCATGAGGCCGACCTTTCGCCATAGCCAACGGCATGTTCTATATATATGTGTGGGCGTGTGTGTATGAGGGGGTCGTTTGGGAGGGTGATGGCCAGCGACAAAGGCAGCACACCATCTGCGGTAGTAGGCGAAGCGAGACGTATGTGTATATGTGTGTGTATGAGTGGTGTTTGTATGTGAAGGGGCTGAGGATGGCTGTGTGAAGGTCTGAGGGGAAGTGAGAGGGGGGGGCTGTGTGGTGTTGGCTTGGGCGATGGCTTGGGCGATGACTTCGATGTTGGCTTCGATGTAGATGGGCTTGGGAGAATACGCGTAGACCCGTAAGGAGGAGGGGGGGTCGGCGGTTTGGGTCAGCGTTATTGAAGGATGAATCTTGGCTCCGGGGCTTTCGGGGACGAGGTGGCTGTCCTGGGGGCGCACGAGCGATGGATTTACCTTACCGTTTTCTGGTTTGTTTAAACCCATTCCCCTGCTTTCCATCCGAGTGTTGCTCCTGTTGGGAGCATAATGGCGTAGGCCCACCATTGGCCTATGAGTCCGCCTGCGATAATTGCGCCTGATATGGCGAAGATGATTCCGAAGAAGAGGTGTTTGAGGTGGTTCATGTGGTTTTGAGGTCTTTGAATAGTGGGCTTATGTAGTAGTCGATTAGTTCTTCCATTTTTTCGGTGAGTCCTGCCCATCCTTGGATGGTGTGTTGTCTGACTTTGTCTCCGATGACGTAGGTGCGTAGTTCTTGTAGTCCGTCATTTATGATTTCTATTTTGTATAGGCTGATGCTGTTGATTCCGTTGTATTCGGCTTCGAATGTTTCTGTTCCTCTTATTGCTCTTGTGGTTATGTTGGCTGAGATGGGGGTTGCGTTCATAGTGATAGTCCTAGCGTGAGTGCCCATATGGCGATTGTTATGCAGATTCCTAGCCATATGAGGTTGTGGGTTCGGAGTTTTCGTTGAAGTAATTGATTTGAGCGGCGGCCGACCATTTTGGTGATTTCGTCGCCGTCGATTATGAGTCCGTTTTCGGCGTAGGGGTCGTCCTCGGAGATGAGGAGGATTTCTATGCAGGTGGCTATTACTTGGTCGGTGGGGGTGAGGTGGTCGTCGCCGTCTTCTTCGGAGGCGTGTGTGAGGTCCATGATGTAGGACTCTAGGAGGTTGGCTGTGGTGGCCATGTGGTTTTTCCTTGGCGGCTGGAGGGGTGCCCGTTTATTTAAACTGGAAGGGTTGTATCCAGTATAGATTAGGAAGTCTGTTTTTTTATCACGTCGTCCCGGGCTTTGCGCATTCTCGGGTTTTCGGTACGCATGAGAATTTTGCGTGCTTCGACTTCGTCGAGGGTGTCGGGTTCGACGCCGAGGAGTTCTGCTGCCTTGAGGATGATGCTTTCAAGGCCTTCTCGGCCAGCACGTCGACGACCTGGTCTGGGGCCGAATCGCCAACCCCCGGCAGGGCTCTCACGGCGGGACTGGAAGCCGCGACCACCCATTATTGTCCGACGAACCAGACCCAGATTCGCGCTGCTCGCGACTTCTTTTTGGCTGGTGGCTCGTGGCGACTCAGTGGGGGTGGTTTGGGGGAACTACGGGGTGTGGGCTGTGTGTCGACTTCTCGGCTGACCGTATCCTTGGCCACAACTTTGGGAGCATAGGTATTGCGCTGTTTCTGGGCTGGCTTTTTGGCTACCGGCTTTTTCGCTACCGGCTTTTTGGCTGCGGGCTTTTTCGCTGGCGCCTTTTTGGCTGCGGGCTTTTTAGTGGTGCTGGCTTCTCGTTGCTTGGCCACAGGGTTGCGAGGCTTGGTTGTCGCCTTGGTGCCCGGCTTCGGCTTTTCGTAAGCCTCGTTTACGTCAGGGGTCGACTTGTCGTCGCCCTTGTACGTTCCGTCCTTGTTCCGTGCCCGTTTTGCGGCCGGCTTTTTTGCGCCGCTCTTCTTTTTAGCGGCTGGTTTTTTTTGTGCCATGTTCCCATGTTAGTCGGGCTGCTCTCCGCTGAGGGTTACTTGCACTAATCTCAACTTCGGTGGACTCCTATCCCGACGTGTACGCGAAACTTGCGCTAGCCATAACCAGTACCCAACTGGCGAAACAAAACGCAGTCCAGGAGTTCGGCATAGGTGAAGACCTCCCATTCATGTTCATGGGATGGAGAGGTGACCGATTATCAGTGATGATGGTGTTCTGTCGTGCTGACATGAAAATGCCTGTCGCCCAACGGGTCCCCAAGGTGGCAATGGTGTCTGAAGTGTTGAGAGGGGTTTACTGGGTTGATTCAATCACTTTCATTGCCGAGGGGTACATGTCGAAAGCGCCATGGGAACTCAAGGGCAAGGAGTTGACGGAAGCCTTCGTTGCTCAGGACGCCAAGGTCGCCGAATGCATCACGTCGAGTCATATTTCAATGAATCGTCATGGCAACCCCGAAGTCATGCTGATGTCCACGCCCTACAACACGATGCTGGGGAAGCATGTGCTTTGGGGCGATCAGTCCGCTTTTTCTCAAGGGTTCGGGAAAGTGTTTCAGGACGCCCCTGTTCTCAACGCCGTGATGTTGGGCTTACAGGAGGACCGTGAGCGGATGGATCAGGATGAACAGGAGCAGGTCGTTGGACACCTGTTCTCCAACGGGATCAGCGTGCAGGAATTCGAGCCCCCGGCATCTACTCTCTGAACTTTTCCGCCTCTGGAGCCGCACCGCAGGCATAGCGGGACCGTTCCGATTTGCTCAGAACGCCGCACTTGTTGCATTCATCAACCGGGGTCCAGTCTTCTGATGCCTCTGGGTATCTCTGATAGAGATGGACGGTTTGCCAAGTGTGACTGGCTCTGTTGTGACGTGCTTCTTCTTCGGGTCCGGTGAAGGGGGGCGAGAAGTACGCGATCTTCTCCCAGAACCGGCTCTTTACACCAGTCAAGTTCAATAGATTCCGTCAGGATCTGGTTCTGCCGGCTGGGGTGCCGATGCTTCGTTTTCGTTGGTGAAGATCTCGTCCACGATGATCCGGGAGTATTTCTTGCGGAGCCGCCAGATCTTTCGGTTCAGTTCTATGAGCCCTTCGGTTGCTCGGGCCTTGGTCACCAGATCCGCGTCGAACGTGCCGTGACGTTTGAACATCATTTCGTCTAGGTCCGGCCCGTCGAGGACGATGTCTGAGATCCAGTTTGCCGACTCGTCGATTTTGAGCATCAGGTCGCACAAGCCTTCTTCACCGAACTCGTGGAACACCCGGCCAGCGATCGTTTCCACGAGGTTGGACCGGTACACCTGGTTGACATTCATGGACGTTGTCATGAACTCGCTAATGAAGTTGACGAGGTCCTCCCGAGTGGGTTCGGGATGGTCGAGATCTGTGGGTTCGTCGGAATCGTCGACTTCTGACATAAGAATCTCCCGGGGTCTTCCTACATTATGCCCGACAGAGGTCCGCCCCCGTGCTACCTTGGAGACTTCGACGCGGGCGTGCCCGCACAACACAGGAGACACAGAGAATATGGTTGCATTTTCACCCGCAATAATCATTGGGAATCTGACTGCAGATCCCAAACTGACGTACACCGACGGTGGGGCGGCGCTGCTGAAGTTCGGCATCGCATCGAACCACTACTACCGTGACAAGAACGACGAGAAGCAGGAGAAGACCTCTTTCTTCGATGTCACGGCTTGGCGCTACCTGGCCGAGGATTCCGCGAGCGTGTTGGAGAAGGGCGTGGGCGTGATCGTTCAGGGCCGTCTGGAGCAGCGGTCATGGGAAGCCGACGACGGGACCAAGCGTTCGAAGGTTGAACTGATCGCCGACCACATCGGCGTTCTGACTCGGAGCATCGAGGACTTCACCCGCAAGCGGCGGGGACAGGGGGGCGAGGGTCAGGCGACTACGGCGTCACCTCGCGCCAAGCAGGCAGAGCCTGCACTCGGACCAGACCCTTTCTAGTACTCTTGTAGTACGGCGAATCGGTCAACTTCTCGGAGTTGCACCATTTGGCGGTCAGTCCAAAACGCGGAATAAACGACGACCGACCACAGGGAATGCCCCCCTCACGGGGGGCTTTCTCTTTTCTATGCCGGCGGGAGAGACGAGGTCGTGGGTGGGGGCTGATTGGTAGCACCCCAGCAGGCTCGTGATGGGTTCCAGTGATGAATTCCACTGCCGTAGAAGAGCCACGCAGCGACAGCGACATTGGCTTCGGCGTGGAATGGGTGGTACTCGCCCCATCCGGCTTTCTCGGAACGCTCCGGCCAGTATTTGGCGAGATGTTGGAACCATCCGATGGCGAAGGCGTGTGAAACCACCTCAGACCCGATATGCCAACTTTGCGCGCTGGACTCGCAGAACGCAATCTTGTGGGCTAGTTCGTGATGTTCCGGCTTGAAGTATTGGCGGATGAGTTCCCCGAGGGTTGGGAGTTCGTAATGGCTGTCGCCCGGCAGACATCCATGTGAACACGGTGTCGGCGTCTCGAAGAGTTCCGGATAGAAGATGATGACGGCGTTGTGTGGACCGCCGAGCGCCTCGATGTGGGCGCGGCGTGTGACTGGTCCGTAGATGCCGTCGACAGAGTGAACTCCGAGTTCTATCTGGAGCGCGGTGACATCTTGGGATCGTTCGTAATACCGGTATTCCTTCTGGAGGAAATCGGGAGACTCAACCATTTGACTGAGTATTTGTTTGCGAGGCAATTTCGGCGTTTCGAGGTTGGGGGTTGGTTCTGCTGTGGCCAGAATAGTGACTACCCCCGCCGGCGACGCAGAGGGGAAAGTTGTAACCGGCGGGGGCAGAGTATCGGGCGGAAGATCGGTGGGTATCGTTCCCGGTACGGCCCGAAAAGCCTCGGAGAAAGTGGATGCGTTGTCTGCTGTGGCGTTAGAGCCGACGGCTAAGTTCGCTCCGATCCATATAAAGGACAAGAGGACGCCAGAGAGTACGCGGAGTTGCAGGGTGACGGTCATAGGACAACAGTTTACAGGGATACATCGTCGACGAAAGCCTCGCTCAGTTTCTCTTCGAGGAACGGAACGATGTCGAGCAGTTGCAGGCTGACGGTGATCGTGTCGTTGTGGATCTCTTGGATTTCGAGACTCATACTGTCCATCAGTAGGGCTGCTTGTTCGCCGGCCTCTTCGATGAGAGCGTCCACGTCGGCCTCTTCCAGTTCAAAGGTATCCGTAAATTCCATGAACCAGTGCGTGATGTGGCGGAGGATGGCGAGGCGTGCGTCGTTCTTGGAAGGCATGCCCCAATCATACTCAGGCCAGTTCAAGAGCGCAAGACCTGATTTCTGACAAACTTTTTTATTTACCATAACCCCTGGTCACTGGCGGTTTTGGGCATAAGGGACCCCGAGGGAGCAAAAAAAAGGTTGACAGTCGGCGAGGCTGTCTGTAGCGTGGTCATTCCTAACAACTACCGAAAGCGATCGTCTCCATGACTGCCGAAGTTTCCACCGCTTCTTCTACAGCCAGCCGCCTGATCAAGGAAGGCGCAGAGCAAGATGACATCTACGACACTCTTGTCGCGGAGTTTCGAGCGCTGATCACAAACAACGTCGGTGCTGACGCGCTGATCGCGTGGCTCCACCCGCTGTTCACTGACAAGGCTCTCTGGGCGGGGTCGCGGGCCACAAACGCCATCGTCGATCGCAAGGCGGATGAAGCCCGCTACGACGAGATCGTCCGCATTGACGACGGCAAGGTCGTGGAGGGTCCCTATGCGCACCTGTTTGACCCGATAGTCATGGACAAGCGAGTCCGCTGTAACGGTCGCTTCGTTTTCTTCAAGCACATGACCCGCGCTGACTTCCTGAACAAGATCGACGAAATCAACAAGAACATCGCCGGCAACATCGCGCGTCGGGCCTCCTATGAAGTGGGCTTGGATGCGTTGGACGCCCTCAACGCCGACACCTTGGAAGAGGCCGCACGAAAGGTGACGGTTTCTCAGAAGGCAGCCTAGATCTTGGGCTTCGGCCCTAGAAGCAATACCTACTTATATATCAGCGATACCTAGCCCGAAAGGGGCATAAATATGTACGAGCAATTGCAAAAGAATTTCCGTGAACTTCGGCTTTACGCCCGGCAACTCACCGACCTCAAGGACACTCGAATCCGACACGAGAACCGCATCTATGCGGATGTGTGTTTTGGTCTGGGCGAGCCCTTGGGCAAGACGCATCCAGACTATTTGGAAGAGTTGCACTACGACGACACGATCGCTCTTTCCCGGATCGATTTCGATCACGAAGATGAGGACGAGCGCAAGCGCATCCGCAAATCCATGAAAGCAATGGGCGTTTACGGCCTGCTCTGCTCTGCTGAAACGGCAGCAGCGAAAGACACAACTGCGCAGATGCTGCGTTGTTGCTCAGGGCCAGCGATGACCGAGTGGCTCGCTGTTCCCGGCGTCGGCGCGCCAACGGTCGCCCGCCTTCTCGGCGAGATTGGCCATCCGGTGATTGCATTCCCGATGCACTGGGAGGAAAACGACAACTACGTTGAGGGTGGCAAGGAGGACAAAAAGTTCCTCGTTCCGACCGTTCAGCCTGACGGCGAAATCTTCTTCGAGCGTATGGTCAGCCAGTTGTGGTCCTACTGCGGCTTGGGCGACCCGACTCGCAAGCATCGCAAGGGCGAGACGCAGGAAGAGGCGCTGGCTGCCGGGTCGAAGTTCACCAAGTCTTTAGTGTGGAATCTCGCACAACCCTGCCTCAAGAGGACGGGCGAGCCTGACAAGAACGGTGTCGTCAAGGCTCGCTCCCCCTACAAGAACACTTACGATGATGCTCGTGCGCACTACGACCTTCGCGAGGGACAGCCTTGCGAGAAGTGCAAGGGCGAGCCTTGCCGTCCCATCCATCGTCACAACATGGCTGTCCGCAAGGTGATGAAGACAATGCTTAGGGATCTGTGGGTTGCCGCTCGCTCCGACTTGGGAGTGGTGGCCATCGACAAGGCTGCCTAATGGGTCGCTACAACGAACTCTGTGAGTCGTATCAGGCCGACATTGATCGACTGGTCGATTCAATCCTGGCCCTGCCGGATCCGACCGACGAGCAGCGTAAGAACGCTGATGTCGTCGGCGATCCGGTGTGGCAGGTCCTCGCCTGCGCCAAGGAGGACATCGATCACATTGGTGTCGTCCGTGAGCGGGCCAAGGTTTCCGGGGGCTAATGCATGTGCGTGTACCCATCGTTGTTGCGCCCCCACTTTCTCACCCGGCCACCTTCTCGCCGTTACCCATAAGGGCTGCCGCCGGGTATTTCTCGGGGGCCATGCGAGACCCGACACCCATTCCACATGCGTCCCCACTTTCTTAACCCGGCCAAGGTCGCGCCGATACCCAAATATCCTGCGCCGGGTCATTCTCTAGGGCTATGCCAGAAACGACGACCAGATGGATGTCGCCCTAGACTTTCTATATGAAGGGGTTTAGATGATGTTGAAATTATTAGTAG
>Ga0098047_10000921_pt1 | contig 11896 bp, 13 predicted proteins | sample 12_taG_FD_92585 | JGI IMG/M metagenome (GOLD analysis project Ga0098047, IMG submission 92585) | Marine viral communities from the Subarctic Pacific Ocean - 12_ETSP_OMZ_AT15267 metaG | ecosystem: Environmental > Aquatic > Marine > Oceanic | place: Subarctic Pacific Ocean | collected 2015-01-16 | reverse complement strand
TTAAAAGATTCCTTACCACGCTCAAATCGTTCTTTAAGACGCTTGAAGACCAAGAGCTGTATGATTTGATAGCTAACAAGTTTTTCGCTGGTGTGGGGGCCAGGAGGGCCCAGAGGAGGGCTACTGCTGAGGAAGCAGGTCCAAAAGAGGAAGCTTTACAGCCTTTAAATACTAAACTAGGGGAATCCAGGCTTGCAATGTTCTTTGATGAGATGTGGTTTAGGGTTAAAGCTGCTGGAAGAAGGGAGTCAAGGACAGTTGATTTCAAGTCTGTGCTGCCTGATATTAGGGAGTTTATTCAGGCTGTTCAAGGGTCTATACCACAGGTATATCAAAATGCACTAAAACTCTGGGCTCAGGATAGATTCCCAATAGAAGGTAAGGCATACTATGAGCATACTCGTAGGTCTAACTACCATTACACTCCTGGTGAAGATGACATAGCATTCTTAGACTATGGATACATCCAGAGAATGATAGAGGATGATCAATTTGCAGATATCAATGAAGGTATGGGCAAGGTTAACATGGGAGAGCTTGACATTGACCTTTCAGGAGCTGATGCAAAGCTTGAAAGTGTAGTGTTGAGAACGCTTGGGGTAACACTTACGACCAAAGAGAATAATGCACTATTTCATAAGACAAGAGATGCAGAAAGTTTTACTGAGTTTTTAGAATATTTTAAAAATAATATCAAACCTATTTTGAGAGGAGGTGATCACACACAACTCTTACGATACTATCTTGCAAGGAGATCTACTGTTGCGGTTAATAGAGAGGATAGAGCTGGTAATGAGCGTGACAATCTGATAATTAATCTTTACAAGAAGAATCCATCAGTAGAATATGCTGGGCCATTAGATATTGTTAGAAATGATAAGAAGAATAAGAAATGGGACAAGATCAATCTTTTGGAGCATATTACAGGGCAGCGATTGATATGGGCTACTGGCAGTAATACATTTGATCAGCGTAATGGCACTTGGCATCAATCATATAGCTTTTTAACTGCCGAAAATCTGGTGATGCTTGAGCCTTTATTTAATAAGCTTAAGATAGTTCCAGTAGTTACTAGGGGAGAGAAAGCTAACTTAGCCTTTGTAGAATGGAATGAAGACCATAAAGTTAAAGCTGCAAATGCAAGAAAGTATTGGCAAAAGCAATTTGGAGAAGGAAAAGTTACCGAAAAGCAGATGCTTAATTTCTTAGGAGCTAAAAGAGAGCCTGCTGATATAACCTATGAGTTCCTTGCAGGAGAGATAGCTCGCTTTGAAGCGTATGAAAATATGCTCCCAGGAGCTATAAAGAAAGGTGATGGAGCTAAGATACTTAAGCGTGCCAAGATCTTTACTGTAGGAGTATCTATATCAGATGAGATACCTGACCAATCATTGGAGATATTTGATCCAACTAATGTTTCATTTGTCTCCTCTAATGGACATGTACAGCCAGCTATGGTGCAGATACCAGGACATGAAGGGTTGAGATATATCTTTGATGGAGGAACCCCTACTAGTCATGATACATTCAATGATTTCAGGGTGTTTATGGGACTACAGCAAGGAGCAAAGCACTTCAAGACAGTTGTATATAATAATGATGCTACTGACTTGATAGCAATGAAGCATCAACATTTTGAAATGGAGCCTGGGCTGGAAGCATGGGAGAATCATGGCAAGTCTAATGCAAAGCTTTTATGGAAGGTGGATGAAAATAGGAATATAATTAATGCTGAAGGTGAACAAGTAGGCTTTATGAATACTGAAGATGAGTCTAAGATAGCATCATCTAATAAGATGACCATTCCTGGGAATGCAATTGGAGCAATTAAGCATGGCAATACCCATACTACTGGAAAGCATCCATTACAGGTGTATAACTACAGAAGAGAAGACTCTATAAAAGAAGCTTTCAAAGAGCATTATCTGCCACAGATTGATTCACGTATTAAAAATGAGATATCTGGTCTTTTGTTTGGGAGTAAAGATAAAACTAATTGGGAGCATGTACTTGAGTTGGTAGAGAAGCTGGATGGATCTTATCCTGATTTTGCAACTCATAGTCTTACTGAGAAAGCCAGGCATGAAGCAGGTATGCATGCAGATATGACTGATATACTTAAGACCTTAATTCAGAGCAAGGTTGTGGGACCTGCTGTGCAGCTTGATAATGTAAAAGGTAGCATTTTAGAATTTAGACCCAATCTTGATGGTACTGTACAAGAAGGGCAAATGAGTGTACCATATAAAAATGTGAAGAATACTGTCATTAAGGATTATACTGCTGCTACAGGAGATAAGAAGGCTGAGATTGCAGATGTTAATGAATGGCTTAGCAATAATGAGAACTATATGTATAGTTATAGATCTCCTATACCATACGGAGGGGGTGCTCATATGATGCGAGTTATATCTGTGCATAATGATAATGATATTGCTCAACTACATCCCAATGATCTTTTTGGTAGATTTGAAGGTGATAATGACGGTGATACCCTGCATATAGAACAAGTACCAAAGAAAATTGCAGGTATTTATCTTAATGTTCAAGAAGAACTGACTACTATTGATATGAATAAGTATGCAAAGAAAGAACTTGTAGACATATCAGATAGAGGTGCATTATATGATCTAATTGGAGAGATGACTTTTGGAGGGAAGGCTACAGGACAGATTGCCAACATACAAAATGTATATGGACAACTTCAAGATACTTTTTATAAGGCATTATTAGATAATGAAATGGTGGTACTTCGTGGTCCTAAGGAACTATCCAATCTTGAAGGATTTGAGAAAGAAACTATGGAGACTGCTCTTAGGTATTATCTTCAGGCTGCACTTGACAATGCTGAGTTTTTGATGCTGAAGAAGATGAATTATGATCGTAACAAGTTGATGAAAGGATTGTTTAAGAAAAGCACAGGAGAAGGCATAACTGATGAGCAGTATGCAGCACTGAGGCCTGTTTTAAATGAGATGCTTGAAGCTCCTAGGCTTAGGAATGGTCAGGATAGAGAAGGTCCTTATCCTATAGAAAAGACAATGCATAAAAGTGCAGCAGTGCATGCTTTTTCCCATGCAAGAACAGAATATTTTATGAAACTATATGAAGAAACTTTAGAAGATAATAGAAATGCAGGTACTGGTGAGGTAGAGGGGGTAGCTAAGCTGGAAGCAATATGGTTCATAGAAGGACAAACTATTGTTGAAGAAGTAGCTAGTAGGCCTTTTGTAGTATTTAATCAGATGAAGAAAGAAAATCCTGAATACTTCCAGCATATAAAAGAGAATACTTTTATAGAGAAAACTTATAATAGGCATTCTGCATTACATCAAGCAACAATGAATGTATTAATAAAGGCTAAGCCATTACAGGATGTATTTTTTAAGGAGGCAGAGGAAGCTGGTCTTAATATTAAGGAGGAGTTAAGGAAAGGAAAAGAGTATGAGGAAGCAATGGGAAATGCATACTTCGGTACTGAAACTACAGAAGGTTTAATAGGGAAGTTAAAAAGATTAGGCCCTCAGGTATGGGATAAAAGTGAAGAAGGTATTAGATTTACTGAAGACTGGGTGGATGAATTTAATGCATTATCTAACATTGCTAGGATAGAAGCTACCTTTAGGTTCCTTGAACGTCATGCTGTTGCTTCAAAGCTACCTCCATATGGAGATAAGTCAAAGGTTATGGGGCTTTTACATGCAGGTATAATGAAAAACTATAATAAAATATATAATAAGTATGAATCAATACCAAAGTTAGATGTAACTTATGGTAAAGAAGGCAAAGTTAAGATACAAAAATATCCTGGTGAACTAGCTAAAGCTTATGGTGAGAGAGTTTCAGCTAAACATGGAAGTAAGATTAAGGGACTATTAAACTTCAGGAAGAAAAATTGTCCATAATGAAAAATAACGAAAAAGTCTTTCCATATATAGTGCCATTTCAACTTTCCTTAAGAAAGTCGCCCCTCCCAGCGTGCAAAATTTTGAAACCTAACCTATGGAGTTTATAGGATGAGCCAATGCGATAAAACAGACGAAGTCATAAATGAAATATTGGAGTCTATAGATTCCAACCAACGCTCTATAGATCAGCGTATGGATGAGAATATAGCCCCTAATGATCCTGATACCAAGAAAAGACGTAGTGCTTGGAAGAAATTCAGAGATAGACTTAATAATGAAGAATATGGCACTAATCCTAGTGAAAAACTTTTAAATAAGAAGTTTTTAGAGCTATATAAGGGCAAAAATGGAGAGCAGGCACTACTTGCTGGTAAAATAGAAGAATTATTGGCACAGAGCGATATAAGGTCTTTTGTATTCCTAGATTACCTTAAAAAGGATATGTTAGCTCATGATGTGTGGAAAATGACTAAAGTTGATTCAGAGGGACGTCCTGTGTTAGAATCTCTTCCATGGAAGTATTTACAATCTTTATACCATAGATTATGGAACTTTGGGCAGGAAGTTGATTGGGATTCAAAAAGAATGAGACGATGGAATATTTCTTTTGGAAGGCCTTCTAATCTTATATGGAAAGATTCTTCTGGTGGCTTTGCTATTATGGAGAATGCTGTAGCTCAGTATGCAGCTACAATTTATAGAAGTAGTCATCAGTTTTTAAACTCTAATGGTAAGAGATTTAACAAAAGAGGTGAGCCTTATGGAATGAATGATGTTTATCAGTGGGCAGGAGAGATAGCTGAGCTTCTTGGTGAGGGTGCTAGACAGAGGGAAATAGATAAAAAAGGTGGCTTGGGTAATGTACAATCGCATTTTGTTAAGTTTATGACTATGTACCTTAATGGATGGATATCCTTGAATCATACTACTGGTGAGTTTTCTATTGCCACTAGATACCGCTCTCTTGGGGATACTTTTAAGCGAGCAGTAACCTATAAAGGACAGATTGGGCAAATTGTTGACCAATTAGAGGGAGGATTGTTTGATCTTAAGCTGGAAAATGGAGCATTGATTAAGAATGTTAATCAGCATGATTTTAGCTATAGAGGTGGCAAAGATTATGTATTTGGATGGACGGATTTAATTACGCTTGAAAGTTATGATGAAGCTAAGCATGGTGAGGCATTTTTTGAGAAAAAAGAGTTTAATATGCCATTGCCTATTAAAGATTTTCTTGAAGATCATATCAATATGACTCCTGAAATGACCAAAAGAATGAATGAATTATTTGTTATGGTTAAAGGCTCTTATAATGAACAAGGGAAACCTTCTTTTCGTGGTATCCACCAAGAAGTATATACATGGTTCAATGGACAAAGGGATGATAATGGCAACTTTATCAAAAAAAATGGTAAAGAAGTTTATATCGGAGTTATGGAGGAATCAACAAGAGCAATTAATACTGCTGCACTTAAATGGTTTATTGATGAAAATGGTAATCCATACGACCAAAGACTTGTTGAACAGGCATTACGTGCATTATGGGATGAAAATTATGTCCCAGGACCAGATGTTCCTGCTCATCTTATAGGGATAACAGACAAACTTAAGATATTTACTGAGTTTGTTCTTTTTGAAACTTTATTTTGGGATACGATGCCAATGCAGCACAAAGATTCATTTCCTGTACAATTCCATTTGAAAAAACTCCCTTTTCAGTTTGATAAGCTAGAAAATAGACTAAGACAGGAATTGGATAGGGTTCAAAGAAATAAATCTAAGGCTACTACAAATAAAAGAAGCTTTGATCTTACGATAGAAACTCTTGAGGGTGCCTTAGAGCATGCAGCATGGGCTCAAGGTAGATTTAATATGCTAGAGGAAGATACAATAACTGATACTAAGATTGTAAGTAGAAAAAAATCTGTGCATGCAAAACATATTAGTAATGTTTTTGATCCTATGGAAATGCGTACAGATGCAGATCTTTATCCTGGATATTTAACGAATCTTGCCAAAATTCCTGCAAGAAACCATATGATTGCTTCTTATATGGATGCAATACGAATAATAGACAGAGATAAACGCCTTAATCCAGAAGCAGTAAAGCAAGCTGTTACATCGCTTTATCATGGCACTACTGGTCATCCTGAGACAAGAGCATTGGTTTTTGGTGTTGATCTTTCTCCTAATGCAATATCACAAAAACTTGGTAAATTACATATAAATGTTCCTAGTCCTATAATAGAGGCAAATTTTAAAATATTAAATAGATATTTTACTGCTATATTACTTAATAAATATGCTACAGCAGCAGGTAATTCATCTCAGGCTGTTGAAAAATTAATGGTATTTGGTTTTGATACATTAATGGAAATGCAAAATTATTGGACTGCATATAAAAATGATCCTGGACTGCAAACATTATTACAAAAAGCTGATGTAGCAGCATTTACTGATTATTTTAGTCAAAATATGATAGGAGAAATGCGTGCCCTTGAAGAATCGAGGAATCAAGTAGTTCCTGCACTTGCTGCTATGATAAAGTATAAGAAAGATGTTGAATCTGGGAAGAATGAAGATGCTGCATTTAAGATAATGAAAAGAGAAGTTGCTTTATTTATGAGGACTGAGATAGATAAAGGTGACGTTCCTACCTTAACAGAGCTTACACAGCGAAAGAAAGCAATGAATAGGAATACCAGGCTAGAGCGTGTAAATAAGATGGCTAACTGGGCTATTACACAGGAATATGACCCAGCCCCCCCAATGCCAGGAAGTAGGTTTATTAAATTAAAGATCAAAATTGGTAGAGCTTTTAAATATATAGCACAGCATAAAAGAGATATGGCTGGACTTCCTACGTTAGCATCTACTGAAGCAGCTACAAAGTCTCTTAGTTGGATTATAAGAGCTGAACTTCATAGGCGAATGATGAGGTATGAAGTTCCTTTGCATAAATTAGAACCTGAAATTGCGTTTTTACAAAAACAGCTCATTATGAATAAAGCTTTAGACTCGAATGGCAGAAAAGCTGTAAAAGAAAAGCTAAAAATGTTAAAAAAACAACGCTTAGAATATCTTGATTTTGGTGAATCAGGAACTAGAACTTTAGATTTTGATCTTATAAGAGCTTTACTACCAGAATCAGGAAGAACTTCAAGTAGTAAATTTTTTGGTTTATTTAGTGATTTTGCTAAACAAAGAATAGCAATGGAGGGTGATAAGGCATTAAATGATTATAGGGGCAATCTTCCAATGGGAGTTCCTCCAGATGAAGTTAGTACCAAAGATCATATATATGCATTTTTTAAAACAATGCATGATTTAGGAAAAGGAATGTTACCTGAATACATATGGAATGCAATACATGGAGGTAAATATATTCCTACAGGTGTAAGACAAACTACAGACAAGGCATCCGCAACATTACAAAGAATGGGTGGAATCTGGGCCTGGACTGTAGCATACGATCTGATGCTAGGATTTGGTATTGGAAAAATACCTTTTGTTAGCAATGTAACACAAAAGATTTTAAGAAAGTTAGATAAATCTCATCAACTTGGTAAGGCAAACTCTAATGCAGCAAGCTTATTCCTATCTCTACCAATTTTATTTGCAATTAGCTTGTGGGGAGATGATGATGATGAGATAGATGAGAATGAATTATTTGATTTTTTTCTCTTTTCAGCACCTATGATTGGAGTAGGGGGAGGTACAGTTGCTAATGCTATGATGTGGCTTGCTGGTCAAGTTGTGGATGCAATAGATGCTAGAATTTATGGCAGAAAAGTCATTAAAACAATAACGCCAGCAGAAATATTTCCTGTTGTTGAAGAAACAGCAGAACCTGTTATTGAATACATAGAAGAAGAGTTTTAGAGGAAGAGCTACCTTAGAAAAAAAAGGGGGATAGCGCTAACTATCCCCCTCTCTCCTCTTGCTACTAATGAATTATATGTTTCTTTGTCAAGATTTCCATAGTTTTCATTGCAGCTTCTCTAATACAACTGGAAATATTTTTATCTAAAGCCTTCTTGCCGAGTCTTTCTATCTCGTTACGAAAATCTAATTCTCGCTTCCAGGTAAAATCTCGTATATCTGTAGATAAGATATTTTTCACAGTTGCTCCTCTGTGGTTATCTTCATTGCGTCGTTAATCGCAATATTTTTTAGCCAGTCATCAAAGCGAAGAATAATAAGAGTTTCTCCTCTATCTTGCTTGCAAACTACGGCATCTACATGTTCTGTTGGCTGGAGGAACGAGGCGATGCTTTTGCGGCATTTCGCCTGTATTCGGTAGCTTTTTCCAACCAATACATCAACTTCCTCATGCCAGCCAAGAGATTGACCGTTAGAGCCCCAGGCACGCTTAGCAGGTACTCCATTGTCTTTAACTTTATTGACGATGTCTCTTTCAAATCTACTTCCTTTATTTTTTGATTTACTACCCATCTATGTCCCCATGACTGCTGATAAATTAATATTACTAACATTATCTACCTCATTAAGCTCTCTTTTCTTACTATGGGCATCATTTGCATTATTAAACCCCAACCAGTCATTATCTTCTTGGAGCCCTAAATGGACAGTATAAGAAAGAATGAATTTATATGGTTTAACTTTGACTACTGGGTCTTCTAATTCAAGCGTTTCGTATGTACTCACTTCAGTTTCTCCTGTTTCACGATTATACTTAACTAGAGGATGTATCTTCCTCTTTTGTAATTTGGATGGTGAATGCTTCTTTTCCATATTCTATTTTTCTCCATAAGGCTATCTGTAATTTCTTTTTGTTTACTGTAATATCTCCAGTAAACATAGGATATTTCTTATTTGGATCGTATTTAGGATGCTTTGAAGCCCATCCATGACCTACTTTAGTGTACTTTGCCATTTTCCTCCTCTATCATTCCCCATAAGAGTATTAAGTAAACTATACTATCTGTAATTCTACCACGTACATCTTCTCTCTGAGATTTATGACCTTCAATGTATGCTGTAATTCCATCAATATGCTTTAACAGATAAACCATTAAAACTTTTTTAGGACTTATATTTAAACGCTCTGCTACCCTTTCGAAGTTAGCAAATACGTTATCATTATGGTGTGCGTATTCTTTCTGCCCTGCGTCCCTGGCTTGCTGTAGCTCCTTCCAGATCTTCTCTGACAGTTGTTTCATTGCTTTGTATTGCATTCTTGACTTCCTCTTTTTTCTGAACTGCTTCGTGTCGTTTATCCATCCATTTATTGAATTTTTTACCAGTCTTCCTGTATTCAATATAGCTGAAAAGACCATACTCCAAGTTGCTAATGCGTTGTATTAATTGCTGTACTGCATCAATTACTTCACATAATGTTTTTTCCATTTGATGGTATGTAAGCTGCTTTTTGTTTGACTTATTTCTCCCCATGTAATTTTTCCCATCTTTTTTTATTTTTTGAACCAACTTCACGCTTGGCACATATTTTACATATCTTCAACGGTATTTTCTCTTCTGCTTTGAACAAATACTGTATTGCAGGGTGAATATACTTTAAGTATTTAAATTTACTCATTTTTCCACACATTTGGCATGGAAATATTTCACTTACTTTAGCTTTACCTTCATAAATAATATGTTTCATTTCATTATCCAAAGTAATATTAGCATTATTATCTTGTCCACAATCCATAATGCAATTAATAACGTTAGCTTCACATCTATTTTGGATTTCTGGTAAGAAGTCTTGATTTTTATTCATCCATTTCATTATATAAATCAGCATGTTCACCGCATTCAGAACAGGTATCATTATCTGGCCATCCAGGATAGGCAAATAACTCCCCACAACAATTTGATATAAGATCATCTTCAGGCCTTAAGCCTTCATTTGGACCTATCATTTCTTCTGCAGTCAATCTTTCTTCTATTTCTCTGTAGTATTCTCCTACTTTGCTCATTTTTACTCTCCTTAAATTGGTTCATCTCCATGAGATTGATATTTTATAAACTTTGAAGATTTAAATTCGATCTTAGGACTTAAAGCCTCCGTAAGCTCCGTAGCAAGCCCCTCAACGCCTTTTATTGCTTCAGTAAGGTTATCTACCTCTAAGCATCTTATTTCGCGCTGAAGGAGCCCATTTGCAGCATTCTCTAATGTTGAATACCAGGATACTTGTTTCCAAAACTTACCTCTTTTAGGTTCTTCAGTCCATTTTGATACTGCCCATCCCATAGCATCTGATTCTATGGCGTAGTTGTCATTAATTTTTAAGAACATCTTCTTCCTCCATAACAAATTCTTTTGCTGAATCTTTTTCAGCCTGTGCTTTGGCTTCTTTAATGCGTTTTTCTATCCAGTCATGAAATTCAACATTTTCTTCATGAAACTCTACATAGCCTATAAAATAAGTTTGAAGTTCTTGATATTTATCAGCTAAAAAATCAATCTTCCTATGGGCATCAGCTAAAAGATCCTCATATTGAGAATATCCAAGTTTCTTTTTGTTTTTACTCATATACCTATCCTTATTTTGATTCTCTTTACATCATTTTGTAATGCAGACACTATATCTGTTAAATTAGAAATAGTTTTATGAACAAGTTCAAAATCAAAGTCAGGAGTAGTCTTAGTAATAACTTCTTTTACTGGCTTTTCTACTGGCTTTTTTGCTGGTTTTTTTACCTTTGTAGTCATCATTATTTCTCCATTGTTTTAAGTAACATTTTGGACAATATGGGATTGTATTATCATAAACTAGAGCTTTATTAGTGCATTTTGAGCATTTTAAATCCTGTGAATGGGGAGAGCCACTTTGTTTCTCGGTTTCCGTGGACCGACCCCTCCCCATTAGTATATCACTTCTGCAGTTATATTCTGATCATGCCTCTTAGAAGCTGCAGTATACTCAGGAATTTTCATACGATTTTCTTGATTTTTTTAAAATACAGTTAGGATAAGCTTTTATCCATTCATATATCCACCATGCTTCACCATTATTGCTAGCTTCTAAGGCAGCTTTCTTCTGCCTATGGTGATCTGACATATTACGATATTTCTTAGCAAATACCCAATACTTTTTTGGTTTAGATGCTTTAAATCTCTTTAATCGCATAATTTTCATACTATTTTAAGCCCCTAACATACTCTTTTTGTATAAGACGCACACCAGGAATAGATGCTCCTTCTTTGAGCTCTCCTAAAATACGCTTCTTATCTAGTTTAGTTGTTATAACTTCCACGTAGTATTCTTCTGGAATTAGATTTTCATCTATGATATCAACTGCACCAGCAGATTTGCTTACTTTTAATGGATTAAATTCAGTATGTTCAGGTAACTCACCTATTGTTTGATGAGCGCCAATGACAAGCCCCTTAATACGTTCTTGGGCATTTTTCAATGTTTTAACATATTTAGTAAGCTTGTCAATTTGCTCTTTGAATATACTGATTTGTCCTTCTACATTGCGGTAAAACCAATAAATACCATCTTCTTTACGATGTAGTTCCACATAAAGCTCATCTACTCGTCGCATGACGTCTTCTTCGCTTGTTAGTTGTATATCATGCCTAACTAACGCTAAATCACTAGCAATGTCAAGAATTGATCTCTTCATATGCTCCTTTTTCTTCACTTTTGATACGTACTCCATCAACCCATACTCTAACATCTAAATGTTCTTTTTCTCTATTTGCTTCAGATCTAATATGAAGTTGAGAAATAAGACCGTCTGATCCTTTGCTTGGGTTGATACTGATTATTTTGTTTGCATTATATGCAATACGGAATGAACCTTTTGATGATGCTAGATTCATACCTTCCGCATAAGCAGATTTAGTTATTTCACTTACAGCAAATACTATAATGTTATGTTGAACTGCAAGCTCCATAAGAGCCTGGGAAGCTTCTTCTACCTTCATATTATTGTCTTGCTTTTTTGACCTTAATAGGCCCATATGATCAACAACAACAATTTCTGGTTTACGAGCTAACATAGCAATT
>Ga0098047_10000920_pt1 | contig 11897 bp, 7 predicted proteins | sample 12_taG_FD_92585 | JGI IMG/M metagenome (GOLD analysis project Ga0098047, IMG submission 92585) | Marine viral communities from the Subarctic Pacific Ocean - 12_ETSP_OMZ_AT15267 metaG | ecosystem: Environmental > Aquatic > Marine > Oceanic | place: Subarctic Pacific Ocean | collected 2015-01-16 | reverse complement strand
TTTTATTTATTAGCTGTCCATCAAGTCAGCAAATGCATCATCAATATTGCTGTACGTCTTTGACGAAGATGTTGAAGAGCCTTCACTAGAAGGGGACTCCTGTGTGGTTTCACCGCTATCAAAGCCATCATTCTCATATCCGTTAATCCAGTCATTGACAATCTTAGAGAGCTCATCATAATTTTTACTCTGATAGATGTCATCAAGATTTGGAATACCGTTCATCCACTCGCTTCCCTGATTCGAGTCAGAAGAAATCGGTGACTGCTTTCCTCGAGGTCTAACTTCTGTCATTGCCCACTTTCTACCTGGCTGCTTCATGCACGCAACCTTGATATCACGACCAGTCTTTGGATCCGTTATATCTCCATAGTCCTCATCGAGCATCAGACCAAGAATAGCTTGATAAACTGTCTTTCCAAAAGCCCAGATCTGAACACCCTTGTCTTCTTCGCCTCTAACGATAACAGGTGCATACGTTCTCATCTTCGGATAGAGTTTCTTTGCTAGCTCATAAGATTCCTTAGAACCATCATCGTGAAGCTTAGTAATTAACTCCTGAATAGGATCCTTATTACCAAACTGATATGGTGCTAGCAGACCCCTATTGTTACCGATTCCATAGTAGAACCACAACTCCTTAAATGGTTGCCCATCATTATCTGGAAACGAGAGAAGTCGAACTGTGTGCACTTCTCCCTCAGTTGGTTTCCACATTACTGACCTGTTTCGGGCTGCACCGCTTAACCTGTCAAGCTTCTTTCTAATTGCTTCAAAATCTATTGTCATTTTTTTTATCCTTAAATTGCAATGTTGTTTAGTTTTTAATGTTTAGTTTGCCATTGCTATAAGATAATAACATGACATTTTAATATTTTCAAGATTTTTTAGAATATTTCTTTTTAACTTTCCTTTCTAGTGGAATAGTGTAACCTGCTCCGGATCCTAATCCTGCTACAGTGTTAAATTCCTCCATACTATCTAGATCTTCTTCAAGCTCTTCATCTATATTTTTTTTTTGATTCTTTAATACTTCTTCTTATTATTCTTCTTAGAGCTTCTTCCCTTAGATCTTCAGGTCTAGATTGATAGCTTACGTATCCCATGTCTGTCTTGTAATTTACAGCATCCTTTCCTGAACCCATGCTGCCAGAATCGTCGTCTTCATCTGTGTCTGGTGGTTGACGATATCGATATCCTGTAGGGCGGGGATCTGATCCTTCTGGTGCTGAGTAACTTAACGTCTCTCTAATGAAAGTTCTAAGTAGTTTAAAATCATTGTTCATTTTTTGTGCCTCAAATATGTTTACTAGTTGATCTCGGCCAAGGGCTGCGACATCAACCAGCGATTGTTTAATTTTTCTCATGTTGTCTGAAATTAAATCGTCAACCATGGACTCATAAGTGTCACCTTCAAATCTTTCGTGAGCTTGTGACATAGCTTGTGGAGATACACCAAGATTTGACGGATTAAATTTAAACACTCCAGATCCGCCTGCCATAGACCAGTTATTATATTGCTCGCTTGCTTCCTCTAAAATATCAGACAAAGTAACAAGTGTCGCAGGAGCTTCTATAACTATATTGTGAAACCATGCGGGATCTATTCCAAAGTCGTCTACTTCTTCTGAGTCAGATATATTTGCAACTAATTTAAAAATAGGGTTTAGTAGAATTTCTGACTTTATTGCACTCTTTAAAGCGCCTGATCCTCCTAAGCCGACAAAGCTAGTAGCTGCGCCTACCTTGCCTCCTTTTAAGAAACGACCTGCAAGACCTAAAACACCCTTACCGGCTCCAACAAAAGGAATCAGATAAACAGCTGCCTGAAGAAGATCAACATAATCATCAAACATCGCGGCAGAGATTGCTTGTAAGTTACTAACAGAACTGTAAGACCCTTCAAGCATTAGACGATCGACACCTTTCATTGCATTCATCTGACTAATCTGAAGCTCTTTGAGATTAAAAATAACGTACGATGCAGCAATTGGTGTGCCTATAACTGGAATTCCGGCAGCTGTAAGCGCTAAGAAGTCTCTTCCCACTTCAAACACTACATCTTTTATCTTCTCAATAGGAATGCCACCACCTGTCAATTCCTCTACCTTGTCTGATAGCAGATCGTAAGCAGGCCTGCCAACTTCTTTTGCTCTGTCTAATAGATCAGAAACATACTCATATGCCTCTTCAGCCTCATCTTCCAGCTCGTCTGGAACAAAATCTCTCCAGTTAGCATCTTCTACTGCATCGGGAACAAGATCTCTCCATTTGAATACATCTTCTGATAGATATCTATCAGAATTGAATAAAGTATATGATGGTAGCAATACCATTAAATCTTCATCAAAGTATTCTTTAATATCAGCCACCCTCTCTCCGCCTAATTTTTTCTCTATTCTTGAAATATAATTATTATCTTCGTCTGATTCTTTCACATCTTGTTCGGGAAACATAGCTTTGGGCTCATATAGTTCATCATACCCTTTGTTTACACGTGACATCGAAATACCAGACCAGCCAGCATCAGCTGCCATTGAAGGTTGTCCTCTGAAGTCGCTTAGGTACCAGGGAATTTTCTCCCTGCCGATTTTTTCCTTATAATCATCGCCGCCAAACATTGCACCGAGAACAGGTACACCTATACCTCGACCAGACCACACGCCATCACCAGTAACATTATCCATGGTGTCAGCGTACATCTTTAAAAAATTCTTTCTTTTTAGTGGCATCTTACCTATAAATATTCTACTTAATCTTCATTTCCTCATGAATTACAAGAGACTTAGCTTTTTGTAGCAATATTCCTAAAGTCGTCTCAGATCCTACATAAAACCTATTCTCTTCAAAGTGAGAGCCTTGAGCAATCTGAATGGCAATCCACTCATCTCTAGATAATTTAACACCAAATTGTTGTAAGAGATATAGTGTCCTATGTGAAACTGACATCTTTGGAATTTCTTCGTTGTATTTGTAATTTTGCCCTAGCTTTTCCCTGTGCCAATCTGAGTCCTGATCCACAAAACAGTCGTGATTTTCATCACCGACCTTTCCGATCTCATGAAGAAGTCCAACCTTTAAGATTGAACCCACTGGTGTGTTAAGACTTAAAGCGTCGTTAATGGAGCGCATTGTGAATGCAACATTAAGCGAATGCTCAACAAGACCGCCAGGTTCTGAATTATATTGGCTGTCCCTCATTGAAGCTGGGCACATTAAAATTCTCTCTCCGAGAAACTCAATTAGATCATTAATATTGTCATCACAGAGACGACCGCATAATTTTTCGTACTTTTCCCAATTTAATTTAATTTTTTCTACACTGTTAGTCAATTTATCTCCTTTACTTTGACTGGAAAGTTAGTTTTTACAACATGTGACACGAATCCTTTTTCGCATATGTCACGCAGCTTATTAAGATCGTCTCCGTCCACATCTAAAAGTATAGCATCATGAATCAGATACAAAGGACAAAACTTAATTTGATGATCACGAAGTGCTTCAATTAGTAATTCGAAAACATCATGAGAAATGTCAACTGTTGAGGACTGTATCAAGTGGTTTACACTTGGAGAATCAGAAAATATTTTTCTTCCGTGCGTGTTAAACGTGCACCCGTTTTCAGAATGTTGCTCTTTAAGCATGCTTTCTAAATGTCTGACTCCAAAGTAATCCTTTACCTCTTCCAAAACTCTAATTGAGTCCAATCCATTGGGCAATCTTGACTTCAGCGCGTGGTGTGACGCACCATATATTGCTGAAAGAGTTGCAATCTTTGCTGCTTCCCTACTAATTTCAACATTCACATCTTTCATAACTCTAGAGTAAACATCACCGTCTATTGTTTTTCCAAATAAGGCTAACGCAACCCTGGGCTCAGCAGACTGTAAGTCAATCTCAACTATCTTTCCTCCTATATACCGTGACTCTATAATTTTTCTACTTTCCTTTTTCATTGTGAGAATGTTTGGGCCGTTTATAATCGTCATTCTTCCTGTAATGGTTCTGCAAAAAGAGTAAAAAGATCTAGGCGCATAGCCTGAACTATCGGGTAAAAATTTCTCAAGATTCTGCCTCACACTGCCACTTGCACCTATGCAATAATTTCTAACTGTAGCCTCGCGTATAATAGGTCTCTGGAGCTGACAGGCTATCTCTCTATTCCTCAAGAGGGTGGAAATATAGTAACGGTTAGACTCATCAGTGAAGTGTCTCCAGAGCTGATCTACAATCTCCGTGACAACTGATTTCCACATCAAAAAAGGCATGCAAAATCTCCACTTAACGTCTGAAAGATCATCCTGCACGTACATCTGAGCTTTTCCCCAGGAAGTATTCTTAAAGTCAGGCACATCTATTCTTAAAGCTGCAGCTGCTTCCCTTAGATCCCTATGATGATCAAACCCCCAGAGAAGACACCCAGGTGGTACAATGTTAGACCACCGCCACTCATCACCGTCATAGACAAGATGCTCGTGAGTTCCAATCACACCAGCTGATATAACTAATTCCACAAGAGAATTATAAAGCATAGATGACTATATTTTCAATAAATAAGAAAATTAGCGACTGTGTTATGTTGTGCTAAACTCAGCCTTAGATGCTATGTCGAGAGCATTCCTCATAGACTTGATCGTAGCAGAACCATTATAGGTCATGTTAAACGTGGACTCAAATATTCCTGGGCCTAAGGTGTGTCGAATACCTATCACGTAATAAAAATTATCTGCAGTTGTTCCAGTTCCCATATCTAGAAAATACTTTTGTCCGTAGGTTACCATTGGAAACCCTGCTGTCTGAAGACTAGCATTTGTAGGAATTACAAATACATCCTCAACACTAGTTGATGACTGGGAGGTCTGTGATCCCTGGCTGCTATCATCGATGGCATTTAATAGTAGTACTTGGTTTACTGCTCCTCCGGTGTTAGACGACATTCCAACGCTAAATACATTTGTAAATTGTGTTCCAAATGTTATGGAGGGATAGACAGATTTTATTGCCTGTTTTATATCTCTCGCAGGCATTGCAGAGATGTACATCTGCTCAGCGGTTGATCCGCCATCCGCATCTCTGGATTCGACAATAACCTCTTCACTCTTAACAATCTTACCATCCTCTATAAACGAATCCACCATTGCACTAAGTGCAGCGGAGCTCGCAGATTCCGCAGCTGCCTGTTCTGCCTTACCGTTGTCAGACTGTGCCTCAATATCCTGAGTGATAACCTCTATTGCTGCCTCCCCCTGGCGCATAACTTGATTAAGAAGTTCTGCCTCGTAAGGTATTCCAGCTTTTGCATCGAATACGTGAATTCTCAAGATAGTCTTGGTATTAAATATCCCGCCTCCGTCTCCGGTTACCTTTGCAGGTAGGCACTCTGTGAGCATAGTTATATCGGGAATCTCAAACTTATCCATTCTATTTAAGCCATCCTTTACGTGATCCCTGTATATTTCTCGAAGCGCATCCGCTCTAGCGCCCTGGTTAGCAATAATAGCTGACTTTCTCTCCTCAGGAGTTTTACCCTTAAGTGCCTCAGAGCTTATCTCCTTGTAAATCTCTGTTAATCCGTACATTGGATGACTCTGATTCTCTGGTCCGCAAGAATCCTTGAATAGCATCTCAGCGAACGCTGACGTTGATATTCCAGGCCTCTCCTGTGCTACCTTCATGAGAAACTCTGTGAAGCCAATAAGATTAAATGTGGAAATATTTTTATTTGCCATGTAAGACGCGTGGTTGTTAAACGGGTAGAAGTGAAATTGAACCTCGTCGTACCTACCGGTGGCCTGCAATGGTCTTCCCACATACGTCAGAAGAACTGATCCGAGGCTTGGCCACAGTGATCCAATGTTTGTCTCAGCATTTTCAGACCCACTAAGCCCTATAGGCTCCCCTCGATTCTCCTTTTCCGTAATAAGTTTCTGAATTGGATAGTACCACTGGCCATCATTAAAGATGTCAACTTTTGATAAATTTAACAACTTGCTAATCATCATTGTTCTTAGTGTGCTGTACTTGTCTGAGCTATTATTCTGATCGTCAATTAACGCAACAAGCTCCTTCAGAATTTCCGCACCTGACTCAAGTGCTTCAGCTCCCTGATCATTTCTAAGTAGCCTTAGAAGCTGTCTATACTTATCAATCTCTATCATTGCTACAGGTGACTGAAAACCTCCGACAGCTGTGAATCCACCTTGCACATCCATCAAGATATCTCTGGTTACCTGTAGGTGGCTGATGACATCTTCGTCTTCTAGATCGCCGTTATCTAACCCTGATGATATTCGATTCTTCCAGTAGTCAGTCCTAGACTTGCTAATTACATCAATAATTCTATTTAAAAATGGTGCTATCATAGATGCGGGAACGTGTGTTACACCTACAGCTGCCGGGATGCTAGCCATGTCACCAACTCCTCTGGATGCTAGCCTCAGAGACACCCTGACCTGACCATCCTCAAGCATAGTGAGATCAGCAACTTGAATGTTGAATGCTGACTTACTTCTTAGTGAGTTTAGAAAATCTGCGTACACGTTTCCAACAATATTTCCACTTGCCTGGGGGTGCATCCATCCATACTCAATTACAACATAAGTACCTGCAAATGAACTTGCCCCCACTATAGGTGCAATAAGAGGTAGCCTAGACCTATCGTGAAGTATAAGCTCCATCGACGCAGTCTTATTTGCCAGAGTTGCGAGACCAAGTCCTACTATGTCAACTGTAAGTCTCTCAAGTGAGGCGAGAGGCGCTGATGGATTTATAACGCCGCCTGCGTCGGCATTTCCACCATTTCCAAGATTATTGAGAGTCTGGGGAGCTTGAAATAGCTCTATCCCAGCATTTGATGTCTGAGCTACCTCCACTTCAATATCTGTACTAGTGACATCATCAAATAATTCTGATATATTTCCAGTAAATGTTCCGCCTGACAGGTCAAACTCGTTGTCAGATTCTCCCACGGGGGAAAGTGAGTTGAGATTTACACCCTTACTCTCATTAAAGCTTGTAGGCGTAATACTTTCGTCAGGTGATCCGGCAGCGTAGCCGTAAAGTGTCATTGCTTTGCTTCCATTAGAGAAAGTATCAGTCTCAGATACGAACATGAGTTTTATAAAGGGTGCACACTGTGACATCTCTATCGTAGGGATACTGTTAAAAAAGATTGAACCTGCATCACTTCTTCTGTTTGCAGGAGTAAGACGATTGTCATTAACATTAACTACTGTCAACCACGGATTATCGATTCTATCTGCTGGTGCACCACCGTCATTACCATCAGAAGGAGTTACTTCCTCAAGTGATTGACCCGTACCTTCTAGTGATTTCTTTCGAGAAATATCAAGTAATACATTTCGCAGTATTCCACACTGTTGCTTTACTCCCACACCGTCATCAATATTGGCAGTAGCATTTACGGGAGAGTCAGGAACTGCTGAGGATTCAAACCTAATTTGAATTAACTGGTCTATCTTGTCATAATCACCAAGATTGTCCCTTATCTTTGTCATAATGTCTGTAATGAACAAGGCACCCTCTGATGTGTCAGTGAGGATGGATCGTAGCTTAGCCTGAGCTTCAAGGCTTAGTGCTTCCTCAGATTTATCACTAGAAGGATTGATACGTGAAACTAGACCCTCAAGGTTTGTAAGTGAGCTATCCAGTACGTAATTCTTTATTTCATTTCCTGCGCCTGAAGAAGTATAATATCTGGCAAGATCTGCAACAGCGAGATCAAGACGATTTTCTGGTGGTAGCTGTCTGTAATTCTCAATCCACTCTTCAAAATTTTTAGAGAAAGACAATGATCACCTCACAAGACTTAAAATTTGAGATAAGTTTGAAGGTATTCTAACTATAGTTCCTGGAGGTATCTGTAGTCCCCATCCAATTCCAGATGCTGCAGCTATAATCCACCAGTATGATGCATCACCGTATTTTTCCATTGCAAGCATATCAAGTCGTTCAAACCTTTTTGTTTTCTGTGCTGTAAATGATATCTGCCCATTCATAACAGCGGCGTATATCTTGCTAGATACCCTGGGATTAGATTTTCCCTCTCCCTTGTTAATAAGGCCTGTAAATGTATACCTTCCTATTCCCACCTTATAGTCTCCCTAATCTTCCTTTTTAAGCTGTTGAACACCCTGTACTCCTGCACGTGTATATGACTGTTGTGATGCCAGACCACCGTCAGGATTGGGATCTCCAGAAATATCATTCATTGTCTTTCCAACGTTATAAATTGGTGCCCTATTGTATCCACTTGAATCGAGACCGGGCGGAATATCATGAATAACATCAAAGTTAACAGTTACCTTGCAAACCTTAGGTCCTCGAGATCCCCAGTCTACTTCCCATGTCATCGCTGTATCTATCCAGTCATATGACAGTGATCTCATCACACCAGCTAGGCCTCGACCTCCTGAGTTTTCAAATGCTCTAGTTATTGAATTGTTACTAGGGTGTATGAACTCAGCGGCGTCAGTCGTCGTGAGCCTAAGTGCGTCAGCAGGAATTCCCAGACGCTTCACTGCTGTCTCATTTACAGCTGTCTGTAATAGACCAGCTGCTGTCCCAATAATGTCAAGTGCTGGTGAGACTGTTGCTGCAAACATGGCATCAGGATTGGGCATCAGATCCTCATGCCAGACCCTCATCTGCTTTCCCCCAACATTAGGCGCATCCACATCAAAAAATTTAACTGTGTACTGAACTTTTGACATAGTTCTATTCGGATCTTTAAATCCTGAACTTGTGTGTGAGCTCTCTCCTTGGCTAAATTTATCTACTGTTACTCTGTCTATTTTTGTTACAAGCACCCTATACGGGACAGTTGTCCTCAGATTTGTCGTCGTGTCATCATCTAGGATGAGTGTATAACCAATGTTGACACTTGGTTTTAATATTGGAAAGCTTCTAGTGGTATACCCAGCAGATGGTTCAGAATTAGACAGAGGGCTTCTTTTGCCAGCTAGCAAATCTGCAACACTAGATATATTATCCTGAATGATATTCATTGTTCCAAAAGTATCACCGAGGGAGGCAGGATCGTCAGGATTTCTTAGCTCCTTTAGTATAAGATTCGCGCCAAGAGGATTAACGAAACCGTTTAGTGTTAGTGTAGATGCTACTAGAGAGCTTATCATGCGGTCACCGACGGAAGCGCCTGCATCTCCGCTGAATGGACTAATAGCGAGAGGTGAACCAAATAGAGCATTAAATACTGTATCTATCTGTATGTCAGACAATGATTTTCCCATAATTTCAATGCCACTTGTATTTACAGCACCAGACGCACCCCCCGCTGGATCATATGTATCCTTCTCTATCTTAAATTCATTTTCACCAATTCCAAACAGCCGTCCAAGATTAAATCTTGAGTAATTACTCTTAATAACATCACCTATTCTCAATCTTACCAGTGGTGTTGCACCAATAATCTGGCTAAAGGGTTGAATTATTTGATTCCCAACCCCATCCTTCATTATTGTACCCTTTGACCACTGTGGATACACTAGGGTTGTAAGCTTATTAATCTTAAACCACATCTCATCAAAATCTTCCTTTGATGTTGATGCAATGTAAAAGCTAAACGACAGTGAACGTTTGGTATCCTTGTATATTCTAACAGGATCTATCCTGCCATAGCCGCTATTTGAACTAAAGGCAGCGCTGTATGAGTCACTCAGGTTATTGAGAAATGCGTGAAAAGCAATAATTTCATTCGTCCTAATATCGTGGAAATAAAACGGAACATACTCTGCGTCTAAAGTATCCTCCATCCTCCTTCGCACATCTGTTGGGATTCTATTTGCATTCTCCTTTCCAAGTATGTCAACGATATTAATGTAAGATTTATTAATTAGTGAATTTGTAGTGTGACCCTTAACAGGGTTTCCACCTGTCGCAAGTGTACCCATATCTACAGCAGCCTTAATAACATTTCTAGGAACTAGATACATACCTGGCACACTATTTCCACGCCACGCTAGTGCAGATGATGTCTGACCGTCTACCACCCTGCTCTTTGAGATACGAGTCTGTGGCCCCTCGAGAAGAAGATCAACATTGAAAGGTCTAACACCGTCAGTCATTGCATCAGTGAGATCAGTATTTCCTCCTGTACTAAATAATGCTATGTCACCAATTTCAGCGAGTGTCTTTAATATGCCAACCATCCCGCTACTTTCAATTGTTGCAAATATTTCAGATATTCCGCTTGATGGATCTGATGTGAATGATTGTTCTCCTGCTGTCAATTTTTTCGATGCTGCTTCAAATTTTTTCAACATTGACTTGGCAATTGAGTACCAAAAACCCGGTGCCTCATAGACTGTCTGATAAGAAGCAACATCATCCTTATCATTTCCAATTCCTACATCTGTAATTCCATCAAAATCTCTTCCAAAAAGAACTCTAACACCTTGATTTATGCAATCACTAATTGGAAATCTTGTGTGAGGAATTAGTGTTCTATTAAACATTTGCATCTTCGCACCTGCAGCAAATTTCTTGGACTGCCCAAGAAAACCTGGTCCTCGACCAAGATCAACTCCGCTGTCTGAAAACATCTCTGATATTTGTTCTTTTAGAGATTTTGTTGTAAAGAGCATTCCTAAAATTGCTGCCGCTGCTCTAGCTCTAATTACAGATGTCTTTTGACCATTTCTAAACTGTAAATCTGGATTATAATCAGACCCATATGTTTTTATTGAATCCTGGGCAAGTTCAAACGCTCCTGTATCTGAAAATGGTGACTCACCCGCAGAAGTAACTGGTCCACCATATGCATCTCTTGCCCGAGCAACTTTCTTTTGCTCTCTCATTGTCTCTGTAGTTGTTGACTGTATCCACACCTGATCATTATTTTGATAAGTGTATGTATCTGGATCAATAGCATCACCGGGTGATGATGATGAATCTAGACCTAGCGCCTTAAGCATCATTGAACGTGCTACCTTGGATAGGTCATCATTGACCATTATAGGACCTTCCATGTTAAATGATCCATATGACTCCTGTGCAGTTCTAGTTCCAACTCCCTCGTTACCTGTTGACAAATCTGATAACAGACTACTCGAATCGTATGGTGAAAATGCTCTCGAATCTTCAACATTAAATCTATTTCTCTCTTGAAGCATACTCTGAACACCAATGATCGAATTCTGATTAGCATCACTATCTGTAGATTGTACAAATGTTTTGCCAGTCTTATCCATATTCTGACCCTCTATTGATGTCATTAACTTGTTTCCAGAGTGTGGCCCAGAACCATCATCCTCATCAGGTGTTATATCACCGTACTTGCTTACTATATCTGATAGATTTACAACTTCACCGTCTAGATATCCACTATTAGAGTATTGAGATAGTGTAACACCAAGTCCGTCTCCTGATGACTCAGCAGTCTTAACAAATACATTCTCAGCACCTGTATTCTCAGCCGCTTTTAGAACTACTGCGCCACCGCTATCATCAAGATGAGACAATGGCTGTGCTGAAATTGCACCTCCCTTTAGCTTGTAATAGTTCTCAGCATCTGTAAGATACTTTAAAAAATCATTTATTAGACTTGGACCTCCGCCACTCTCATCTCTAATCTCTAACAGGGGTATCTCACTTCCTGGATCATCACCTAGATCATCAATCCCTGGATCAAGACCATCGCCGCTTACATCATTATTAGTGTAAGCTATACTGGTAGGTGTTGTAGAGCCCGGTGCGTATCCGCTTAGGAAGTCTGCGAGCTTTTCTCTAGACATTCTTTAAACTCCTTTGTGCCATCAGCAGAAAATAGATAGTTTATAGCATCAGCAAATGACTCAGAAGAGCTCTCTGTAGAGCCAAGATCTTTTATAATTTTTGTCAGATCTTCAAGTGGACCCACA
>Ga0098047_10000914_pt1 | contig 11924 bp, 10 predicted proteins | sample 12_taG_FD_92585 | JGI IMG/M metagenome (GOLD analysis project Ga0098047, IMG submission 92585) | Marine viral communities from the Subarctic Pacific Ocean - 12_ETSP_OMZ_AT15267 metaG | ecosystem: Environmental > Aquatic > Marine > Oceanic | place: Subarctic Pacific Ocean | collected 2015-01-16 | reverse complement strand
CCATATTTCCCAAAAGCCCCAAGCCTGCCTTGCGTAGTTCCAAAGCCATTTCAATCTCCACACCCCTTAAAACGGGACTGTGATAGCTATAACCAGAAATTTTAAGTGAGCCCGACAATGCAGTTATTTGATCCTGCAAATCTTCTTCCGAATTGCTATTCAATTCCAAAAGCAGAATTGCCTTCGGGTTTCCTTTTACAAAAAAACGGTAGGGCTCGTAGGTTTTGTTTTTTTTAGTACAATCCAAAATCACGTTGTCCATCATTTCACAAGTGAACAGATTGTGCTGCATAGCCACGACTACATCATTTAAACAGCTTTCCAGGGTTTTGTAATGCGTTGCCACCATTGCCGTGAATTGTGGTGGTAAAGGATCCAGTTGAAGTGTAATTTCGGTAGTAAAAGCAAGGGTTCCCTCACTTCCGCAGAGCAGTTTGCACAAGTTTATTTCTTCCTCAAAATCACCAAAAACAGTTGTATTCAGCAAGCTATCAACCGCATAACCCGTGTTTCTTCGGTGGATTTCGGGTTTCGGAAATTCCTTCCAAATTTCCTGTTGGGCCTCTTCGGAAATCAATTCATCATAAAGCGTTTTATAAATTTTTCCTTCCAAAGTATCGAGTGCAGTTTTTTTCAAAAATTCTTCTTTTGAAAGATTTTCAAAAATCACTTCTTCACCATTGGAAAGGATTGATTTCAGCTTTAAAACCTTGTCGCGCGTTACGCCGTACTGAATTGAAGTGGTGCCACTACTGTTATTGCCCACCATGCCGCCAATCATACAACGGTTGCTGGTGGAAGTATTGGGGCCAAAAAAAAGATTTAAAGGTTTGAGATAACGGTTCAATTCATCCCTGATAATCCCAGGCTGAAGTGTGACAGTTCTATTTTCTGTATCGACGGATATTATTTTGGTAAAATGCTTTGAAACATCAACCACTATCCCTTCACCTACGCATTGTCCCGCAAGGGATGTACCCGCTGTTCTTGGAATGAGCGACAGTTCATTTTCTTCTGCAAAAGCGATAAGTTGCTTGATACCGCGTTCGTTAGTAGGATAAGCCACTGCCATCGGTACTTTTCGGTAAACCGAAGCATCTGTGGCATATAATGATGTATGGAGGTAATCTGTAAAAAATTCTCCATTGAATATCTTTTGAAAATCTTGGAATTGCTTTTTCATTGTCGGTACTGTAAATGTAGAAAATTCCTTAACAAAACTTTGTAATTTTTGCATTTGGGATTAGCATCCCGTTAACGATTGTAGCTTTATAATACTCCTACATTTACAACGTTTATAACTAAAAGAAAAAATTATGAAAAAATCAGCTTTATTAATATTACTAGTTATTGGTGTGGGAATGCAAGCTAATGCACAAGAGATTTCAAAAAACGCTATTGGAATTCGTCTTAGTGAAAGTAATGGCTTTGGCCCAGAGGTTAATTATCAACGTGCATTGGGCGATGCAAACCGTCTGGAACTAGGGCTGGCATGGCATAGCGAACGTTATTGGGAGGATGTAAAATTTACTGCAATTTATCAATGGGTTTGGAACATTGACGGTGGCTTTAATTGGTATGCTGGACCTGGTTTAGGCGCCGGAATTGAAAGTTTTGATCGTTATTATGATGATAACTATCCTCATTATCGAAACAAGGATTCGGAAGCTTTTGCTTTTTTTACAGGTGATGTGGGTATAGAGTACAGCTTTGATTTTCCACTGCTGGTTTCCTTCGACTTTAGACCGCAGGTAAATTTAAACTATCGAGATGACGTTAATTTCGACGTAGGAATAAGTGCTCGATATCAATTTTAAAAAACTATATAAATATATCTTGAACGAAATGCCCCACATTAAAAGGGGCATTTCCCTTATAAAAAAACAGGAAAAATCCTGTTTCATAAGTTAGCATTTTATTGCAATTTTATAGAATTCAATAAATTGAACCATGGAAAAGCATTATGTAGATTTACATTGCCACCCTTCTCTAAAACCGTACAGTAAAAGTTTTAAGTACAATCCTACCAAACAAAACGCGCTGGATCCAAATAGAAAAAACTCCATTTGGCATTACAGTCCTCCCAATTTTCTTGAAAAGTTTGTGAACCGAATTGTTACCCTTACCAAATTTACACAAACAGACTTGATGGCTTTAGCAAAGGCTAAAACCAAAGTGGTAGTGGTTTCTCTTTATCCTTTCGAAAAACATTTTTTCGGAAATGAAATAATAGGAATTAAAGGAGTGACGGACGTTTTGGTAAACCTTGCTGCAAGCATAAGCCAGTCGCGAATGGATTACATACGCAGCAACAATGATTATTTTGCCGATTTGATGGATGAATACCATTATTACCAGCAGCTTCACAATCAGGTTGTAAATATTGACGGAACAATATATACCTATAGATTGGTTCGAAATTTTCAGGATATTGAAAATAATTTTAATGCAGAAACCGATACAAAAAAAATTATAAATATTGTACTTACTATAGAAGGCGGACATAGCTTCAATACCGGACTGGATATGCAGAAAGATATGGCAAGCCGCAGCGAAGTTATAGGAAACATTAAGACTATTAAAAATTGGGAGCATCGCCCAATGTTCATTACACTTGCCCATCATTTTTACAACGAACTTTGTGGACATGCAAGAAGTATTTCAATAGGAATGCTGAAAAAAAATCAAGACCGAGGCTTGAATACCGGTATTACAGAATTAGGTGTGGAAGTAATTGATTTGTTGTTGGACAATACAGAAGGAAAAAGAATCCCTATCGATGTGAAACATTTAAGCACGACCTCCCGAAAAGCGTATTATCAATTACTTGACACAAAATACAATGCAGAAAAAATTCCTGTAATTGCTAGCCACGGTGCCTGCAACGGGAAGCACTCCATCGTGCAGTGGAACAAAATTGATATTTCTGAACATGCAGATTGGTTTTGTGACATTGATATAAATTTTTATGATGAAGAATTAATTAGGATCGCACGCAGCAATGGAATTTTCGGGATCCAGTTGGATGAGCGCCGCATTGGCAGCAGCAAAGCTATTTCGGAAAGTAAAATATTCTTCCCAAACAAAAGAAAACAGTTGCGCAAAAAAGCATTATTGGTGTGGAGGCAAGTTCAGCACATTGCCGAAGTTTTGGACAAAGAAGGACTTTTTTGTTGGGGAATACAGAGCATTGGAAGTGATTTTGACGGAATTGTAAATCCTATTAACGGGTTGTGGACAGCAGAAAACATGAAGGATTTAGCCGAAGAAATGCTAAACCACGCTGAAAATTATCTTTCAAAAAACCTAATTATGTTAAACGATTTTAACAGGATAGACGCTGAAGCCATAGTAGAGCGCGTAATGCACGGAAATGCGATGGAATTTATTGAAAGAAATTATTGAGGCTCCGCAGCGCTTCTTTTGGCAATTGCTTCCTCGTACAATTTTTCATATAGCGGGACGATTTTTTTGGTATCATAAACCATAGCAGATTCAATAGCCTGTTTTTTAAATTTGTTTAGCATTTCGTCTGTAGCTAAAATTTTTAAGGCATTTTCCGCCATTTCATCCACATTGCCAACGTCGCTCAAAAAGCCACTTACCCCCTGGATATTTACTTCTGGCAATCCGCCAGTATTGCTCGATATTACCGGAACGCCACAGGCCATTGCTTCCAAGGCAGCAAGACCGAAACTTTCCTTTTCCGAAGGCAGAATGAAAAGATCGGTAAAACACAGAATTTTGTCCACTTCATTGCTATTGCCCACAAAAAGTACTTTTTCTTCAATTCCTTTCCGCTCGCAAAGCTGTTCACAAGCCTCTCGCTCTGGCCCCTCGCCCACTATAATTAATTTTGATGGGATTTTTTTCTGAATACGATCAAAAACCTCAATAACGTCCTTTACCCGCTTCACTTGGCGCAAATTACTTACATGTGTAATTATGCGTTCGTCTTTGTCTGCCATTAAATCACGCTGACAATCGGTAAATGTGTTAATTTTCTTCGGAATATCTATAAAGTTTGGAACTACATGTATTTCTTTTTTAATATCGAAAAGATGCAGTGTATCTTCTTTTAAACTTTTAGAAACTGAAGTTACCACATCACTGTTGTTTATGCTGAAAGTGACGGCTGGCTTGTAGAATGGATGGTTTCCCACAAGAGTAATATCCGTTCCGTGAAGTGTGGTCACCATAGGAATAAAGATATTTTCTTCCTCAAGCATTTTCTTCGCCATATAGCCTGCGTAAGCGTGTGGTATTGCATAATGTACGTGCAAGACTTCAATTTTATGAAGTTTTACCATATCTACCAATTTGCTGGAGAGAGCAAGCTCGTAGGGTTGGTAGTGAAAAAGTGGATAAACAGGAACCGAAACCTCGTGAAAGTGAATGTGCTTTGAAAGCAACTCTAGTCTAACGGGTTGCTTGTAGGTAATAAAATGAACTTCGTGTCCGTGTTCTGCTAATGCCAAACCCAGCTCTGTGGCTACTACTCCACTTCCGCCAAAGGTTGGATAACATACTATTGCTATTTTCATTTTATTATTTTCAAATTAAAGGTTACAGTTTTTTGAACTTTAATAATCGATAGCCTCATAAATGACTTCTTGTATTTTGCTGCGTAAATCAGTTTGTATCAATTTTCGGTTTTCCGCATCGGGAAAAGTCCTGTTTGATAAAAATACGTAAACAATTTCGGCTTCGGGATCTGCCCAGGCAAATGTGCCCGTGAAACCACTATGCCCAAAACTGGTCATGGAAACACAACCACATGTTGGCCCCGATGTTCCAAGTTGGGGTTTATCAAACCCTACGCCTCTTCGCACGTTTTTATCGCAATAATAACACGTATTGAAAAGGTCTAAAACATCCGGATTAAAATAACGCTCGCCACCGTAAAAACCTTTCCAAAGGTACATTTGCATAAGTTTGGCCACATCATTCGCATTACTGAATAGCCCCGCATGGCCGCTCACGCCCCCAAGCATCGCAGCGCCTTGGTCGTGTACGTAACCCTGAACTTTCTGGTTTCTAAAAATATTGTCCTGCTCGGTGGGCGGAATATTTTCCTTTGAAAATTTTTCCAACGGAAGATAGGTCATATAGTTTGCGCCCAAAGATTCGTAAATATTTTCCTGTACAATAAGTTCCATCGGTTTGGCAAATTTACGCTCCAAATATTTCTTCAAAATATAATACGGAAGGTCACTGTATTTATATTCAAGCCGCGAGTTCAGGTCACTTTCACGTATGGTTTTGAAAATAGTATCCATATAATCCCTGCGCATATAAAGGTTTTCAGCAACCTGTATTTTGAAGTCCTTATCGGGGATTTCTGAATAATATTTTGAAGAGATTCCGGTTTTTTCTTCATTGAAGGTATGCCGATAAAATGGAATCCACGCTTTTAAACGCGCGTAGTGCGAAAGCATTTCCTTTAAAGTAATGTTGGCCTTATTTGAGTTTTTGTACTCTGGCAGCATTTCCGAAAGCTTCGTATTCATGCTCAATTCCTTCTTGTCCACAAGCTGCATAATCAAAGGCAGGGACGCCAAAATTTTAGTAAGTGAAGCCAAATCGTAAACGCTGCTGTCTGTTACTTGAATTTTATCTGTGTATTCGTGGTGTCCAAAGTTTTTCTGATAAATAACCTTTCCTTTTCTAGCAACCAAAACCTGAGCGCCCGGGTACATTCCCTCGCTGATTCCCAACATAGCCAACGAGTCAATTTTATTCAGTTTATAGCTGTTAATACCAACACTTTCTGGGGTTCCGTATTGAAGCCTTCGCAGCGATTTAGTTTTCAAAATAGTGTTTAAAGGAAAATCTTCACCTAACGACACTGGAAGTTTTCCTTTGGCTTCACGTGCGCCAAAGATAAGTTGGGCAGAAAGTTTTTGGGAGATTTCACTGTTTTGATAGGACATGACAACACCTTCAAAGTTGGCCGTGGTTTTTAGATCAAGCATTGCGTAGGGTCTGGCAAAAACATCTAAAATCACAGTGTTTGTCCGGGCAATTTCATATAGCCAAACAAGTTCATTTTCAGTAAATTCAAACTTTTTCCAAGGATTTTCATTGCTTTTGTGAAACCCAATAATTACGTAGTTGTACGCCTTAAGTTTTTGGATATAATCATCTAGGCTGTTAGCCTTTACCCAATCTACTTTTCCATATTTTCTCAATTCACTTAAAAAGGTTTCACCCGAATCATCACCAAAATTTATATATGCAATTTTCTTCTCCTGAAGATCTTTTATAGGAAGAATGGCACGATCGTTTTTAATAACCGTTAATGCGTTGTCAATGGCTTCTTCGTAAAGCGTATCGTCATTTACCGAATTCAAATCGTCTATCAAATAGGCGGTTTTCACGGGTTTGTAGTTGTATAGGCCTACTTTGTATTTTGCATAAAGAATTTTCTTTACGGAATAGGCCAAACGCTTTTCGGTAATAACTTGTTCATTGTACGAGTTGATGAGAAATTCCATTGCCTTGGGCACATCTTCGGAAATTAGAAGTATATCATTTCCTGCGAGGAATGCTGCCAGTTCTATTTCGCCAGGTTTTTTAAAATCGGATGCACCTTTCATATTAAGCGCATCTGTAAAAATCAAACCATTGAAACCTAGCTCATTTTTTAGAAGATCGGTAACCACTTTTGAGGAAAGTGACGATGGGTAATTCATCTGAATTTCTAAAGCTGGAACATTTAAATGGGCAACCATCACACTGTTTAAACCTTCATTTATAAGTTTTTTGTAAGGATATAACTCCAAAGTATCCAATCGTTCCCTTGAAAAATCTACAGTTGGCAAGGTTTTGTGACTGTCCATATCGGTATCGCCGTGGCCGGGAAAGTGTTTTGCGCTTCCCAGAATACCTGCACTTTGCATGCCCTTCATAAAAGAGAGGGATTTTTCGGTTACATTATCCCGATCCTCCCCAAAAGAGCGGTTCCCGATGATTGGATTTTTTGGGTTTGTATTTATGTCCACCACTGGCGCAAAGTTGATGTGCACACCCAAACGTTTGGATTGTTCGCCAATTCTACGGCCAATTTTTTCAACAATTTTATTATCCGTAATCGCCCCCAAGGTCATATTCCACGGAAAAGCATACGTAGAATCCAGTCGCATGGCCAGCCCCCATTCGGCGTCCATGCCTATCATTAAGGGTATTTTGGCGAGAGACTGAAATTCATTGTTCAGTTTGGCTTGGCGTACGGGACCTCCTTTGGAAAAAATGATACCTCCCAAATGATAATTTGTAATGAGGTCTTTAATCTTGTCGGTCTTTGCCTTTGGATCGCTCGAAAAAATATCTGCCATAAACAGTTGGCCCATTTTTTCTTCCAATGTCATTGAATCATAGATACTATCGACCCATTTTTTCTGGTTTTGAAAGTCTTTTTTGACAATCAATGGGTTTCTATCTTGGGAAAAAGCAGAAAGGCAAACAACTGCAAAAAAGAAGGAGAAAAAAAGTTTTTCATAAGTAAACAGTCATTTTATGATAAAAATCTATTATGCCAGCTTTCGTGTGCAGGTACTTCCCAGTTTTCAAGATATTCGGCTTTTGTGTTTACCAGATTGTTAAAGACAACTGTATTTTTTGAAACAGATTTATCCTTTGCCATTTTTCTGAAATCGGCCAATGGTTTATACGCGATATATTCACCCGAATAGAAGGTAACGTTCATTTTATCGAGCAAATCCACATCAAATTTTTCCTGAAGTGACTGAATAAAATGTACCGAAGCATCAATACTGCAACCCGATGCGGAAGCATTTGCCTGGTTGAGCCCTAATACTATAAAACGGTTGTACTTTATTTCTACGCCAGCCTCAAGTTCCGCGCCATGCGCGGTCCATTTCGTCAAAAAATCTTCTGATAATTTGGTGATTTCGGCAACTTCGTCGTCGCTTAATTTCCTATTTGCCTGATAGATCCATATCCTGGAATCATCTGGCAGGTTTTTAAAATCTGTAAGCATGTTGGAATTTTCTTTCTAGTTCATTTGACCTACATACAGGTCTTCGAAAACAAATTACAGTTGATTTATAAATCTTCTGCATTTGCTATCATCTCTGCAACGTCCAACACTTGAACGCTGTCTTCGGCACTTTTGGCCTTAACACCATCTGTCATCATGGTATTGCAAAACGGGCAGGCGGCTGCAATTATTTTGGGAGCGGTTTCAAGGGCTTCTTCTGTGCGCTCTACATTAATGTCTTTTTTTCCTGGTTCGGGTTCCTTGAACATTTGGGCTCCTCCGGCTCCACAGCAAAGTCCGCGCGATTTGCAACGTTTCATTTCAACCAGTTCCACCTCAAGTTTTTGAAGTAGATCGCGTGGCGCTTCGTATTCGCCATTTGCTCTTCCCAAATAACAAGGGTCATGGAAGGTAATACGCTTGCCTTTAAATTTTCCCCCTTCCACTTTAAGTCTTCCCTCCTCCATTAAAGATTTTAGGAATTGGGTGTGGTGCATAATTTCATAATTACCACCAAGACCCGGATATTCGTTTTTAATTGTATTGAAACAATGCGGGCAAGCGGTAACTATTTTCTTTATTTCATAACTGTTCAAAACTTCAATATTGGTCATAGCCTGCATTTGGAACAGAAACTCGTTTCCTGCTCTCTTAGCGGGATCGCCGGTACAGCTTTCTTCGGTTCCCAAAACGGCGAAATCTACATTTGCTTTGTTCAGCAATTTTACAAAGGCTTTTGTTATTTTTTTTGCACGGTCGTCAAAACTTCCTGCACAACCTACCCAAAATAAGACTTCCGGCTGTTTGCCTTGGGCCATATATTCGGCCATTGTTGGGACTTTTAGTTGTTCACTCATGTTTTTGTTGTTAATTGTTCGTTGTTAATTGTTAACGGGGATTTCCTATTAGCTATTAACGTTTTTCTATTAACTGATAATCAGTCTTCAAATACTTCTATTGTTACTTCTTTCTCCACCAAATCTGTAAATCTCCCCTTATATCGCGTAGCTCTCACCAAATGGTTGTCCACCCAATGATAATTACCACCGCGCGGTTTTCCCATTAACATGGTGTGGTATTTAAAACCGTGTTTGTTTAGCCAATTTTCAGTTACCTCGCGATGGGCTTCGGTTCGGGAAGTGAAAAAGCAGATGATGTGCCCCTCGTCGTACCATTTGTTTAACGTTTTTAAAGCATCTGGAAAAGGTTCGCAGGTAGCCATACGTTCTGGTTCCTCGTTGGGAATGTCGTCAGTAATGGTCCCATCAATATCTATCAAGTAGTTTTTTATTCCTTCGGGAAGAATTGGACTCACGTGTTCACCCTCTTCTATTTTATCGTGCAGCATTTTTTCTACTTCTTCTTTTTTCATACTAAAATGTTATCAATTCTCATCTTTCCAGTTCAAACGGTCCATTTGGTTGTAGGGCCAAGGCGCTCCATTGTTTTCAATGTTTGTCATGGAAACATTTAGCTCCGTTGGAGCTGCCGATTGTTCCATCACCAAATATTGACGCATATCCATAATAATACTCAGCGGGTCGATACTTACGGGGCAGGCTTCAACACAGGCATTGCAAGTGGTGCATGCCCAAAGTTCTTCGCGCGTAATATAATCATCCAGCAGTTGCTTTCCGTCTGGTTTGAATTCGCCGTTTTTGTCAATATTTTTTCCAATTTCCTCCAAACGGTCACGGGTGTCCATCATTATTTTACGCGGGGAAAGTTTTTTGCCGGTAATATTTGCAGGACATTCGCTAGTGCAACGACCACATTCTGTGCAGGTATAGGCGTTCAGTAATTGTATTCTACTTAAATCCATTACATCACTGGCACCAAACTTAGCTGGAGCCTCGGTTGCCCCTTCTGCGGGAGCCGCAAAGGGATCAACATTTGGGTCCATCATCATTTTCACCTCATTGGTAACGGAATCCAAATTTTTAAACTTTCCTTTTGGAACCACTTTTCCGAAGTAAACATTCGGAAATGCCAATATAATATGAAGATGTTTTGAAAAGTATAGGTAATTCAGAAAAACTAAAATCCCTAAAATATGAAGCCACCATGCTCCGCGCTCAATGGTAATTAGCGTAGCTTCGGAAAGATTGCTGAAAAAAGGAACCAAAAATTGGCTTACGGGATAGGAACCAGCCTCCACGTAATGTGCCGCTCCCATTGCCTGCAATTGCTGGTCTGTCGCGTTCATGGTCAAAAAAAGAATCATCAAGACCATTTCAAAATAAAGAATGTAATTGGCGTCATTTTTTGGCCAACCTTTCATTTCGTTTGCCCAAAACCGCTTTAATTTTTGAATGTTTCTACGCGTCCAAAAAAGAATAACTCCTATTAAAACGAGAAGCGCCAAAATTTCAAAAGAGGCAATTAAAAAATTATACAGTCCAGCGGGCAAGACGGTAGAAAGCACTCTATGGGTTCCGAAAATCCCATCGATAATAATTTCCAGTACTTCGATATTAATGATAATAAAACCTACATATACAATTATATGTAGTAGCCCGGGAATTGGCCGAACAACCATTTTTGATTGTCCCAGCGCAATGCGCACTACATTGCTCCATCGTTCCGGAGTGTGGTCTGAGGCATCTACTTCGTGACCAAGTTTTATGTTTCGTATTAACTTGCGAATGTTAAGGGTGAAATACCCAACACCCACTGCAAGCGCGATTATAAAAAGTATATTCGGAATGTATTGCATGTTTTACTCTTCTGGATTGGCTGGCGGTTCGTATTCTTTGTTCTTTTTGCCGAAGACGGAAATGTGCACATAACGTTTCGGGTTAAGCTTTACGTCCTGAAGGAGCTGCTCTAGCTGTCTGGAAGCACCTTCTAAATTTTGATAAAGTTTGTCGTCTTTTAATAGTTTTCCAATAGAACCTTCCCCATTATCTACTCCCGCTACAATTTTATCCATTTTATCAACTACATTTTGAAGATCGGTGACTAATTTGCCAGTTTCCAGCTGTGCCAAGGAATCTGTTAGTTTTGAAAGGTTTCCGGCGGTTTTGTCGAGATTGGTGAAGGTATTGTCAAGTTTACCCGTGTTATTGGAGAGGATATGGTTTAAATTCTCTGAAACTCCAGCAAACGAGTTAAGAGTAGTATTTAAATTTGCAATTGCTTCCTTTAGGTTTTGACGGGTTTGTTCATCAACAATTGCATTAATGCTCAATAATAGCGTATCTACGGTCGCTAGTGTATTGTTTACTTTTTTCTCCAGGGGTCCAAGGGCTTTCGTAACAGCCGTAAGCATTCCGTCTTCCACATCGCCTCTAAGGGTATCACCGCTTTTGGCAATATTGTTTACATCGTATTGTGGAAAAATACCCAATGATTTCCCGCCAATAAGCCCTGTACTGTATATTTTTACGATACTGTTCTTGGAAAAATCAAAGTCCTTTTCAACAGTGAATTTTACCACGAGTCCTCCCTTGGAATTGGCAAAGGAAATATTCTGAACCTTACCCACCGTAAGCCCGTTTATGGTAACAGGTGCAGCTTGCGCTAGGCCTTCAACATTGTCATATTTTACATAGAATTCTCTGTTCTTGTCGAGCAAATTAGTGCCCTTTAGAAAACTGTAACCAAAGATTAACAGCAATATAGCCCCTATGGCGAGGATTCCGGTTTTAACTTCTTTCGATAGTCTCAAGAGTATAGTTTTAGTTTGTGAACAAATTTAAATGATAAATATAAAGAATGCACGCTAATTGGCTTTCGATTTTAACACTTCAGGTAGATTAACTTTTTTTCCTTTTTTAAAAGCGACAATATATGCTGAAGGATATCCTTTTTGCTGCACATAGGTTTTCATAACCTGGATTTTGTTATAGTCTGAGGTTTCACCATAGTAATACTTAAAAAGTCCACTTTCCTTTTCGCGGGCTATATCTTTGAGTCCCTT
>Ga0098047_10000913_pt1 | contig 11929 bp, 14 predicted proteins | sample 12_taG_FD_92585 | JGI IMG/M metagenome (GOLD analysis project Ga0098047, IMG submission 92585) | Marine viral communities from the Subarctic Pacific Ocean - 12_ETSP_OMZ_AT15267 metaG | ecosystem: Environmental > Aquatic > Marine > Oceanic | place: Subarctic Pacific Ocean | collected 2015-01-16 | reverse complement strand
ACGCCGAAGATAGGTGACGCGTCAGGGCCTAAAGTAATTTCTCCGTTGCCCTCAACAATTAAATCAATGGCGCCGGCGGTCTCTGCCTCGGCCTGTATTGTTATTGTTGTACCTGAAAGAGCAATATTAGAGCCTGATAAAACTATTCCGTCAGTTGATCCAGATATGACTAAGAAATCACCACCATCAGTATAATCTCTAAATTCAATAAAAGAATCGTCGTCAGTGCCAAAATATAGTTTTTGATTATCATTAAACTTCATTTCGCCATCAATAATAATATTAGAGCCTGATAATACCAGCCCCTTGTCTGAGCCTGATACAACCAAATATTTGTGATCATCCGCGAGTTCTGCGCGATATCTTATGTGACCGTCGTTTGACTCTCCAAATGATAATAAAATATCATCTGGTACACTGACTGCAACTGAGGCTGATAAATATATGTTTCCTTGAACATTCCTCAACAATAAACCGCCGGCGGCGCCGCCAAGGTCCCCGACAACTGCGGCGCTGGCGCTTGTTATACCAACCGTTGGGGCGGTATGAAGACTCGATCCACCAAGAGTGAAGCCATTTGCTGTTGCACCGGCAGGATCACCAATTGTTACAGCAACCTCACCAGAATCATTATATAAATTTATATGACCATCACCACCAGAGCCCTGCAGCAATTCAATAGATTTGTTACCGTCATAAGCATCACATCTTATAAATTCTCCAGCATTTGTTTCATTTTTTATTATAAAAATAGGACTATAGCCGGCATCAGAGCCGGTTATAAATAAGCGGCCGTCGACCTGATCAAAATAAAGCCGCTTGGCGCCGTCAGCTGATCCAACTGTTAAGCTGCCTGTTACAGCTAAGGCACAAAACGGGTCATCCCCACCGATACCAACTTTATCAGCAAAATGAGACGGGCCACTTACTCCAAGGGCGCCGGTTACAGACAACACTCGATGCGGGGTTGCTGTTCCAATACCAACTCTATTTGTTGATGCATCAACAAAAAGTGTATTTGTGTCAACGGTCAAATCGTTAGCAACAACCGCATTGCCGTACATGGTGACAGTTGAATCGGCAACTGTTGCGTTAGATTCGAGTTGCATGTGGACCACATCGCCGCCCGATTTATCATTTTTTATTTGAAGCTGGTCGCTGTTTCTCGCGGCGAGGAGCCAGGTATCGCCATTATCTTCGGCAGCATCTGCGACCAGGGTGATGGTCGCGGTGTCGCCGGAGGCCGCCTGGATATGGAGGAGGCTTGATGGGGTAGCTGTTCCAATACCAACCTTGCCATTATGCCCTCCGAAGAGGGTTCCGAATGTAACGACGTTACCGACCACGTTGGCCAGCTCGACATCATTACCCAGGGCGCCGGGGGTATCAGCTGTCAGGGTAATTGTACCGTCTCCGTTGCCGGTGGCGGTGATCCCCGCAATTCCATTAACAGTTGATGCGCCACTGTTAACGTACATGTGAGTGCCGGCGGTGCCATCGTTAATTGCTTCGACTAACTCAATCGCTAATGTTATCCAGTTGGCGGACGTGACACCTCCCCCCTGTGAGGCAAAGGTGTTGAAACCTATTGCCATTCGGCCAGAGGTTCCGACGGCCTGGCCAGTATCATCAGCGGTTGTGAAATAGATGTTAACAGCAGTGCCGGCGCCGCCGATGGTCGTGGGTACTGTTATATTAAAATTTTCGCTGTTCGACGCCAAAGTGAGGTCTAAAACGCTGGCTGCCGCGGCGCGGGCGGGATAATCAAAAACAAAGTTGTCTGAACCGCTCATTATGACATCTGAATCATGTACAGTGCTGCCAGTTATAAACAAAATATGCTTGTTGGCGCTACTAGTTAAGTGAAAAAGATCTGAAGCAGACAAGTCGCCTACAACTATTGAAGCGATAGTGTCCTCAAAAGCCAGCTTGGTCCATTTCCTTCCAGCAGTTGTGCCTGTGGAACCAGAATAAATAATCCAATCATTGGCGCGCCATGAGGCGAAGCCGTCAACATTGGTGCTGCCAGCGGTGTGAACTTGCCAATAATCACCTAAAGAAGCAGTTATAGCCACGCCGGCGGGTGAGCCGGCATCGTCGTAGCCGCCGTCGACGGAATCACCAGAAGTAAATAAACTCGTGAAAGAACCAGTGACACCCTCAGGAACAGAGCCTTCAGGGTGATTACTGCCGGTACCCCAATTGTTCGCTGCATCCCAGAATCCTTGAAAACGGGCTGCTCCTAAAAATGCTAAACTTCCTGATGCTGCTGGCATTCACTGCTCTCCCGGTATTATTCAGTTATTCCAGAACCAGTTAAATGTGGCATGCTTCGAGTTGGAATATTCGTTAACTCAGCAAGGACTTGATATCCAGCGGCTGCAAGTCCAGTTAATTGAGATATATATATTCTTTTACATTTTACATTCATCTCTATAGACCCGCTCATCAAAACTGGAAAGTAATGAAATCCTGAAATTACCTTGCCGGCGACCACTATGTCCTGCTCTCCAGACTGGCCTGGAAAAGTAACTGGATCCCCGGGGCCCGAACCACTATTAAAATGGATAAGAATTGGTCGGCCGGTCAGGGTGTCTTTCGGACCCGGGGATGTATTCATTACAGTAATTTTTTTTGTAACATAAGGAAATTCAACCATGTGAACTTTGCCACTAGCTAAATTATTAGAACCCGTTACCCACGGCATGCCGGAGACTTGGTATGAGCCTACGTTTCTTAGGCCAACTGAAGTGGAACCATGAAATATTAGATTGCCTTTTGCATCTGTTGCCATTTTTTTCTCCTACCTTATACTTAGTTTTCTGTTTCTTTCTCGTTCTGCTTTTTGAGCATTACGTAACTTTTTAAGTTTTTCTTTTCTTCTTTTGGCTGAAGGCTTTTCATAAAATCTTCTATCTAAATAGTCTTCAAGTATTCTTTCTTTTTTAACCTTTTTCATGAATTTTCTTATTAAACGACTGACATCGCCTTTCACTTCTTTTAAGGTTACCTCAACATTTACTGGTCTTTTCATAATTTATCCCATTAAGGTCTTCCATTTACCATTAGCTAGTTTTTCTATATCTTTAATATCAACACCGCCATCATCTGACGTTATACCAGACAACGGGCCTTGAGAACTATTTTCAGTTATTTCTCTTGTTCCAGAAAAGACATCACCAAATTTATTAGATTCGTTCAGCCTTTTTATTCTCTCTTGTTTTTGTCTTTCAAGTTTTTCTTCTTTAAGTCTGAGTTCCTCTTTACGTTGTTTCTGTTCAACGATGGGATTGCCCAGCCCTCTTGCCACCTCTGCGACGATGTTGGATAACACACCTTCTTGCAGCAAAACTTCTTTAACTGACTGCATTACTAAAGGTTTTAATATTTTTTTAAATTCTGATGCTTTCATTTTAATCTCTTAATATTGATTCTAATAACTGATCAATTTTATTGTCTTTTGTTTCGTTTAAATAAACGTTAATTTTGGGGTCAATATTGACCATTGTCGGCCCGGTGCTTCTAGCCAAATAAGCATTTGGAGTTGAGGGCTCTGAAACCATGTCAAAACAAATTAGCTGAAAATCGTCTTCGACCATGGTTGTGCCTTTTTCTTCCTTAACAGTTCCCAAGCCTCTTGACGAGATCCCAAGTTTAACACCATGTTTTATAAGCTCCTTGAGAATGTTACCAGATGGGGTGCTCAAAACCTCAATTTTTCCCATCACATCCTCCCCCTGCCACCACATTTTAGTGACAATATGAGAAGCATTTTTTAAATTAATTACAGAATCATCCGGATGATCCAGCTCGCCAAGAGATCTTCTGTCGCTAATAGCTTTTTGGTAATTTTCTACTTCCCTCTGCAGGGTTTCTTTACGGTAGACCCGTCCATTGCCGTTTTTTGTGCCGGCTTTTTGGCATACCCCTACAAGGTATACTGCCCCCTCCATAACGCTCCTCTTTTCTGATTCAGATAAAACGTGTAAGGGGCATCTACCTTCAGGACATAATTCGAAATATTCCTGCAGAAGTACCTTTGACATTATTTATTCATTTCCACCACTGCTGGACTTCATGCCTTTCTGGCCCCACTTCGGAGGATACTTGTTGGCTACCTTGCCAACACTCTTAACTCCCCAAGTACCGCCGCCGGGGCCATGGCCAGTGTTTTTCTTCGTCTGTTCTTCTTTAACAACTTTTTTGTTTTTGTTTGACATTTTAATTTCTCCTTTTAAAAATGTGTTTTGCGAGGCTCGCCCTCGCACGGTTTCGCTGCCATTACAACAACGTCTTACTTCTGGTCTATCACGCCGTTTCATTGTTACTCACCTCCTTGTGTATTCCTAAATTTTAAGCCGAAATCATTCAAAATCATACTTAAGAAATAACTTGTCCCGGCTGATAACCATCCCAAAAGTAAACCATTTATTAAATTGTAATCGTAAGTAAATAGTTCTGTGAAACAATTGATACTCCACAAAAAAGCACCTACCCAAAATCCAATGCATAAGGGGCAATGAAATAGCTCGCCTAGTTTTCCTTTTGTTGGCCTTATCGAATTAAAAATCGACCCGTAAATTAAAATATACGTTAAGCCGTATGCACAAAGTACAAAATATATTAAACCCACATTTCACCTACAATCTATAAATTGTATTAATTCCATAACTAATCATATTGGGCGGTAATGAGCCCTTATTCTCTTCGTGTCTAGCCGGATCAAATTCAGTATACTCGTCGTCTTCTGGCGCCAGGAGCCTGTCTTCCATCTCTTTATCAAATTCTTTTTGGTCCTCGTAATAAGGCTTCTCTTTATCTAAAAATTTCGAAATTGAATATAGTACGTATTCGATCTTCTCGCCTTCACCTGTAACTTCAGGAATTTTACCTTCCATTGACATAAAAAGATTGCCAGCCTGGACGCTATCATGAGTTATAACACCGTCATTAACTAAAGATTTAAATAATCTTGCCTGACTGCTATGCAATTCGTCGTCTAGTTCTTCTTTTGGTAATGCAACAACTTTACTAGTTTTTGATATAATAAAAATATTCATCTCTGGATGATCTGGAATTATAATATTTCCATCGATAGTCCTTCGAGCCTTAATATGGATCCTCTGTACTGGTTTTGAATCATCGATTTTAACTTTAATGATCATCGAAGGTTCAGAGTCTTCTTCAGGAGGATAATCTAATATTTTTATCTTAACCGCCATTAATTTTTGTTCCCCAGCTCGCTTACTAAAGATTGTACAGCCAAGACCTCGGACATAAAGCCCTTATCAATGGTTCTGGTATTATATTTTTTTATTTTTTCAATAACTTTATTTAATTTTTCAGATAATTGATTATCGGTCTTGGCTGTCTCATTGGCTAATATATCTTTAAGTCTGTCAATTTCTTCATATAAGTACATCTTGAACTCTAAACCATCGTCTTGATAAGAAGTAATATATTTACTCAATAAGCTTCGCTGGCTTTCATTTAATTTTTGTGTATATTCATCATTAAACTTTTGTACAAATTTCTGTACAGTTAGGGTATCAATTTTTTGTATAGGCTCTTCTTCAGACTGTGAGTTAATCAAATTAGAATATAATTTTTCTTCTAATAAAACTTGGTCTTTTGGGCTTGTTTTTTGATTTAATATTTGGTTGATTGTTGCGATATCTTTAAAGTTGGCAACATAAATATTCCAAGAATCTTTACCAAAATTTTTATTAATTTCGTTTATTAACCTTGACTGTACAGAATGGACCCTTCTTCTATCAAGTTGTTTAAATTGTTTTTTAGCTTCTACTAAAATTTTATCAACTGTGTTTTTTTCAAGACTAGCTATTCCAGAAAAAGATTTATAAATATCTAATTCCTTACTTAGAATTCTATTTTTACCAAAATATCTTTTTATCGTTTCTAAGGCTTCTTGCTTCTTCTTGCTATTAACATTAATAGTTGCAACCGACAGTTCTTTTATAAGCACTTCATAAAGAAATGCAGTATTTCTTTTTTTATTATGGTTTAGTCTCATCTGCGGCCTTCTCCAGGGATTCAATTAGTTTACTGATATCTGCACTATTTTTTAAAATTTGTTTTTCTTCTTCATCATAATAATTAGGATTTGTACTTTCAGAAAGGCTATAATTAATTCCTAACTCTTTAGCACCCTGCAAAAACGACCTCTTGGTTTTTCCAACGTTTTGCATGCCGGACCAGGCCTTCTGCGATTGTGCCAAACCATTCCGGCGATCAGGACCAGGATCTTTTTTGTACCATTTTCCTTTTGATGAATCAGTAGTGGTCAGTACTCTTCCATATTTATCAGTTTTAAAGGTCTTAAAATTTGTGCCATCATCTCTTTTAGCTGGTGGCTCTTCTCCTGGAGTTGCCAAGAGCGGTCCGGCTTCTTCAACGCCGGGTTCTTCTTCTCCGCCTTCGGCGCCGCCTTCGAGGCCCATGTCGCCGCCCATGTCGTCGCCCATGTCTGGCATGCCTGGCATTCCACCGCCGCCGGCTGCATCAGCCGGTGGGGCAGCTGCTGAGGCCATGGCTTCAGCAACCTGTTCTAACATAGTATCTTGTTTCTTATCATAGTACATCTCAGTTTGCATACGTTGGAACTCTTCTTCGCTAAGATTAAGAATATTTCTTGCAACCCACCTTCTACTGAAATATCCTGCAGAAGCCGCGTCGGCTGATTCAAATCTAGACTTCCAATGTTCCAGCTCTTGTAATTCTGCTAATTTAGAAGGATTATTTAAGGCTAGTTTGAAAGATAACAAGTCATTGCCACGGTACCCTAAAGTAAACAAATGTATTGTAACAATTTTGGTTAATTCAGTAATTATAGATCTTTGTAGTCTCTGAATTGTTCTGGCAAATCTGATATCCTTTTGTGCCAAGGCCGCTTTATCATCAACAGCGCCCTCAGGCTGGGTCAAATAAGCTTGAGGTATTTTTAGAGCACTAAATAATTTGTCTCTTAAATATTTTACATCGTCAATATCACCAGTATATTTTCCGCCGGCAATGGACTCAATTTTTGTTCCAGACTGGCCTCCGCGGACTGGAACAAAATAATCTTCTTCTATGCTAAGAGGATTGTATCTTAAATCGACGCGGCCGGTGTTGACGTCGACGACTTGGTTTCTTTTCATCTGAGTCATGACACGTTGCATATACTGCTCGACGTCTTCCGGTGGGATGTTGCCCACATCAACGTAAAAGGCTCTGCGATCAGGAGACCGAACTATTCTATAAGCCATCATGGCATCTTCTAACAAAGTTAATTGACGCCAGATTCTTCTTGCAGGCTCCAGAACAGAAGTACCATATGGAGCAAATTTGTCATTGCCTAAAAGCCTAAAATGACCAACCTGCCAATTTTCCAAGGTTAGTCCAGCTGTGTTCCACTGATATTGAATAAAGTTAGGATTGTTTTTATCTTCTCCCTCAAGCCTCTCTAACTCGTTTGAGGGCAAGCCAATTACATTTTTGATACCATCGTCTTCTTCGATATCCAAATACAAGAAATAATCTCCATATTTGCACATAGAACGACACCAGCCATACAAATTATATTCAATATTCATAATATTATATAACAATGTTTCTATAGTGGTCTTAATCTCTTCATTCGTACAAATAATATTTAAAATAGGACGATACACTGAAAAAGTAGTCATCTCATCAGCATATATGTCTAGTGATGAAGCAATTTCAGGAGTATATTCCATTTGATCAAAATCAACATATCGATCTAATCGATTTTGATTTGAATAATAATCGTAGTTAAGAGCGTTATATACGTCGCTATAGATTGAAGTCTTGAATTCTTGGCCGCTGGCTGATCTGAACCGCGAACGGTACTTATCTAATTTACGTCTTTTTAAACGTCTGGTATCTTGACGTCGATAGTTAACAAGAGGGCCAGAAAATATCTTCGTTAATTGTTTAAAAAGAGGACTTGCTGAATTGTTGGGGTTTTTTTTATTAATAGGACGAGCCATTATTTATTTATCCTTTCAAAAGCCATATGTAGTCTTCGTATTCTTTCTTCTGTTTCTGCTGGCCAGCATTTTGTTTATACCCGCTCATACCAGGAATTGCAGTATTCATTTTTCTATCTGATGTGGCCATAGAATTTAAAAATGCCTTGTTGTATGCCTGCGCTCTATGGTTTATCGCCAAGGCGGTGTCTTTAACCCAGCAACCAATTGCACAAGCCATTATTAAATCATCATTATGTTTTTTCATAGCCTGAGGCCTACCACTTTGCCAAACAAAAGTTTTCATCTCATTATAAAGTCTTTTTGATTTAATTTTAATTAGTTTATTTCTAACAAACTCTTCTAATTTAGCTACAACTAAAGGTCTGGTTTTGGATGTAGTAGAAAAACCAGGAGTTATCCCCGCTGATTCGGCCAAATGTGGCTCAACATGTTCGTGTGTAGATTTTTTAGAATAATAAATATTTGGATAACCTGCTTCTTCCAGTTTATTTAATGTTGTCCAACCGATAGAATTATTTTCTACAACAACCATGCAATCTCCAAATTCTTTTCCAGTTTGATATAACAAATTAGCAAAAAGATCTGGAGTTGCTTTGCCTTTGTATTCGGCAGCAATAGTATTCGACTCTAAATTAAAAATATGGAAAGTTGAATAATCCTGGCCGTCGCCGCGGGCTACATCTGCAGAAAGCATATAAGTATTGCCGGGATCGTACTCTTCCCAGATCCACAAGTTTCGATCAAACCCTGTTTTATATTTTGGATCTTCTAAGCTAAAACTAATTTTTTCCATATCCTCAGGGTGAAAAACAGTTTCACCGGACATATTGAAATTACATTCAAGCTCCTGGGCTATTTGCCGACGAGACATGTTTTTAGTTTCTTTTTCGAACCATTCCTGGCCGCGGTCGGGATGCTCATCCCACAATAAAGTAACCAAATGAAAATCATTTTTTTCCATCTCGGCATCAACACATGTTTGATGGAACCAGTTTCCAACACCGTTTGGGGTTGATAAAGCGATACAGCGGCCTCCAGTTGATAGGGTAGGGTATAGGCCCGTCCACAACCCGTCTAACCCCTCAACATGGGCGGCTTCGTCGACGACCAAAAGAGACAGGGCTTCAGAACGGCCGGCGTCGACGCTAGTTGAAGAAGCTTTTATTTGTGAGCCGTTTGAAAGCTCAAAAGAAGTTCTGTTATCAATAGAAATATTTGCTATCTTCATCCACTCTGGCAAATATTTGTGGATTGCTTTAACTTTTTTAACTAAATTAGCTGCTGTACCAAATTTTGTCGCGATAACAAGTACATTTTTATCGCGATGAAAAAGCATTAACCAAGCAACGTATGCGGCTGTAATGGTAGAAATACCCAACTGGCGCGCTTTTAAAATAACAGTAAAACGATGATCATTATAATCATTAACCAAGCTTGTTTGGAAATCATATGTTTTAAAAGGTATAAGGCCTCTCATTGGATGGGAGATCTTTGCATAGCTGTTAATAAAATAAACTGGGTCCTTACCAGATTTGATAACTTCTTTTACAATTTGTTCTTTCGTCAAAGAAAAAGACATTTTCAAGTCTTATATTTATTGCCACCCTGTTTTAGAAACTTCTGAAAGTTTTTTTCAAGTGCGGGTGGACCGTCATCGGTTAGTATATCTTTCGTGTCACCCATGTTGCCAATTTTGTAGGCACATCTAGCAGTAGCCCAACAACGTACTCGACTGGATGATTCAACTCTGATAACAGGTTCCCCTTCTTTCGTCAAAGAAAGGGCTTTTCCTTCGTTGGCTTTGAATCTCTTTTTAAGTTCTGAAACAATCTTTGCTAGCATACGACCCGTTTCAGCTTCAAAATCTTGACTATAGACTTCTTTCAACTTTATATCAGCGTGATAAGATAAAATTAAAGTTTTACCAGAAATACCAATATTAAAGCCGTCCATTATTCTAGAGCCGTAAATAGGATGGCCTTCTTCTCTTTTAAGACCAATTTTAACCGGTTCACCGTTTTCTTTAATCGCGCCGTCGTAGCCAATATCGGCTGCAGCTTGTGCGATTCCTCTTATAGTTTCAATTACTTTTTGTGACATTTTTTGGCCTCCACCCCTTCAGCCATCGTTCTTCTCGATGTTCAACGAATCTGATATAGCAGTTACTACAACATTCAAATTTTGTATGGTATATTTCATCATCAATTGTTTTGTTTCTCTTTTTGCAAACAGGACATATTATTTTGTTGTCCTTATTAAATAGTTTTTGAGTTATTAAAATACCGTTAACATTTTCTGGTTCTACATATGCTTCAAATTTTTGTTGTTTTATAACAAAATCTTGTATCTGTTCTAAATAATCTGATTCTTTTTCCTTGTCCCAATACGAGGCTGGATTTTGAATCGCCTCATCACCATATTTTTTTTTAATGGCCTTTTCTAAACCAGCAACATAATTCAAGTCTTTTTCTTTCATCTTGCAACTTCGACACTCGCATAAAACACAGCCACAGACAAAACAATGCCCAGAGCTACGCCGCCGATGACCCACCACTCAGTATAGTCATCACTCATTTCCTCTTTTAAAAGTATATTTAAATCATTAATTTGTCGGTCTCTTAATAAAATAGTCGAACTATGTATTTTTTTTAATGAATCATATTCTACTTTAAGTAAATCAAAAGCCAGCCTTTTACTGGCTAAATCCTGTTGGAATTCTTTTCTTAATTGAAGCTCTATTTCTGATTTTAGGTATTTTTGATCTACAACCATTTTTGATGCAGCTATGGGATCCAATAAAACGCCAGCATATGGTGCTTCCTCACCTAGAGAAATTGAAGTAACCTTGCCTTCAATTTCTTCCGCATTCGCCTCAAATGGAATTAAGACAATTAAAGCCGACACAAAGCATGCCAAAATTTTTTTAAACATATATCACCTATTTATTTTTCTTAAGAAATTCCGCGCTAAGAATTCTGGCTATCTCTTCTGCTAACTTATCTGGACTGTCTTTATTTTCTTCAATAATCTCAACCAATTCTTTTTGCTTGTCTTTTTCAAGCTCTTCTACTTTTATATCGTGCTCTTCTTCTATTTTCTCTATTTCTTCGATGTGTTCCGTGAAAATCTCAGTCTTTTTCTTGTCGGTTTCTTCAGTTGTTTCTTTAATGATTTGTATTTCTTTTTCATAACTTTCCTTTTGTCTATCAAGCAACTCAAAAACTTTTTTTCTTGAGCTAGCGCCAGAGACCACTGAAAAAATCAGTAATACTATTATAACAGGCCAATACCAATAATGTTTAAGCCAAGTCCAAACTTTTTTCCAAAAAACTGCTGTGAACATTGCCTAAACTCCTAATTTTAATTGATAAGGGCCACCAACTCGTTCCAAAAAATCCGTTAGTTTTTCGCCCGGTTCCGAAGGAACTTTGTCCCAGTTGTCTGCATCTTCAAGATCATTAGGAATATGTGCTGTATAGGCCCATACACCACTAGATTCATCAAACTTATATTTAATCCAGGGTCGGCCGGCGCTCATGCGATGTCCAATTTTATCATGGTTGCAGCCGGCAGCTACGATCATATCTTTTATTTCTTCTTCCTCTAAAGCTTTGGCGATATCTTTAAGTTCAGGTGAGTTGTCGTCCGGATCGTCAGGATCGCCGGCTTCATTAAGAAACTTTCGAAAATTTTCAAACAACATTTTCACAAAAATTAGTTCCCATGTTTCCATCTAGCTGCAATATCAACCAATGCCTCTGAACCAATATAACATAAAGTGACTGCAACCCAGTCCTCACTAGTTAACGAGTTGCTTGCAACTAAATAAGTTGCTGTGCCCCATGCTAAAAATTTACGGGATATAAATCGATTTACGTGTTTGTCTAACCATGCTGTTACTCTTGCCATCATTT
>Ga0098047_10000911_pt1 | contig 11933 bp, 14 predicted proteins | sample 12_taG_FD_92585 | JGI IMG/M metagenome (GOLD analysis project Ga0098047, IMG submission 92585) | Marine viral communities from the Subarctic Pacific Ocean - 12_ETSP_OMZ_AT15267 metaG | ecosystem: Environmental > Aquatic > Marine > Oceanic | place: Subarctic Pacific Ocean | collected 2015-01-16 | reverse complement strand
GTATATCAAAACTAATACGGACATGACTCATAGCACCCAAGTTGAAAATGTGGGTTGGTTTGATGGATGTCATCAAACGAGTTAGTGATGGAACATCTGTTAAATCTCCATAATAGGTATTAATAGAATCACCAATATAGTCTAATCTGGAATCTTGATTCTCAGCAGTAGACTGTCTTCTAATTATACCATGAACATCATATCCCTGTTCTAGTAAATGTTCGGACAGATAACTACCATCTTGTCCTGATATGCCTGTAATTAATGCAACTTTTCCATCACTCATTTTCTCGCGTCCTCATAATTTTCATTAAACCATTCTATTGTTTTTTGTAAACCAATTTCGATTGGAACAAATTTATAATCAGGAATTAATCTTTTCATTAAACTATTATCTGAGGGTTTCCTGATTTGTCCCTCTCTCTCACCATTATATATAATGTTTCCTTCAAACCCCATTCTCCATGCAATATCTTGTGCGATTGTTGCAATAGATACTTCTTCGTCTGGGGAAATGACAAATGATTCTGGTTCATTATAATTTTCTAAAATCCATTTTGCTATGTATGCCACATCTTTAGAATATATAAATTCTCTATATGCTTTCCCTCCACCCCAAATTTCAAAATCTGTATTATTCTTTTTTGCTAAATAACATTTATGGATAAGGGAGGGTATCACATGACCATCTTCCAAACTAAAATTATCATTTGGTCCATAAATGTTACAGGGAATCACTGTAACGAAATTACACCTATATTGCTCTCTATATGCTCTACTCTGAACCTCTAGCATTCTCTTTGCATAAGCATAAGCATAATTGGTTGTGTGTGGTTCTCCTTTATGCATCTGTTCTGGATGAAGAGGATAAGAAACATTATCTGGGAACACACAGGTTGACATAAAAGAAACAACTTTATCTACATTGCAAATTCTTGCTGCTTCTAAAACATTTGAATTCAAAACAATATTGTCGTAAAAGAATTCACCAGGCTTCGTAGAATTTGCTTTAATTCCACCAACCTTTCCGGCACAATGAACAATGGAATCAATTTTATTCGATGTAATATACCTTACAACATCTTCAATGTTCATAAGGTCTAATTGTTTTCTGGTGGGTTTAAAATCTACGTCTATAGCAGAACCTACTAATCCCGCACCACCTGTTACTAACACTCTACTCATTTTTAAATACCCCTTTTTGTTTCTCGAAAAAAGTTTCTGTGTTTATATTTTTATCGTCTATGAACAAATCATACATCGGCTTTCCAAACTTGAGTTCGTGATACTTCACCCCCCAAGTATTGAATTGGTTTTCTGTTACTTCTCTCCAGTCGATTCCCGAACCAGTTCCTCTTGCTGTCCAGTATGTTATATGATTGCCTTCATCATACAATTCATTAATTTCTTTTATTCTTTCTGGAATAGGAATAGCATCTGGGTAATTCCTTTCCGAAGAATATCTGCAAATAGTTTCATCTATATCAACGTAAATTATCATGTTCATTTTCTTTCAAACAAATACTCACCAATTTCCAGTCTTCCTCTGTATCTATTTCTAATGATGCAAGATTTGACATAACAACAAACCCTACCTTACCATCATAAAGATAATTCCTTTGTTCAAATTTTCTCTTGGTGGTCATGTAAAACCCACCAGTCTCCGAATAAATTTTATTCATGTCTTGAGTTCTGCTTCTGTGTCCGATTTCAAAATTTATAGGTTGTGCAGAATTTGACCAAAGATACTCCGTCATTTCTTTGACAGAAATTACACTATCATACTCACTCAAAAGTTGAAACCCCATCCTCAAATCTGAAGACTTAATCATTGGAGTTGTTGCTTGAACACAAGCAAATTGATCTGTGTCGGGAACACACTCCAAGAAATGGACAATCGCTTCTTCAGTTTTTGAAGTATCACCAGAAATTTCACTTGGTCTTTTTATAATTTTCGCCCCAATGGATGATGATATATCTGCTATTTCTTCTGAGTCTGTGCTGACATATACTTCATCCGTCAATTCAAGTGACGCTTCAATAGAATAGAAGATCAGGGGGTTTCCGTTTAAGTCTTTTATGTTTTTGTTAGGTATTCGTTTTGAACCACCTCTGGCGGGAATAATAATTTTCATTATTTTTCAGCCTCCACAAATACCGTATAATCTTTTTGTGTTACACTATCTTTGTTTAATTCATCAAAGTTTTTAAAAACTTCATAATTAGATTCATTGAAAACTTTTTGACTTACATTCACAAACCCAACAGTTTCCATTAAACTTTTAATTTTGTCAAAATCCCACCAACTAATATGATTGCCGGGAGTTTTCTCTTGGAGATGAATGGCTTGTTCTTGGCATTCTTTTGTGAAATAATTTAAGGCATCCACTTTAGATTCTCTCTTAAATATTTTTTCGATTTCTTCCTCTGTATAATAATCAACACCATCTTCACCATTTCTTTTACTAAATCTAGATAAATAACTGGCAAATATAAAAACAAACTGTTCACCTAAACCGTATGACTTAAATGACGGGCGAGCATTAACATTTGCTAACCAATCTCCTATATAATCTTTATCTCTTAAGATATAAGAATTGTAACATTTTCCTATATCTGGACAAGTTACACGAAATGCACCACCACCTTCTAGCATACGATAAACTTCTGAAAATAGACGAAATACTGACTCGTCTGTTATATGTTCTATTGTATGAGAAGTATATGCGGCAACCAATGACTCATTATCGAGTAAAATAGGTTTACTGCTCATTAAATTATGTTGTATATCAATATTAGACTGTTCTTTCGTGTATCTACTGGAAGTTTTATCTAAATTTAACCAACCATCCTTTAAAAACGAATTTGAACCAATATTTAATTTATCCATTTAATCAACTCTTAAATTTAATTCTTGCTGATTTTTCACACTCAAGAATTGTTTTGTTTTTACTTCCCATTGATTTTTCAACACTGCGAATAGATTTTATTACTCTTTCCAGACCAACGGCCTCCAATGAAGATGATTGATCTGAACCCTTCATCGTTCTATCTAAAGTAAAATGTCTTTCCACCCATACCGCACCTAGTGCTACGGCAGCACATTCTATCGCCCCACTCCCTTGAACATAATGACCACTCAAACCCAAAGGAAGAGAATATCGATTACGGAGTGTTTTAATAATATTAAGATTGACATCTTCCTCCTTACATGGATATGAAGATGTGCAATGCATAAGTGTTAAATTGGACCCTCGAAGAACATCTACCGCAATGTCAATCTCCTCCAATGTGGACATTCCTGTGGAAAGAATAATTGGTTTATCAAACGATTTAATATGTTCTAGTAGTTGCAACTTATTAACTTCAGCAGAGCCAATTTTAAATAGTTCCGAACCCAATTCATTCATTAGATCGGTGCTGGTAGTATCGAAAACACTAGCAAACAACTTTATCTCATTATCAGTTGCAAATTCAAACAACTCTTTCCATTCTTCTTTAGAAAATTCTAGTGCTTCTTTGTGTTCACCATAAGTTTTTCCAAAACTATGAGGACTAATATATGATCCTTTATATTGTTCTTCTGTTAAACATAGTTTAGGTTCTCTCTTTTGACTCTTTACATAATCAGCACCACATCTCTTGGCAACAATCATCATCTCTTTCATTAAGTCGATATCGCCTTGATGGTTGCTTCCAATTTCTGCAATTACATTTACTTTCATTAAATTCCTCTCAATCTTTCCGTAATAAGATGGGGTCTGGTTATTGCTGATCCAACAACAACAGAATATGCTCCTAAATTAAAAGCACTTTTTACTTGATGCCTTTCCCAATACCTACCTTCTGCTAAAATAGGAACTTCGGGAAAGGAAGAAACCAACCTCTCTAACAAATCATAATCAGGTTCGGCAGAAGGTTCACATTTTTCGGTATAACCACTTAATGCAGTTGTCAAACAACAACAACCATTTTCAATAGCAAATTTTGCCTCATCAAAATTAGATATATCTCCTATCAAAGAAACTCCTTCTTCGTATAATCTTTTGATATGATTATATCCTCTTCTGCCTGTTGCGTCAACAGCAATATAATCAGAACCCGATTTCCATAATTCCATGCCGTCCTCAAAACTCGGAGTAATATAAACATAGCCATTTTCATAAACACTCTTAGTTAAACCTATTATTGGTATGTTTGTTTTTTCTTTTACTTTAATTACATTTTTACTGCCTTCAATTCTTAGTCCAATACAACCACCACGAATTGCTTCTAGTGCAAAAGAAGTAACATCATCTGAATCAAAATTACTATCTGATTCTATTTGGCAAGAAACAATTAATCCTTTTGGTATATTCATACTGAGTCTTTTATTATTTTATCTAATACATCATCAACAGAAATCACATCCATATTTTCTTTATATGTTTTTATGAAGTAATTAAATGATTTCTCAGATGAATCTTCGCTGTGTCCGGGCATTTTATTTTTATGATTTTTGGTCTTATATCCGTCAAAGTATAACTCCTCTGGAGTTTTGGCATTTTTATAAAAGGTGAATCCAGTTATAAAAAGTTCCTTTATAGTAAGAGAAAGTAAAATTGAAATTACTAAAGTACCAGAATAGGGTTCGCATCCAATTTCTCTGTAGAATTGTTTATATTTGGGGACACCTATCCAGTAAAAAGGAACTTTATTTTTGTTTATCTCCTCACAATTTCTAACAACATTACTAACATAATCATCAGGCCAAGATAAAAAATTAATTTCAGAATGTTCACTTTTTATTACGGGGCATCCCAAAACCTTTATATTATCAAAATCTTCTGGATATTGATAAATTAACTCTTTTAAAGCAGGAAGCCAGGGAGTCCCAAAATTATGAAACATAATATCTGTTCTTGAACCATAATCTTTTTTGGTTTCTTTTGGTGTCTGAAAATAATTTACTCGGACTACCACATCATAAGAATCAATTAAATTTCCAATCTTTTTTCCTGTAAGGTGGGGTGCTGGTCCTACAATAGCGACCTTCTTGTCCCGAACAAGATTTAATAATTCAACATTATTCATGATTTGTTCTTTTAATAATATCTTTAATACCTTCCGATAAAGAAACAGAAGGCTTCCAGTAATTTAAAATATATTCATCTGGCTCATATCTTCTATCCTGTTGTACAGTATCTTGTGTTGTCGCCGGTATTACTTCTGTACCATCAAAATTAGAAGAGACTTCTTTGGCAACTTCTAATATTGTATTCCATTTAAAACTAGAAACATGATAGTTTTTATTCCGGTCAAGATGAGGATATGTCTTTGATAAAATATCTAAACACCTACAACAATCGTCCGTGTGGAGAAGTTGTCTCATTTCAAAACCATCTGTTATCATGTCTATTTTTTTCGTATCTCTTGCTTTGTTTATAAAATCGGTTATCACATGGGATTTGTTTGAATCATTTTCCACACCATAAACATTCCAAAATTTAACCAAAAGACCATTTAGTGTTTTTGTATAAAATTCTCCTATTCTTTTTAATGTACCATAAGAAGAAAATTCCATATCAGACATTTGACTAGAAGAAAATATAAATGGTTTTTCTGTGAGTTTTAAAACTTCAAATGTGTTTACCATTATCTTCATATTATTGTGAACAAAATCAAAAGTATTTTCATATTTCTTGAGATATCTAGAACCACCAACATCAAATGCTAAAAAGAAAATAAAATCTGCCTGTTCTATTTTAGAATATAGCAAACTGCTTTCATGCATCCGTAAGTCTTGTTGAGTGCCATTGACTATATCAAATCTATCAACAGTATCTCCTTTATTTTTATAGTAGTCACATAATGCACCCCCAATTTGACCACTGGAACCTAAAATTAAATATCTCATAAATCGCCTCAAATAACTTCATGTGCATTTTTTTGTAAAGAAGCATCTGATGGTACAATTTCCCCATCGCCCCTCACCCTTGAAAATTTTATATCAAATTTCTCAACAGGTATATTCATTTTATTTAAGTGATATTTTAAAGTTGATTCTGCATGAAGAGCATGTCCCTCAGATGCATATTTGTCTATATTATCATATACTGAAAAATAATTAAACATATTTTCTTGATTAGAAACAGCGAATCTATCATTATAACCACCTAGCCAATTATGAAATTCGGGAATCCATGTCTTGGATAAATCTAAATCTTTGATTATATCATTGACAGGTTTCTCATAAATTACATCCATTCTAGAAAATATTACTCTATCATATTCTTGATTTGTTTCTTCTATCAATGTGTTTAAATAAGACCTAGATTTTAACATTTGAAGGTAAATTTCTCTGGTTGTTGTTGGAGCAGGCCAGCCGCCCAGAAACTGATATGCACTTTCGTCTAGGGGAGTTTCTTCTATGACATTAATGTTGACATCATCTAAGGTATTGAAATACTCTTCTGCGATGGGGGATTTTTTATTTTTTGTCAAATAAACAATAACATCACTCTCGATATCATCAATTAAAAAATTCTTAAGGTTATTGAAAGTATATTCAATAGACCTTCCAGTTCCTATAAGACATAACGCAGTTTTCATTTAATTACCTTCTTTATCCAGTCCGTAAATTTTATCTTTGGTGTCCAACCTGCATCTTTTAACTTTTCGTTAGATGAAACAAAATATTTTTGGTCATTAGGTCTCCAGTCATCATACCCAGAAACCTTTCCACCCAACATATCTAAAACCTCTTCAAAACTGTGTGCATTCTCTTCGCCACCACCAGTAACATATGAGCCTGGTTCCATTTTGTCTTCTATTACCATTTGAAAAATATCTAACAAATCTTCCACATGGAGTAAATCTCGAATCTGAGTTCCGTCTCCGTAACAAATAACAGGGACATCATTTTCAACAGAATGCCTCAACCAACCAACCCAACCTTGGTCTACTGTACCAACTTGAGTTTCTCCATAAATGCAAGATTGATGGAAAACATAACCCAAATCAGGCAACATGTCTAAAACATATTGGGCACCAGTACATTTACTAATACCATATGGAGTTTCTGGTGTGAACAATCTAGAATCACTTATTGGTTCTTTGACACCATCCAATTCCCCATAAACTTTATTTGTTGATGAATAAATTAACTTACAATTATGCTCCCTAGCCAACATACACATTCTTAATGTTCCCTCGGCATTTGTCCTTAAATCCTCAATGGGGTCAATCACAGATTGTGTAACACTTACTTGAGCGGCGAGATGAATAATCGAATCTAATTTTGGAAGGGGAATGGGAAGGTCGTCTATATTGTTTATATCTTCAACAAAAAACAAATGGTTCTGTAATGAATCAAAATCTGGAGCAATAGAAGTTTCTCTGCTCAAATTGTCCAATCCAACATTTCTATATTTTTTAAGTTTCCACCCGTTCAATGGTTCCATTGCTCTATAATTAGAAAACCTATTCCATGCCGCATTTCCAATAAATCCGGCACAACCCGTTATTAATATATTCTTCCATTGGGGTTCCCCAGCAGAATCTGGTTTATTTATCATTAGTTTCTCCAATTATCTTCATATCTTTCTTTTATATGAGTAGTTAATTCCATCGTCAAAAAATACATCGTAGTAATTTAATAGAAGAGAATGTGTCTCGAAAAATCTTTTGTGCGTTAGTTCCATCTTATTAGAAATTTCATTTCCCAATTCATCATATTCAACTAAGAGTTGTTTGGGATAGATTTCATCTTCAATTAATTTTTTTATTACTTCTATCTCTGCTCCTTCAATATCTATTTTCAAAAGTTCAATTTCATCCAAATTATACTCTGTCATTATATCATTTATAGTAATAGTATCTACCTTAATATATTCTTCACTTTCAACAAATCCTCTCTGATAATTACCAATTGAATGAGAAACCCATTCTAGATTTGTTGGTAGATAAAATTTTACTTTGTTATTATTAACCCATAAAGCCTTTTCTATAAATTCAAAATTGCTTTCATTTAAATTTGTTAAATCATATGAATCTATTGATTGCTTCCCAGTACCATTATATGAAGAAGTTGCGGGGGAACCTAATCTTTTTAAAACAGAATTTACATGAACAATTGACCTTGGAGTTGGGTCAACCAATATTACTTTAGAACTATATTCAGAAGCAAATCCAACATCAAAACTAATGTCCTCTCCACATCCTACTGATATAATAGTAGATTCTTGTAAACCATCACAATCATCAAACACCCATCCACCATAGTCTGTACCTATACTTCTCATAATACATCTTCCCATAATGAAATTACTTTCTCTTTCTTTTTGGGATAAAATTCTTTCATTATAGAAGTTACCTCTTCTTGGTCATATGTTGCAACCAATTCATGAAGATGATTAATACTATCAAAAAGTATTACTCCTGGCATATTTTCTTCATCATACCAATCAGCAAGTTTAATCCACTCATCTTTGATTGGTGTATTTAAATTATTACGAAATTCAAGTTCCTTTAAAATGTGTTTTCCTTCAATTTTCCATTGCATCAATAAATCATAAGAAGGAACAAACATAGGAATTCCCATAGCATAATGTTCAAATGCAGACATAATACTAATATTATATGGAATGTGAATTATTCCAGAAAGATTTATGAGATTTTCTCGGCTATAGACTTGATTGGTGGTGAACTTTACATCTATTTTTTCATGGGATGCGAGTTCTCTTCTAAAACCATCTCTAGTTCTATCCCACAGAACAAGTTTATCGTCTTTACCGTTGCATCTTAAATTGCTGACATATGAACATATTGAAGGAATGAATTTCCACTCTCCCCCACAAAACTCTTCAGAATACTTCTTATCATATAAATTGTTCGCAATAAATTTAATCTGACCATTATTATATCCAGACATTAATTTTTCATTTAACCATGACAATCTATCGAGTGTGCTTTGCTCACCACTACCACATGGATAATCATAACGAGTACATGAAATTGTATAAATTGGTTTATCAAACTTTTCAAATAAAGCAGCAAAAGCAGGGGGATATGAATGAATGAAACCATCATAATCTTTTAACGCATCTTTGTATGCATTATAAAAAACATCACACATATTTTGGTCAATGTGTACCCAATTTGCCGGATTAATTATATCAGTTGTGCATTGATTTTCGCCATTTACCCATGTGTGTCCCGACATGCAACAAGAATCTACCTGATGTCCAAATTCAGGAAACAGAGTTTTCACATCATGCACTATGGAAATATGCATATCAATATTAAAAAGTTTCATAATAAATACTCCATATCGAACTATTATACCTTATTCTGATATAAAAACAACTATATTATCTTTTTTAAATGGGTTTTAGTTTGAAGGAAATTGTTTACAGTAGAAAAATTAAAAGGCGTATTTCTTAAATTCTCATAAAAGTCATTATCAATATCTTCCCACGAATCTATAGAACAAGTAGGCACTTTATATTCTTCATATATTGACTCTACTCCACTTTTCTTTATTATGGGAACTGTATTAACCAACACACACTCATAATTTCTATGTGTATCGAATCCAGTACCTTCCAAACAAATACAATACTTATATTGAGATACCACTTCTAGATATTCTTTGAATGGTATTTTTTCTTTTATATTATCTACAAAATCCAGGCTTTTCAAATATTCAATAGACTTGTTTCTTATATTATTATTTTCTTCTTTATGATAAGGTAAGAAAATCTTATCCTTTTTGATTGTATCTAATCCCATGAATGATTTTAAAAGTTCTTGATTTCCTCCTTCCCTGTCCATCTCCTCGAATCCAATTGGTATACCAATTACCTTTTCGTGAACGCATGGAGGATTTGTGCAGAACCACTTTATAATTTTATCAGATTCTATCAAAGGTTTATAATTAGAAACATTATAGGAAGAAACTCCACTAATTAGAACAATGGGAACAGTAATTTGTGGTAATACTTCGTTTTGAAAATAAGAATTTTTAAGAAAATCAGTTTTAACGAATACGATGTCCTCTTCTTTAAGAGAAGGAATATGTAAATGTGGTTTGTCGTGAAGTATCTTTATACCAAACCCATTTTCATAATAATCTTTTGTATAATCTATGACCCAATCAGCAACTGTAGGCATCCAGTTATAAAAAATTAAAGTGTCTTCTATATTCACAATTCACCTAATAATTTTTCAACTCTTCTTGTGTAGGTATGATTTTTTGATAACTCATAGCCTTTATTTGCCATCATGTCGATTTCATCATCCGACATTTCTTTAAGTTGACTTACCTTTTCTTTAATATCATCTTTGTAAATCAAACAGTTTTCGCCATCAACAAACCCCAATTTGTCATATTGATGATTTTGATTTGTCATGAGTAAAGTTTTACATCCGATAGTTTCAAATGTTCTAAAATTAATATCATTTGCCACATTAAGATTGAAATGACATTTATATGAATTTACTGCTTTTACCATGTCATCACCAATAACAAATATGTCCAGATGAAGATTATGATTTTTATTTAACCATAAAAGGATTTCTTTTCTGTTTGCAGATTGTCCACAAAATCCAAAATCTATTGTTTTTTCTACATCCAATGGTTTGATTAAATCTTCATTATGGCAACACGGGAACCAAATATGATGTTTCTCTTTAACATAATCTAATGTTGCATGTAAAATTTTATCGTATTTTGATTTTCTGAAAATGTCCTCAAATACCTCATGTCCTCTCACATGTGCATCAATAGACCACATTATCTTCATAGGATTTGTTATTTTGGATAAGTCTGGCAACCACTCCTCTGTATAATTTTCTAAATTAAAAATTAAATCATAAGAATTAAAATCTGGTGGTGTGTGAAAATTATCATGCAAGTGTCCCCATATATCACAAACATGACCTAAATCTCTGAATGCTTTTTGTATTGCATAGCATTCTCTATAATATCGATTTGCATCGTGTCGGCCATTTTCTTGTATTAGTATTATTTTCATTGTTGACTTGCTTCTAACATATTTGCATACTCTTGGGTTGGTATATCATTCTCATCATATACCTGACCAACAAAATCATTCCAATCTTTTCTAGTCTTTGGAAATGGAATTCCATTAAAAACTTCGTTAAAAAATTCGTCATGTGACACTACATTATTTGAAATTTTTGGCCAGATGTGTTTTCTTAAAAAGTTTTGGTCTGCTTGTTTCAAGTTTCCTTTATTATAACTATTGGCAGGTTGTGTTATACCTTTAAGAATTCCATTTCTGCATCCCCACATACCTGCTAAAATTTGAGTGCCATGCTGTGGGTGGTCCCTCATTATATGAAAATCTTTATCGGACTCTAACCATTCGTTTACAGCACAAACTTCTCGTTCAGACACTCTTGAGTCTGTATCTCTACATACAACTACATCATCACTATCCGCAGAAAGAAATCTCCAAAATGTTCCTGTCCAATCACCTTCTTCGTCCATTAAAATAACTTCAGTGTTCGGAACTTCATTTAATTTATCTAAAATATTTTGTGGTACACTTCTGCCACAATAAAAACGACCAATCCATCCAGAGTAAAGTTCTTGAACCAACTCTGCATTCTTTATTGCTCCGATTGTATATTTGGGACTATCGCCCCAAAGACTAAAACTAACTATCTTCTTGGACATGATATTCTCCTCTTGGACATGATGTTCTTTCCTATGTGTTCTCGACTCTTCTTCATTGAAGAAATAATGATACATAGGAGGTTGTATTATCATTTCATTTTTTAACAATCCGGATTCTAGAAGTCTCTCTGAATAATCAGAATCTTCTCCGTAATTTTTGTCTGGAAATCCGATTTGTTGAGCAATAGAAGTCCTGACTGGATTCAAATGGTTGCAAGGTCTATATTGTATATTGTCAGCATCTAATGAT
>Ga0098047_10000910_pt1 | contig 11935 bp, 13 predicted proteins | sample 12_taG_FD_92585 | JGI IMG/M metagenome (GOLD analysis project Ga0098047, IMG submission 92585) | Marine viral communities from the Subarctic Pacific Ocean - 12_ETSP_OMZ_AT15267 metaG | ecosystem: Environmental > Aquatic > Marine > Oceanic | place: Subarctic Pacific Ocean | collected 2015-01-16 | reverse complement strand
TGGACCGATAAACCAGTGGCGCCTGAAAGTGTGGAGGCGAGACTCACGGCGCCGGAGACATTCAAGGTGCCTACAAGGGTGGTACTACCAACAAAAGTTGCGGGGCCCGAGGCGGAAATGCCCGTAGTAACCACCCTACCTATTGTAACCATGCCGCCGGCGTCATCAAACTCGAAACTAGGATTCCCCTGGACCGTATCGCTGTCCGAAAATACTGCTATACGGGTGTCGGCGCCACTGCTAGCATCTACAACACCTGTTAAACCACTTCCATTACCATAGAAAGCAGTCGCATGCACCGCTCCCGTCACAGCCAGATCGCCTGACGAAGAAACGGATCCAACTAATGCTGCGCCAGCAGAACTAGAAAATAGACCACTAGTAGTAATGGCCGCGCAAGCAACTGTTCCAAGAGTACCAATATTTTTGCTACCGTCGACGACGACAGCTTTATTGGCTGTAACAGTACCATCAGTGATACCATCAAGCTTTTCCATATCGGTTTCATTCAAATCAGCAGAACCAATGATGAATGAAGTGCCTGCGGTAACAGAACTAGCGAATACGCTAGCACCAGAAACATTTAAAGTACCACCAAAAATAGAATTACCAACTATTTGGGCGCCCGCAGAGGATGATAGGGCCCCGCCAAGTGTGGTTGCGCCTGAAACGTTTAGAGCGTTTCCAAGAATAGTGTTCCCAACAATAATTGCAGTATTGGAACTGGAAAGAGTGCTAGCAAGTGTGGTGGCGCCAGAAACATTTAAAGTACCACCGACCATAACATTCCCAGAAAGCTGGGAGGCGGCAGAACTAGAGAGAGCCCCCGCAAGTATGGTACTTCCAGAAACATAAAAGCTGCCGGAACCGGATGTAGTTCCCACCACATACATACTACCCGTGCGCATGTGAATGTCATCGTTAGTGTCACCAAAGTAGGTTGATCCTGTGGCGTCGATATTGGTAATTGTTTCTACGCGTAAATCACTAGCGGTAATCGCGCCTGAAACTAAAAGAGCACCAGTTAAGACTAAAGTATTCGCCTGATAACCATACACAGATGCTGTATGGAACATGAGATATTGCGAACCTGTAGTATTGAGGTTCGTCCATAAAAATTGAACCGAGCCCGTGGGCCCATAGGCGCCACCGGATCCAGTGGACGAACAATTTATATACGCCCAGCCAAAGTCAGCCATTACTAGTTCTCCTCAAAATGTGCTACAAGCAGCGAAAACTACAACTTCAGCCGGATCTGCATTAACAAAGGCAACCTTGTCTATTCCCGATATATCATAACGTCGATACTCTCTATCGGATGGTACCTGGACGGCAGGAGCCCGGCTGGAGTCCGAAACAGAAAACGCAGAAGCGGCATTCGCAGTGTTCTGTCCCTCACCGCCGGCTTCGCTTTCAGGTATTTCAAACCACCTTTGAAAAGCGTGGCAATATCCATATATAGATAAAGCATTTGTGGGATTGGTAGCATTGGCATCAGTTAGTAAAACGTGCAAGTATCTTTGATTTTCTGTGGCATACCCTTCGGCTGATTCAGTAATACCCAATAAGGCATTAGTATTGGGCAACACGCTGACGGCGGTGCCCGGTGGGCCATTCAGGTTTTTTGGACTTCTTGTCCTTCCCCAAGTATTCCACATTTGATAATTCGCCATTATAAAACTCCTAAATTATAAATATTCATTATAAATAGTCTCTAAATTTTTCTATTGCGTCTTTCTTGCGCTCTTTTACGTTTTCGTTCTTCTCGCAATCGGCGGCGTTCGGCCTTAATACGCTTTTCTTTTTTGGCAACAGAAGGTTTTTTATAATAACGTCGACCTTTTGCTGTTTCTAGAACGCCTTCTTTTTTAACTTTTTTAGTAAACCTCCGAATCATTCTTTCGGGAATTCCTCGACACTCTTTTGCTGTAACTTTTACATGTCCCGCTTTCGCCATCTCTGCTCCTATTTTATTGCCTGCCAAATTGCAGACGAATCACCCAGGAGCGAACTGATGTCTACGCCTGAATTATTGGGATCTCCAAAGTCTGGGCCCCCTTGTCGAGGTTGGCTATTTCGTAATGGCTCCGTACCTTCAAAGAGATTAACGCCATTATATGCGTCTTTGTTAAGAGAATCCATTAAATTCTTTCTATGTTCTTTTAATTTTGACCTTGATTCATCTGCTTTATGATTCAATTGCTGGTTCTCATTAAACAGGGGTTCGGGCCGCTTCTTTTGTCCCGTCTCGACAATAATGTTTTGCTGCAGCCCGCTCGCTACTTCCGATACAATATTTGAAAGAAGGCCCTCCTCTAAAAGAACTTCGTGAATACACTCTTTAACCAATGGTTTGATTAATTGCTTAAGATCTGATTTTTTCATGCTATCCTCGCAATAATTGTTTCCAACGTGCGATTCTTGCCTCGGAAAGAACATTATCTAAAATGCCTCTTAATGCATTTTCATTAATCTTCAGTCCTTGAGCCTTCCCCCAAGCCGCTATCATGTCCATCAATTTACTTAAATCTTCTCCAGCATAATCAGCATCTTGTAATGCTTGATTAAGGCTATATTGTTTTCCAGCAGGGTGATTATATACACCAACTTGTGGGGCGCCGGAAGTTCCTACTTTCTTTTGCTGCAACGCAGCCTGGGTACCTTCAGGAGCAGATTTGCGCTTATCGGTAGTCTCAGATTCTTCTTCTTCCTCGGGCGGTTCGTCGGCCGGAGATTCCTCAACCAAAAGATTAAGCGGGAAGCCATGGCTCTTTAATTCTTGAACAGTGAGCCCCTGCTTCTTAAGTTGTGCGGCAATATGCTTAAGAACAATCGATTTAATATTGCCAGGAATGCCAGCTTTATCTAAAGTACTTTGAAGACCTTTACCTGCGACTCCTTTATAAACAAAAATTCCTTCGCCGGCTGGTGGAGTTGGGCCTGGGCCAATTGGTTGTTGCGGATCATCAGGTGGGCTGACCGGAGGCTCAACTGGTTGCTGTGGATCATCGATGATTTTATCTATTACCGGGGTTTGTGACTCAACATCTGTCATCGAGGCTAGCAAGGCGCCGAATTGTTGTGTGCGCGAAGAGTGGCGTCCTTTCGCCCTCAAAGCTGCGACTGCGACACCGCTAGCTACTGCGGCAATTCCTAAAACACCTGCCCAATATGCGACTGTTGCTCCGGTGCTCAGGCCTGTTGCGCCGATTCCTTGGGCTGCGCCTGTAAAGTTTGGAGAAGTGCCCAGGTTAGGAACTGGACCGGGAGACGGAGGTGTTGGCATAGGCGCTGGGCCGGGGGATGGTGTTACGCCGGGGCCCACGGTTGTTGGAGAAAGGCCCGGGCCGGTCGTCTGGCCGCCATACATATTGTGGGCAATTCTTTTGATTTGGTCATATGCTGCTCTCTCGGTTTCGCCGCGGCCGGGACGGCCCATGGCTTTTTCCACCCTTCTTAACGCAACCATAGGATCCATTTCACCGCCTGATACGAGTCTAAGCAATCTGTTTAAATTTACTTCATTAAGAACTTCACCCTCCAGTTCCTCTCCTTCTTTAAAGTGCTTATAAACATCAGACAGTTCATTATCCCTGTAGTATTCAACAACGTTTCTGAGCGCATCAATTAATTCGTTAGCTGCGACCGCTTCCATTTCGCCTGCCTTTACAGCAGCGGCAACGGAATCATAGGAGGCAGCGATAGCTTCTAATGCATTGGAAAAATCTTCGTTCTCTTTATTGTTTGGGAAGTCGCCGTGTTCTTTTTTAAGCTGATCAAGAAGACCTTGCACTGCTTGCCCCGAAGCTGACTTAAGAGCCGGCGCAACTTTAGCTGCGTACTGTTTGGCTTTTTCTTTTTTGCCGCCAAATAATTTACCGCCCTTTTCAAGGGAACCGAGCTTGCTGGTCCAATGCTTTAATGTGGACCAGATGCCTTCATCTAAAAGCATGGGATCATCCCATGGTTTACCAGTGCTTTCTTCAATTAAAGCAATTGCTATGAGACTATAGAAATCCTTTCTTTGTTCGACAAGCTCTTGATTCATTTTTGCTATTTCTATTTCTTCTTTTATAAGTCTCAATAAATCTTGTTGTACGCTCTCTATTTTTTGTTTTTTCATTTTTCTAAAACCTCGTTTAATAATCGATTAATTCGATCTGCTTTTGTAAAAACATTTGGAACACTCAAGTCTTTTGCTTCTTTCATCATATATGCGCCGGGAGTTGATGGTTCGGATACAAAATCAAAACAGATAAGTTGGAAGTCATCTTCTACAATAGTCTGTCCCTTTGCCTCACTTACGGAACCCATGCCTCGGGATGAAATACCAAGCTGGGCGCCACTGTTTACAAGCCCACGTAAAATATTGCCCGAAGGGGTGTCTAGGACTTTAACTTTTCCCATCACTGCCGTGTTTTCCATCCACACGTCTGTGACCATATGAGAAGCGTTCTTAAGATTAATAACTGAATCGTCTGGGTGGTCTAATTCTCCGAGGGCTCTGCGTTCTTTTACTAATTTTTTATAGTTGGTGACCTCGCGCATTAAAACGTTATATGGATATACGCGACCATTGCCGTTTTGAATATCGGCTTCTTGTAACTTGCCAGATAACATCATGCCGCCGCTAGCAACAAAACGTTTCTCTTCTTCAGTAAGAAGATCTTGACATACGCCACCCTCGCAGAGTGCATAATATTCTCGTAATAATACTTTCTTACCCATTGTTTGTTCCTATGCCATTCCGGCTTTTTGGGCAATCCTGCCCTTCAGCACGTTGTGCAGCTGGCCCAGGGGGCCTTTGAGGCCGGGCTGGTCTGGGTCCACCCCTAATTTTCTCAGGTCGTTCTTCAGCGCCTTGAGGTGCGCTTCTACAGTTCGAACTGCTTTAATTGCTGTGCTCTTTTCTATTGCTGCAGCTTGTGTTTTTTCACCGGCCTTCTGGGCCTGGGCTGCAACCTTTTCCATGCCGGCAACGCCGGCTAGCTTGCCGACTCCTTTTTGTGCAGCCCCTTTAACTCTGCCGCCAAGCCCAGCGGCGCCGGCTTTTGCTCGGGTGGCCATTCTCCCAAAAACTCCTTCGTCTATTTCTCCATTTTCTACCATCAATTGAAGCTCTTCGGCTGCCATTTCTCTTAATTGTGATTCAGTTATTTCTTTCATAATTTATTTCCTTGCAATGTTGCGGGCGCCACCCGCGTGAATATAGAACCTTTACAACAGTTCCTTACTGGTTGCAACATCCATTTTTGTGTCCAAGAATTATTCATTTTTTACCTCTATGGTTTTAAATAGTTTCAAACCCTCATCTCCAAATGTCATATTTAATATATAGGATGTTCCAGACGATAACGATCCTAAAATAAAATAATTTACGGGCGTTACATCAAAATTAAATAGTTCTGTGTATGGGGAAAGTAGCATTAAAATCCACCCTACATGAAATCCGATACACATAGGGCAAGAAAATAACTCTCCGAGCCATCCTTTTGTCGGCCTTACCCTGTCTAAAACTTTTCCATACACAAGAATTTGTGTGAGCCCATAGGCTGCTAATATAAATGTTAATAGTTCTATCATTGTTATCCTGAAATAACCTTTTCTCGATAAATCATGTATTCGCTGATCCCGGCCAAGCCCTTGAGAATATCCCCCGGGGCAGCGCCTACGTCGCCTTTGAAGAGTCGTGTACCTAACACTGCAATTCCGCGTTTAGGTGATAACATACCAGAAGCATATCCTAATAGTTTCCCAACTTCAAGAATCTTGAGTGTTTTGAGCAGAATCGGAATCGCATCTGCCGCGGCTTTGGCTATAGAGGTGGGATCGCCTCCTGCGAGAGACGATTGCAGCATATCAACTGCTGTCTTGCTAGTGGAGGCAGCCTGTTGTACGACGCTGGCGGCGGTGCCGGCGGCAGTACTAACGCCAGCAGCCGTGATGGCAAAGGCAATGGCTTTGAACAATACGGCGATATATCCCAATTTAACCAACGTGCTGGCAATATGCGATGCCATCCGAGGATTAGTAATTTTATAAGTTAATGTACCAACGATGTCACTTATTGTGTTTGCGAAAGTTTTTAAACTAGCCCACTCATTTGGTATTTTGCTAGCTGCCCACTCGAAGGCCGCGGCAACCCACTCTCCAATTTTTCCGATAAGTTTTGCAAGCTTCTCGACTGGTTTGTCGAAGAGGACAGACTGCATCTTATCTAAAATGCCCTCGTTAAGATAGATTAAATTTTCATAAAACAAATCTTCATTATTTGTTTCAGCAGCTTCTACTATTAACAAGGCGTGATGATAGTTTTTTTTATCTTCGTTCAAATACTCCTGCCAATTTTCCATTATCAATTTCATTTCAGACATAACATAGAAGGCTCCTAAATCGTATACAGATAACTCAATGAATAGGGATCTCGGATAAATCCTTGACGGATTGAGCCTTGCTCATCAGAGTGCGGAACTTCACCAAGCTCTGTCGAGTCTTCCTTTTCGGGATGAAGGAACTCATCTTCTGCCATCGAGACAATCGCCTCTGTCGACTCAAAGTATGGGCGCTCTTCATCAATAAAATTAGAGATATTGATCAGCGCCATCTTTGGCGTACTAAGCTCTTCAGTTGATGCTGTTTCCATTAACGCCTCAAACGAGCCATAAAACGAACCAGCTTGAATAGAGTCTGCGATTACTAAACCTTTCTTGCGAAGATGGGCAAAGAGTCTGTTTTGTGCTCCATACACAAGATTATTCATTGTTTCTTTTGGAAATGCTGTGATTTTGTTATTATTTGTTGATAGAACAATATCGATGTCTCCATGATCAAAAATCATCAGGTCGCCACTCATACTCTTGCGAACATTTAGTTCTAAACGAACGACAGCATCATCAGCCTTTTCGCCTATTCTAACTGTTATTGCCATCTGAATAGATCTCCTTCACAAGGCTTTGTGTTTTCATCACTGTTAACAGCAACTCATCATCTACGGATCGCTTAGAAAACTCATTTAGGTGTGCTATCACCTGTTCGGTTTTTTCTATCATATCGGGATCGCTTTGGATCTCTCGTATCGATTTTGCGGCTTTGAGTTGCAGCTTTAATCTTGCGATCTCTTCATTCAAAAATGTCTTAAGCTCAAGTGCATTATCGGCGAACGAAGAGATATAATAAGTCAGAAGTTTTTTCTGTTCATCAAGAAGTTCTGTTTCATATTTATTATTAAACTTCTTTGTAAATGATTTAATTACCACACTGTCAATATCATCTATAGTTATAGTTTTCTCTAACGAGTTCGTCATATTTTTAATAATTTCACCTTCTAAAATAACTTGATTCTTTGGGGAGATTTTATCTGAAAAAATCTGCGCTATCGATGCGAGCGTTTTATAATTAGGAACATAATTTCCGAACACAGAGGGTTCAAGTTCTTTATTGACATCATGAATTAGCGCGCTTTGTTCTTTAAATAATCCTTCAGGATCAATTAAACGACTAGCAATCTTGGCTTCTCTGAGAATCTTTTCAGAAACTTTCTCGTCGAGGTTCTGATTTTCATAGAGAGAGCGGTGACACTCTAGATCTCTTCTAAGCAGCGAGCCTTCTCTAAAGTGCTTCTTGATAAGTCTTGCTGCGGTGTTACAACGTTTGGTCTCTTTTTTTAGCATTGCAACCGTTGCCTCTCTAACGAGAACTTCGTAAACAAAAGCAGTGTTTCTTTTTTTATTATGTCTTGTCTTCATTCTGTTGCTCCGGCGTCTTTTGAGTTTGGTTTTCTAATCCTGCAATAAGATCTCGAATAGAATCATTTACTTGAAACAATTGATTTTCTTCCGAGATTTCTCCTGTATAAATAGATTGATCATTTTCATTAATACCTATTGCTGCGCCATCCATTGTAATTAGAGCTTCAATGTCACGCTTTCCTGGGAGAGTATTTCGTATTGTGCCGCTACCTTTCTCTCTCGCCCACTTTGCAGCATTGTGACGTTTGCGGGCGCCAGCAACGCGACGGTCATTTCGGCCGTTCTTGGGATAATCTACTTTTCCCTTGGCACCAGGGGTGAGTCGGGGCTCGTTACGAGACCCCGGGGGAACTGCGAGGAGTGTTGATTCTTCTTCTCCGCCGGCTTCTCCGGCGGGCATCTCTTCGCCACCGAGATCGCCACCGAGGTCTTCACCACCGAGATCGCCACCGAGATCGCCACCGAGGTCTTCGCCACCAAGATCGCCACCCATTCCGCCTTCTGCGGCTGCGGCTTCTGCAACCTGCTGTAGCGCTGCATCGTGCTTGCGATCATAATACATCTCGCGTTGATTGCGAATGAAATCTTCATGGGACATGCCGAAGATGTGTTCAGTGACCCAGCGCCGTGAGAAGTAGCCTTCTGTAGCTGCTCCCGCAATGTCGAACTTACTCTTCCAAAATTCCATCTCTTGAAGCTCGGCAATCTTTGATGGATTATTTAGAGTGAGGTCAAAGCTTAATAAATCGTCGCCTCTGAAGCCTAGCGTATAGAGATGGATAATGCCGATCTTTGTAAGTTCTGCGATAATAACTCTTTGTAGTCTCTGAATGGTTCTTGCAAACCGAATGTCTTTTTGTGCGAGGGTTGCCTTATCTTCTTCGGCGCCCTCGCCCATCGTGAGATAAGACTGGGGGATCTTGAGCGCAGAGAAAAGCTTGTCGCGTAAATATTTGATATCATCAATATCGGTGGTGTTGCTTCCGCCAGCAAGGTTCTGAATGTCTGTGGCAGAACCGGGGCGCACGGGAATAAAGTAGTCTTCTTCGATGCTCATTGGATTATAGCGAAGATCGATCTTACCTGTCGTTGGGTCCACTACAGAGTGTCGCTTAAGGTTTGTCACAACCTTCTGCATATATTGTTCAACATCTTGCGGAGGAATACCTCCAACATCAATCTTAAACATACGTCGCTCAGATGAACGGATAACGCGGTATGCCATCATAGCATCTTCCATGAGTACTAATTGCCGCCAGATACGGCGTGATGGTTCTAAAATAGAAGTTCCGTATGGGGTATACTTGTCATTTCCTAGCACACGAAAATGTGCGATCTGCCAATTTTCAAAAGTCATACCAGCAGAGTTCCATTGGTATTGAATGTAATTAGGGTTTGTAGAATCTTGGCTTTCTAATCTTTCGACTTCTTGTGTTGGTAGCGCGATTACAGATTGAACACCATATTTTTCATCAATGTCGAGATACAAAAAGAAGTCGCCATACTTACACATTGTGCGCGCCCAGCCAAAAAGATTATATTTGATGTTAAGAATATTATCAAACAAGATCCCCAACACTGCTTCAATTTCTTCATTGGGGCATTTGATGTTTAACATGGGTCGTAACTCTGAATAGGTCGTCATCTCGTCTGCGTAGATATCCATTGTGGAGGCAATCTCTGGCATATACTCCATCTGATCGAAATCTACATAACGTTCTGAGCGCCGCTGGTTTCCGATTGCGTTTGAGGCAATTCTATCTAATGGGCTATATAATGTCTTCTTAAATTGTTGGCCGGATGCTGACTTAAATCTTGAACCAAATTTGTCAAGGTGTTGTCGTCTAATTCTGCGACCAGATTGAGAACGATAGCTAACTATCGGTCCTGAAAAAAGTCGCGTTAATGCTTTAAATAATCCTGATTGACTATTTGCTGGGTTGTTGTCGGGTAATGCCATTTATAATCTCACTTAATAATCCATTTATATTGTTCATAAAGTTGTTCTGCTTCACTCATTTGCTCAAAGACGCCATCTTTCTTGTATCCTTGTTGGCCACTAATTTTTGTATTCATGGTTGTCTTGGTTGTAATGATTGCATCAACAAAAGCTTTCTGATAGTTTAAATCTCTTGCGCTTGATTGGAGTGCCGTATCACGCACCCAACAAGCAATTGCGAGAGCCATAATTAAATCATCATTATAGCCTTTCATTGCCTGGGGTTTGCCATTTTTCCAAATAAAAGTTTTCATTTCGTTTGCTAGCCGTGAAGAATACACTTTAATTAGTTTGTTTCTTACAAACTCTTCTAATTTTGCAACTATGAGAGGGCGTGTCTTCATCGTAGTTGTAAAACCAGCGACTGCGGAGTTGCGAATTTCTGCTTGATGCTGCTCGATGTATTCGTGTGTTGATTTAATAGAATAATATATATTAGGATAACCGTATTCTACGAGTTTGTCAAGCACTGTATAGCCAATATTATTATTTTCTACTACCATCATCGCGTTTCCAAACTCTCGGCCAACTTGATTAAGCATATTGGCGTATAAATCTGGTGTGAGCTTTCCTTGGTATTCTCCAACGATTTCTAATGTTTCTATCTTTAGAATCTGAAATGTGGAGTAATCGGCGCCGTCGCCTCTCGACACATCGACTGTCATTAAATAATTGCAAGTAGGATCAAACTCTTCCCAAATCCAAAAATTACGATCAAAGCCTGTGCGGTGCTTGGGTTTCTTAACCATCGATAGCATCCACTCCATACAATCTGGATCTATAACTGTTTCGCCAGAGGTGTTGAAATTACACTCCAGCTCTTGTGCAATCTGTCGCTTAGACATATTCTTGGTCTCTTTCTTATACCATTCTTCATCTCTTTCCGGGTGCACGTTCCACGGAAGATTTGTTAAATGAAAATTATTTGCGGCATCTTCAGCATCAATACAGGTTTTATGGAACCAATTCCCAACACCATTGGGTGTTGATAAGGCAATACAACGGCCGCCCGTCGATAGCGTGGGATACAAACCTGTCCATAAATCTTCTAAATTTTCAATGTGGGCGGCCTCGTCGAGAACGAGAAGCGACAAAGCTTCCGAACGACCAGCATCACCAGAAGTAGATGCTGCTTTAATCGAAGAACCGTTGGAAAGCTCAAAAGAATTGCGGTTATCTACTTCAATTGTAGCAATCTTAAGCCAATTTGGGAGTTGCCTCATGATTCCTTTGACTTTCTTTACGAGGTTTCCTGCTGTCGCAAATTTTGTTGCCATCACAAGGATGGCTTTGTCGCGGTGAAACAACATCATCCATACAATATACCCTGCGGTGATCGTTGAGATACCTAGCTGACGTGCTTTTAAGATGACATTAAAGCGATAATCATTAAAACTTCGAAGAAGGTCATCTTGAAAGTTGTAGGTATCGAATAAAATAAGCCCATGCATGGGGTGAGAAATTCGAGCATATGTTTTAAGAAAATAAGACGGATCCTTGCCACACTTGAGAATCTCTTTGACTTGCTGCTTTTTGTCTAGTTGAAAACTCATCCATCATCTTTGATATTTACGTCGGTCGGATCTATAGACCTTCGCGTCGGAGGAGAATAATATCTACCCAGCGCTTTTTGCATGGAGCCGATAGTACCCGGAGCCATACCAGTTAATGCAGACGCCACATAATCTAATGAGCCATCTACGCGGTCGATTGCAGCTATGATTTCTTTTAGTTCGGGGCCCTGATCTAGTTTGTATGAAATGTCTTTTAATAATTCGATTATCTCCGAAGAACCTTCTATCTCTTCCTTGATAATCTGCTTAAGTTGGGATTTGGATACTTTCATTTTTTATTTCTTTACTATATGAGAAATTAGTATCGCTACAGCCATAAGCGCCGGCCCAGCGGTAAGCCCTAGGGCAGCAACGGCGGGAATACCGCTAGCGGCCATGGCTATGGTACCTATAGCCGCCAGTGCTCCGCCACCCATTGCGGCTGTTTGAAGTTGATCGTCGGACGGGAGTGCTGTCTCTGCAATACCAGATGCCGCAGCTTGAACTTTGGGATCCTGGGCTGCTTGTTCCACTGCTGCCATGATTGTCGGACTCTGGGCAAAAGCTTGCGCAAGCTTTTGGGCTTGCGCCATTTCATCATCACCTTGTCCGGGCAAAGCTCCTTCAAGCTCTTC
>Ga0098047_10000909_pt1 | contig 11942 bp, 5 predicted proteins | sample 12_taG_FD_92585 | JGI IMG/M metagenome (GOLD analysis project Ga0098047, IMG submission 92585) | Marine viral communities from the Subarctic Pacific Ocean - 12_ETSP_OMZ_AT15267 metaG | ecosystem: Environmental > Aquatic > Marine > Oceanic | place: Subarctic Pacific Ocean | collected 2015-01-16 | reverse complement strand
GTAGGGCTGGTTTAAAATTAGCAGCAAAACCTTTTATTAAAGCTGCTGGTAAAGAAGTAACTGAAGGAATAGCAAAGAAAGTAGCAGGAGAGGGAGCAAAATTAGCTACTAAGACAGGGGCTAAAGCTGAAGGAATAGCACAAACAGTACAGACAGCAACTGCTAGGTATGCATCATTAAATCAAAAAGCTAAATGGTCTAAAGATATAGCAGATAACTTCGGAGCAACATCTTCTAAGATACTTCGCAAGACTGTTAATAACAATGTACGTAAAGGTGTAATCACTAGAGCAGAGGGAGATGCTCTTCAAAAAGTATTCAAAGAAAACCTACATAAACAATCCTTTGATGATTTTATTGGTATGATGCAAGCTAGATATCCAGGTAAAAAAGGTTGGGTATTAGGAGAGATGATTAATGAAGCTGTTATATGGGGTACTATAGATGGTCTTATGGAATTTCCTAGATCATATTCGCAAGATAGGCCTTATGATAAAATGCAACCACTTTGGGGTATTGGTATTGGTGGTACTCTTGGTAGTCTTAATGCATTTATGCCTGGTGGTAAAGGCTCTTCATTTAGAGGTGACTTCTTAGATGGATTAAAAGGTGTCTTCTCAAGAAATGTATTTAGAGAAATGAGCTATGAAGATCTTGTAGCACACTCTAAGATACATGCAGGTTTTAAAAAGACACAAGAAGCTAATCCTATATATACTAGAACAGTAGATTTTAAAGGTAAAAAGATTGATGTAGACTTTAGAGATCCAGAAGGCTTAGCATCCAAATCAATAGATGGTGTTATAATACAGAAGGAAACTCAAGCAGCTATATTACGAAAAGCATTGCGTGAAACTGCCAGTGAAGAGGGAAAAGAATTAATTAAATGGGCTGCAAAGGAAGAGTGGCAGAATATATCTGACAACTGGTTACGCATGGTAACTTCTGGTGTTGTTATGAATATGCCTATGATGACTGAGCTAGGAAACTTAGATCAATTAGCTCCTGAAGCATTAGCTACACAGTTCCTTATTGGTGCCTTTATAGGTAGAAAAGGTATGCCACATACATTAGATATAGGCAGGAGGGTAAACAATGTTAGAAAAGGTTTATCTGCATTAGGGTTAGAACCTAAACAGTTAATACAAGACATTCCAACCTTTGGTGCTGCCGGTGTATCTGAATTAAATCCAATGAATAACGATCAGAATCTTAGAGATATGCAAACTGATATAAGAGATGCTGGTATTATAACTACTGAAACTGATCTAGTTGGAAGGCCATTACAGCCAGGAGAACAATCAGCTAGAATGGCATCTCAAACAGAAGACCTTAGCATTTTCAATGAGTTACATTATTACCTTAAAGGAACACTTAAAGAAGGTGAACATCTGCTATCCTTAGATGAAATATCTGCTGATCAAGCTAGGGCTATACAGGATATAGTTAAACAAAAGAAATGGGATGTATTAGAAGGTGGAAAGACAGAGAGTGTAGAAGATTTTCGTACTGTTATGGATGATAATGTAGAAAAGTCAGCTAAATTATTTGAAAATCAGATAGTAGAAACTATTAAAACTATATTAGGAGAACCTGGTATAGATGTGCTTGTTTCAGAAAATAGAAATATGGGTAAGATACCTAGGTCTATTGATGTATCTGAACAAGTTAGAATAGCAGCTAGAAATGGAGAGCTTACTTCTTTAAGAGATGCAGATGGTAATGTACTTGAAGGTGATGCTGCTATAATTGCTATCAATGAAACTTTGCACAAAATCAATAATCTACTTAAAACCGTAAAACAGATAGGTAGAGCTGATGAAAATACAAATCCTGATACTAATATAAAGTTTATTGATAATGAAACAACATTAGAAACTGTAAGCGGATATCTTAGCCAAGCTGAGGGAATGATTAATAATCAGTTAGGTAATAAAATACCACTTAACTTTGCTGACATGCCTGATATAGCTGGATTCTTACAGATTAATCAAATAAAACAATCTAAAAGTGTAATATCTAAGTTATTTGATAGAGCACATCCAGAGCATGATAATATAAAGAAAGCTTTAATTAATTCAGGACTACTTGTAAGATCTGATGATAGTTTAATAGATACATATTTCATTATAGGAGATGTAGGTAAGATAGAAATTACCAATGCTCCTGATAATGCTGATTTATCAGCTGCATATAAGTTATTAAATTCTATACATAGTATAATGTCAGCTAAGCATCAATATGATCCAGATACTTCAGGAGAAACATTTCAAATAGATTACTCTAGTATTATGGGTGGTAAGTTTAGTTTGATGGAAGTTCTTGGAAAGAATAAGTTAAATACTAGTGAGGGTATGCTTACTATGTATACTAGAGACATTGTTAGGACTATAGTAACTGATAACATAGCTGGGTCACATTTAAACGCAGAACATATTGATGCCTTATTAGAACTATCTATATCTGGATATGATGTTGCTAAGTATAATTCTTCTGCTAAGAAAGATTATTATGGATTTGTTGTTAGAAAGCTAAAGACTATGTCTGGTGATGAACATATGCAAAACTTAGTTAATGAATATAATAATTTTATTGATGATATGGTAAAAGCTGGTACAAAAAGTGATGGATCTAAAGTAATAGCAGTTGAAAAGGAACCCTTTATAGTTGTTAATGATAATATAGTAGCTGATCTACATTCTAGAATTAAGAATAATATAGGTGAGGGTAAGAAGCTTGTTAAGGAAGATTTAATTGACTTCCTCGATAAGATTGAAGGCAATGATCATTTTAGAGAACGAATGATACTATATTTACAAGATCATCCAGCTAATGCTGCAAGACTTATGGCATTTTTACATGCTAATAAAATAGTTAAGGTTGATAAAGGACCTGGATCTAAGAGATATTCATATGATTTAGATATGTTAACAGAAGCTCGCATAACTGAAATTAATGATAAAATGACAAGAGCTGGTATAACTAACGACAATGTAGATGCACATATAAAAGCAGCTGAAGAAAAGTATCATGCTATGATGGAAGGCTCACATGAAACTTCTATAGGTAAGAAACAAAAATCACAAGCAGAGTTCTTTGAAGCTTATAGGCCTGAGCAGTTTGAAACTAAGGATCAAAATTCTTTTATAGCTAACCATTTAAGAACTGGTACATTAGGTGACCTTAATCCTAATAGAATACAAGATATTATATCCTCTCTTAGTGTTGAAGTTAAACAAGATGGAAAAGTTGTAAGGGTTAGAGCAACAGAATTAAGTCCTACTAGTAGTAAGTATAGAGAACTTAGAGCTGATGTAGCAGGATTAGTTGCTACTAAGATTAACTCTGTCACTGTTAAAATGATAGGATACAGAGAAAATAAGTTAGATTTTGCACATAGTAATATTCAGGATAATGGATTGTCACGATTCCTTAATGGTATTGGAGTTGATTATTTTATTATAAATCCAAATGCATTAGTTTACCTAAAGGATAGATATGGTTTTTCACGTAAAAGATTTATAGATATATCATCATTAGCTAGTAAAAAGACAAGGCATACAGATGACGAGAAAGCTGCTTATGCTCACTTTGAAGAGCAATTACTTAAGGCTACTGAGTTTAATATAGATGGTGTTAAGGGTGATATTACTGGCTCTACTGGTGAAGAAGGTTTAGTAATGATACATATAGCAGATTGGTTACCTCCTTTAGCTGTACGTAAATCTGATAGAGAAAGAATATTAGCTGCTTGGGAAGAATTTGCTGCTAGTAAGTTTTCTGAAGAGGGTACATATAGAAATAAGATATCTGAAGAATCATTAAGAAGAGTAAACCAACTTACAGAAAGACTAAGAAGCGAAGAACATTCATTTGATTACCATGAAGATGCTTTAAGAGCTATGATATTTGAAAGAATGAATGGTACATTAGACTTCTTAAAGTTAATGGATGAAATAGGACCTGACTTATATAAAAAGACAGCTAAGCGTGCATCATTATTCTATACTCCATCAGCTAAACGTATGAGTATTGATGGTTTAGATGCTCTAAGAAATATAGCAGTAACAGATCAAGAACAAACTATTGTTAATAAATATACATCTCAAAAGGGATGGGGCGTAGCTATATTTGATGATACTCCAGGTAATGGATTTGGAACTTCAGTAAAGAATAGAATAAATGCAGATTTAAGAAGATTAAAGATTGATAAAACCTATGATGATCTTCAGCCAGGTAGGGAAGATGTATCTGGTTATGATAGTATAGCATATATCTCTACTGATATGGCCAGGATGCTATCTATGTATTATGGAATGGACTTTGATGGTACACATTTTGTTTGGAAACCAGTTATTAGTTCAGATGCTCCAGGTAGAAACTTATATGGCAAGACTGTTTTCATACATGATCCTACCAATCAACATGTATTTACTAAGAATAAAGGTCTAGATGTATTGCTAGCTAAGTCAGGTGCTAAGATAGGTGCTGAAAGAACACAAACATTTGGTGAAGGTCAAAAGCTTATTCAAATGCCTATAGATAATATAACTGATGTAAATGCAGCAGATGGATTCCTTTCTAAGAATATAGTTAATATGGAATTTGAATCTTTAGGTATTATACAAGCTCCTAAAAAGGAAGCTAATGCTAAGCTATCACATTCATTATGGAACTATGCTAATACTGAAACAAGTAAGATGATCTTTGGTAAATATATAGATGCTCCATTGAATGAAGCTATGGCTAATATACAAAGAATATATGAAAACCCAGCGATGTTAAGACATGCTATGTTAGACTTACAAGGTATTGATTCTGACTTTGGTTTGTCAGCAATGATGTCATCAGGAACTGGTGGAAGAAATATGGGTGCATTTGTTAGGTTCTTACAATCATCAGACCATGCTAATCCTATGGCGTTTGGTGATAAGATAGTTATGAATATATTAAAACGTAAGATGATAGATCCTATAGTAACACCTGAAGCAGAGTTTAATGGAACAAGATTTGGTGGTCAAGCTGTTCTTATGCAATCAATGTCAAGTCGGTTTAGAGATTTAAAACAAACTATTATTAATGAGGATACAGCAGAGATTGTACAATATGGTGAAGCTTACCTACCAGGATATGAATTAGAATCTTCTCTTAGAATGCCTGGAAATTCTGATATGAAGGTTAAGATTATTAGACGTAGACCAGGCAAAGAAGGTGATCAGATAATAGATTTAAATGAATTAAGAGATGGTAATAAAGAAAAAGGAATTAAACCTTTAAGTAAAAGAGATCAGACAGTCTTTGATAGAGCTACTACAATGGGTCAGATGCAAAATATATTAGAAGCATTGCCAGATGATTTCCAGTTAGGTATAGTATCAACTAGATTTCCTAGAACAAGACCTAATGATATGATGATATTAGGAGTTAAAGGATTCCTTGAAAAGGACTTTGGTAACTCTATGATAGTTAATGATTATGATGTGTTGTCAGTCTTTGAAGGTGATTATGATGTTGATAAAGCTCATTACATGTGGATGAATACTGATGAGGTATTTAATCATATTGGTGATATGAAAGAATGGTGGGTTCCTGGTGTAGAACCTGGACAATTTACTCCAGAAATACCAGGATTACAGTTAGTTTCTGATAATTCTGCTAGAGCTAATGCAGCATGGAGAGAATCATCTGCAGATGTTAAAGCATATAAAGGTGCTGTTGGTATGGTTCAGAAGATGACAAGGCAAGTGAATCATATTAGAGATTTAGCAGCTTCTATTACACTTGGTGATGGTAAAACTAAAATGGGATTATTATTTAAGAATGAAAAAGGTGAACAGATAGTAATGGATTGGGATAATCAAGATTGGTTTATGAGAACTGCTCTTGAATCACAGGCTATGATTGATGCACAAGCAGATAGATCATTGTTTACTCATATAGAAGACTGGAGGGATAAGTATTTATTCCCACTACTAGAGGAATCTATTACCAGACAGCAGCTATCTAAAGATAAAAAGAGAAGGATAGGATTTCAGACAGATAGAGCAGAAAATCCTACTTCAAATAAGCAACGAATAAGGTTGTTTAGAAAGTTAAATGCTGATGGTTCAGAATCAAATGAGAATCTTTCTAAATTAGAAAAGGATATCATTAGAACTATGCTTACTGAGTATGGTTCATTGTTACAATTAAGTACTGATGTATATGATGGAACTGGTGATAGTAGAAAAGCTGATTATGGTGATTATGTTAGTATGGGTAGGGATTATTTTAAACATATACGTGATTTAAATAAAAGTATCTATCGTAAGCTACGTAAAAAATGGGGTCGTGATCCAATGTTTAGAGATATGTTTAAGGAGACTAGGATTATACCTAAGAAATGGGATCCAAAGACTAAATCTAAAGTTGATGATCCTGATAATTCATACTTCTGGATAACTGAAGGTGCTGGTCCATTCCATAATGATGTTATAGAAAAGGGAAGGCGTATTGCTGAGGGTGAAGGAGGTTCTCCATTTGAACAATCATTGCAACGTATAGAGTCACAAGATCCATTAGGATATGAAGATAGAGTTAGGTTATTAAATAATGAATATACAGAACTTGACAATACATTAGATAGATTTATTGATGATGCTATTAATGAAGATGCTTTTCTTTCTACTATCATGGGTGCGTTTAAAAAGAAGAATGATGCTATTAAAGCTATTAGATGGGCTAAGTCTCAGTTTTATAAAGCAAAGACTAAAAAACAAACAGATGCACTTAAGAAGATTGTAGCAGAACAGGAAATGTTTCTTAAAGAACAGATGGGTGTTGAATTATCTAAGAAATATGAAGAAACAAAACTAGCAAAACATTTACCTGAGTATGGTAGGTTAGTAAATATCGAAACAGATCAAGATGTTAGAGAGGGAACTACACAAATGTATGTATTGGCTCCTGAGATATCTAACTTTAAAGGTGGTAATGATAATTTCTTTTCTGATCTAGGTGCTATAAAAAATATGGAGCGTTCATTTTATGCTGATGATGCTAATTTAAAGGATACTCTACCATTCAAAGATCATACATTATTAACTAAAGATCAAAGATTAAGGCTTAAGTTTAAACCTGATCAAGATACATTTAATGAGATATTTACAGAGATGATGGATACTATGATAGATAAACATGGTATGATATTCTTATGGAACTATGCTGCTCCTAAGCAAATGAATAATCAGGTTGGTGTATATCAAAACAGAGCTCTTCCTATAGCTACTGTAACATCTAAAAGATATAAAAGAATGCTTAATTATATAGCCAATAAAGCTGGCACTGATGAATACTTTGCTAAGGTATTAAGCATTGTAGCTAAGAGAGATGGTATCTATCGTAATTTATTCTCTGGTAATACTAATATGTTAGGCTTTAATGCTGAAGCTATGGCAGATCAAATGCTTAGAATACCTAAGTTTGGTTCAGAGATGATAGGTATGTTTGATAGTTATACTAGATACTTTGTTGATAGAGATATGAGTACTACTAATCCATATAGATCTGGACCAAGTTTTGATCACGCATTAGCTTTCTTTAAGTCTCTATATAAAATGGCAGGCAGGGAAGGTGAGTTTGATGAGGCAGGTAAAGGATTATCTAAGATTAACGAACTAATGATGGCTAATAGAATGGTTGATCCTTTAACATATATGACATTAATGTCTAATATTAATAGTGATATTAAATCATTTGTGGATAGAAGGTTTAATAATAAACAAACAGAAACTGGATTAGAACCTATTACAAGTCCCGACTTATTAAATAATGAAATGTTTATTATGTTAGGTGGTAATACACATAGTGGTAGTGGTTTAACTCTTAGTCCTGTAGATGCTATGAGTTATGGTAAGGCATTATGGGGTGAAGTTATGGCAAGGCAGGCATCAGAAATAACATCACAACCACGCAAAGGTAGATTAGATGATTTCTTTAGTTGTACTAGAGCAGGAGGATAAATGGCACAGCGAGTAATACAAGCATGTGGAATAAAAGGTAATGTTAATGCAATAAAAACATTATACAGGCAGTTTAGTAATGATCCTAATATTAAGAAGAATATCAAAGAAGATAATATGGAAGAAGCATTTATACATCTTGTAGAGGCTGAGATTGGAATGGGTTTAGAGGATATTAATCATTTTGATGTTAGTAAGGGTAAGTTTAGAGGTGTTAAGAATAAGATTAATAAAATATCTAGAGCATATAGAAAAGGTAAACTATCATCAGGTATAGTTGAAATGCTATATACATCTTCTGCTATAGCTGGTAGAAATCCTGAAGTTAAAGGAATGCTAGAGAAATTTATACATATAAGTCATGCACTTAAAGGAAGACAACAAAAACATGGGGCTATGTATAATAATGTATTAAGTCATATACGTAGAGAAGCTATACATAGAGGTTATGAAACAGAATCTATGCTTGGAAGAACAACACAAGCATTACTTAATAAGACTGTTAAATCTAAGGCTGATAAACTAGAAAATGATATCATGAAAGCTACTGCTGATTATCAAAACAAGAAACCAGGTGCAGAGAATAAACTTAAACAACTCAGAGCTGAGGAAACAAAGTTTTATTTACAGGAAGAGGGTAAGATATTTACTGAACTACTTCATCATATAGAAACATCTATACCAGAAATGTACGCTAAACTAGAAGCTGATGGAGTTAAGAATCCAAAGATAGAAGATTATATTAAAGACTTTAAAAATGCTGATGGTTCAAAAATATCAGATCATGGTATGCAAGGAGCCGTTAAGGAATACCTTGGTATAATAGATGAAACATGGAAGGTATTAGATAATGGTGTTGATGCATTCATTAGCTCTATTACTGAAGGTCTTAAGAAGACTGCTTCTGGTGGTGAGATTAAAGCAATCAAAGAGAGTCTTGAAAAGAGAATGAAACCACACAAAGTAAAAGGATACTATCCTCATTATTCTAGAGATTTAAATACTGGTTTTATACAAGGTCTAATGCCGCATTTAGAGGCTGTTAATCAAGCTACTGGGCTCAGAGTATCAGGACATGATAAGAACGTCTCTAATGGTGCTTTAAAGGACTTAAAGACCTATGTAGATAGTGTCGATGAGGGATATCTATCAGGTCATGCTAAAGGTAGGGTAGAATCTAATGAATATTCTAAGAACTTCCTTACTGTAATGAAGAATTATATTGATGAGGTAGATAGATTTAACTTTGTATCTCATTCAAATCAAGCAGCTAGAGAATCTATTAATACAGTGACTGAATTATGGCGTAAAGGTGGTGATTTAGAAGGCTATGGACAATCAGTTGTTCAGTATATGCAAGACTTACATGCAGCTCAGACAGGTGTTAGGGCTGTGCGGAATCCACAAATAGATGCCATGATGAGAACTGCATTAGGTATGGAATTTGTATCTAAACTTGGATGGAACTTTAGGTCTGGGTTAAGAAACCTAACCCAAAGTGTATTAAATTATGTTCAGTTTGGATTTAAAGCTAATAGAAATGCTGATGCATATATAGAAAGTTTGCCACTAGAAAATGTGTCTGGTGGAGTACGTAGAAAATGGGGAGATAGAATATCAATGAATAAAGATATGGAAGATGCTGGATTCTTATTCGTTGAAGGTGCTCCTCAATTAGAAGAAGCTCTAGGTATACGTGGTAGTATGCATAAAGTACTAGAGTTTAATGAAAATACTGGTAAACTAGAGTTCAAACCAATAGGTAAGGTTCAGAAGACAGCTGCTGCAGTGTCTAAAGTAGCTGGTAAGTCTGCTTTTATAATGCAAAAAGTAGAAAATTATAATAGAGAAAGAACATATAAGACTGCATTTGCTACATTACATAAAAGATTAGCAGAGAATCACTCTTATAAAAGAGCATTGATGGATGGTGAGATTGTTAAAGGTAAGAAGATGTCTTCTGATCAGGTTGAATCATATATCTGGAAGAAATCAAAAGATTATGCTATCAATATGGTTAATATGTTACACTTTGATTATGCTGATGTATCTAAATCTAAGATAATGAGGAACCCATTAGGTAAGATCTTATTTCAGTTTCAACATTATGGATTTAAATTTGCTGAATTAAACGCTAACATATTAGGTGGTGCTAAGAATGACATGTTATCTGGTAGCCTTAAAGGTGACGATATTATGAAAGCATATAGAATGTCAATGATTTACTTCCTAGCTCCTGTATTAGCTGCTGGTTTAACAGGTGTAGATTTCTCTAATTTATTAGAACATGATACTAAGCAAAGGATTGTACAATTATCTACAGTATTAACAGGCGATGAAGAAGCCGTTGAAGCTGCTACATATGGTAGAGGTTTCACTGCAATGATAGGTGGTCCTCTTGTTTCTGATGTACTTGCTCTTGGTAATCTTATGGGCTTTGTAGACCTAGATAAGAGTGAGCTTAATAACTTCTTAACTGGATATCAAAGGCAGGCTGATCTAGATAGTGATGAGAAGTCTGCTGAATTTGCTAGGATATTTTCTACTGCATTATCTCGAGGTTATAATAGTACACTACCATTAGTAATGAGTGGTAATATAGGATTTGCACTACAATTAGAATCTGGTATCATGTCTTCTAAAGAATCTAGAGATATAAGAGAGAAGGCTAAGAAAGGTGTAGCTGCTATACTACCTACAGATCAAGATGAAATAATGAAAGCCTTATCTTTGATTCAGGAGAGCCCTAAGAAAGGACTCCCCCAAATTTATTAATCTAATTTTCATTCCCTAATGGGATGATGTTTTCTGCTTGACTTCTTAGTGCCTTTAATTGAGTGTCTATCAAATCTGATAGTTGTTCAAGAAAAGTTATCTCCGTCATTAGTGCTTCAGGTGTAATATCATTTCCGTGTTGAGCTTCTAATATTTCCACCGTTTCTTTTATCTTGTTTAGTTCCGTTAAGAATAAGTCAAACATTTATTTCCTCTCGTATTAGATCTATGAAAACATCCAATGGTATTGCTACAAATGGATCCTTGCGATTCTTCTTAAAGACTATAGCTGGATTACTATAGTCAGGATTATTATCTTGACATTGTTCTATAGCACTCCATATCTGTAATCTTTCAACGTTCTTACATTCAAATGTGAATGGTATCAACTTCTTAGCTGCAGGAGACCTAACTATATCTTCTCCACCCATCCCCATTGTTTGTGATTTGATATCATCTTCTTCGAGCGTTGGAAAAGCAGCTCTCAGTTTATCCCTTACGAGATTCTGGAGCCGCCTTCCCTTAGCCTTAACTGATCGTGCTATGCTCATAACACGCCTCAAGAAATCTTTCTTTATCAAATTTAGGGTTATCTTTTTCTAATAATTCAGACAAATCTTCTATATAATTACACATATCAAATGAAACACCTTGCTTAGTGTACTTACATATTATTTTTGCATGCTTTACGTAATCTTTACGTGTCATTTTCCCTCCGATTGTTTTTAACGAAATCCATTAGGGGGTACTAACTTGGGAGTATTGTTTATTTAAAAACGGCACCCCCCAACGGTATTAATTTTGAAACCTTTTTAATTTACTAATTTAGATACCATACTAGACAAGCTTTTTTTACCTGATTTTACAAGTATTTTATCATCAATCCTGTATATTAGCTTAGCTAGTTTTTCTAGTGTTCCTATTAGATCTTTATTAAATTGAGCTTGATATAACATAAACTCTCTTAATACGTCTTCAGTTGATTGTCTCATATATTATTAATCTCCTTAATATATTGATTGATATGACTTTTGTCATGATTAGGGCATTCTACTCTTTCTAGTTTGTAAGTTGGAAATGATGGATAGTATGAAATATATCTTTCATTTGAATATGAATACATTTCATAAGCTTTCTCACATAACTCACAATACTTTACTCCGAAAT
>Ga0098047_10000906_pt1 | contig 11950 bp, 7 predicted proteins | sample 12_taG_FD_92585 | JGI IMG/M metagenome (GOLD analysis project Ga0098047, IMG submission 92585) | Marine viral communities from the Subarctic Pacific Ocean - 12_ETSP_OMZ_AT15267 metaG | ecosystem: Environmental > Aquatic > Marine > Oceanic | place: Subarctic Pacific Ocean | collected 2015-01-16 | reverse complement strand
GCCAGTTTGAACTGGGTGTTCTGGAAATCGAAAATCGTACCGCCGAACGCCTTGCGGCCCTTCACATATTCGACGGTCTCGTGAATTGCACGCTCAATCATGCCGACGCCCTGAAGGCCGATTATGTGGCGCTCCTGCGGCAGTTTCTGCATCAGCTGGATGAAGCCCTTGCCCTCGACTTCGCCAAGAAGGTTGGAAGCTGGCACACGCACTTCATCGAAGAACAGCTCCGATGTATCCGCAGCATGCTGGCCAACCTTTTCAAGGTTCCGGCCGCGGCGGAAGCCTTCCACCTTGTCTGTCTCGACAACGGCAATCGAAATGCCCTTGGCGCCCTGGGTCGGGTCCGTCTTCACGCAAACGAGGATCAGGTTTGCGGTCTGGCCATTCGAGATGAAGGTCTTCGAGCCATTGATGACATATTCGTCGCCATCGCGCTTGGCGGTCGTTTTCATGCCCTGCAGGTCAGAGCCTGCACCGGGCTCCGTCATCGCAATGGCGGTTACGAGTTCGCCCGAACAAATGCCGGGCAGCCAACGCCGCTTTTGTTCTTCGGTACCATAGGCGACGATATAGGGTGCAATAATCGCATTGTGCAGGGTTATGCCGAATCCGTCGACACCCTTCCACTGCTGTTGTTCGATGATGATGGCTTCATGACGGAAATCACCACCCGCGCCGCCATATTCTTCGGGCACGGATGCGCCGAGCAGGCCCATTTCGCCAGCCTTTTTCCAGATTTCCATCGGAACAATACCGTCCTTGCGCCACTGGGGCACATGCGGCACGCATTCCTTTTCGAAGAACTGGCCAACAGCGTCAGAGAAAATCTCAAGCTCTTCGTCCTGGCGCCAATTGGCCTTCGGGACATCTAGTGGGCTGGCCTGCATTCGTCTTCCTCCGCTATGGGCGGCTTTTGCTTGCCGCTTACGTTCACGTAAACATGTAAGCGTCGCTCCGAGGAATTCCCAGCCCTCTCCCAACGTCAGAACGAGCGGAATCGCATAATTTTTTTGTGTGATAGCGCGTGAAACCCACTTATTTGGGCCACGCGCCATCAAAATCGGACTGGCGCGCTAAAACGCCTCCGCTGGCAACGCCATCATCGACTTCGCGCCGGTCTTCACCTTGGCCAGGTGTGCAGCACCATCCGGCACCATCCGGTCCACAAAATAATAGCCGGTTGTGAGCTTCTCTTCATAGAAGGGATCGCCCGCCGCCTTCTTCTCCAGCGCAATCTTGGCCATTTTCGCCCACATGAATGCCAAGCCTGTGAGGCCAAACAGGTGCAGGTAATCGTGGCTGGAAGCGCCCGCATTGTTGAAATCGGTCATGCCATTTTGCATCAGCCAGGTTGTGGCCTCCTGCAACTGGGCCTTCAGTGTCGTCAGGCCCTCGATAAACGGGGCCATATCGGCATCGCCATCGGCTGAATTGATGAATTCGTCAACTTCACCAAAGAAGCTGAAGACAGCCCGGCCACCATTGGACGCCAGCTTGCGGCCAACGAGGTCGAGCGCCTGCACGCCATTGGTGCCTTCGTAAATAAGAGTGATACGGCAATCGCGGACGATCTGCTCCAGACCCCATTCACGCGTAAAGCCAGAGCCGCCGTGAAGTTGCAGCGCCTGATTGGCTTTCTCAAAGCCCATATGGGTCAGGTATGCTTTGATGACCGGCGTCAGAAGGGCCATATAGTCGCCCGCCTTTTCCCGCACTTTTTCATCTGGAGATTTGTGCTGAAGGTCACCCTGGAAGGCCGTCCAGTAAGTCAGCGCGCGCGCGCCTTCGAGGAATGCCTTCTGGTCCATCAACATGCGGCGCACGTCCGGATGAACGATGATCGGATCGGCAGGCTTTTCAGGTGCCTTTGGCCCGGTCAGGGAACGCCCCTGAAGACGGTCCTTCGCAAAATCGACTGCATTCTGATAGGCGACGACGGCTTGGGACAGACCCTGCAGGCCCACGCCGAGGCGCGCCTCATTCATCATGACGAACATGGTGCGCATGCCTTTATGCTCTTCCCCAACAAGAAAGCCTGTCGCGCCGTCATAATTCATGACGCAGGTCGCATTCCCGTGAATGCCCATTTTTTCTTCGAGGCCACCGCATGAACAGGCATTGCGCTCGCCCAGCGAGCCATCTTCGCCCACCATGTATTTCGGCACAACGAACAGGGAAACGCCTTTGATGCCTTCTGGCGCGCCTTCGATGCGGGCGAGCACGAGGTGGATGATGTTCTCCGTCAGATCCTGCTCGCCGCCGGAAATCCAGATCTTCTGGCCTGTGATCTTGTAGGAGCCATCGCTCTGCGGCACGGCTTTTGTTTTCATCAGGCCCAGATCCGTGCCGCAATGCGGCTCGGTGAGGTTCATCGTACCGGCCCATTCGGCCGACGCCATCTTCGGCCCGTACTTGGCCTTGAGTTCATCGGAGCCACCCGCCATCAGCGCTTGATAGGCACCGTGCGTCAGCCCCGGATACATCCCGAACGCCATGTTCGACGATGATACCATTTCAGTCCAAGCAATGTTTACAACGTGCGGAAGCCCCTGACCGCCCATGGACGGATCGGCCGACAACAAAGGCCAGCCGTTTTCAACGAGTTGTTTATAAGCTTCTGGAAAGCCATCCGGGGTTTTTACACTGGCGTCATCGCCGCGCACACACCCTTGCTGGTCGCCCACAGCGTTGAGCGGAAACAGGACTTCCTTGGCGAATTTGCCTCCCTCCTCGAGGATGGCATTCACCAGGTCCGGCGTGGCCTCTTCGAAACCCGGCAGGTTTGAATAGTTCTGGATCTGCAACAGGTCCTGCAGGATGAATTGCATGTCGCGGATCGGCGCGTCGTAACGTGGCATTTTGTATTTCCTGTCAATAAAGCACGAAAATCGCAGATATCTGCGGCGCGCTTGTACAAATTAATTTGCCCCACCGTAGCATCTGCTGGGTGGGGCACAATTTGGTCGATGCAGATCAGACCTCGTCGAGCTGCCTGCGGGCAATTTCGTCATATGCCGCAAGCTGTCGCTTGTTCTCATCAGACGGGCCGGTATTCGCAATTTGCGTTTCCAGCCATGAGATGCCCTTGCGCAACTCCGTCAGGGCGGTGTCGATGTCGCCTCTCTGAATTTCCAGCTCCTTCACTTGCTTGCGGAACTTGTCGAGCGACATTCGCATCTGAGCGCGCTGTCCGTCATCGAGCACGTAAAGGTCCAGGATTTCACGGATATCGGCAAGCGGCAGGCCGAGACGCTTTAGCCTGACGATGATGGTGAGCCGCGCGCGATCCCGATTGGAATAGACCCGGGTCATGCCATCCCGAGCGGGATGGAGCATGTCCTTGTCCTCGTAGAAACGCAGCGCCCGCGGCGTAACGCCAAACTCGCGAGCAAGCTCGGAAATTGTGTAGGTGCGGGAATCCGCAGCGGAAATCTTGGAGAGCTTGTTGTTCATCATTCCGTAAATCTAGATCAAGGCTTACGCGAACGTCAACGTAAACTTTTTCAGCATGTTTCGTTTCCCCGCAGATTCCCTTGGTAGAGTTACCGGATTTGGAGGTTTTCTTTACCTTTAACCTGCCCTTAATCCGGCTCCTGTCATCACCGATGCTGAATCTGAATGATTTTGCCCGAAGCATTAACAATCGCGGGCAAAATGAGTGCTTAGGAGAGTGGGGATGAGCCAGACGGGGCCTTGGAGCGTCAAAGGAATTGACCAGCGCGCGCGCGACGCCGCTCGCGAGGCAGCGCATGCTGAAGGCATCACCTTGGGGGAATATCTGAACCGGCTACTTATGTCGGTCGATGCCCCCCGGCCAAACGAAGTTGCGTATCCTTTCCAGAATCGCCGACCAACGGCAAACGCGGCGAACGACACGCTCGACACGTTGACGCGCCGCATTGAGGCAACAGAAGCGCGCTCCACACTTGCCATAACGGGTATGGACCACACGATCCTCGGCCTGGTGGCTCGCCTGGAAGAGGCCGAGCAAAATTCTGCTGCCGTAGCGGGCCATGTGGATAGCCTGATCGAAGAACTGAAGGACACACATTCCGCTTTGCAGGCAAAAGTGCAGAAGCTTGAAGCCGACGACACGACCCGCGAAAATCTCGAAGCGCTGAAATCACTCGAACAGGCGCTAGGCAAACTTGCCAGCCATGTCTTCGAAGAAAGCGAACTGGCTCAGAATGAGGCCCAAGCCATTCAGGGCCGGGTCGAGACAGGCTTCACCGAGCTGACCGACCGCGTTGAAAACATGGAAGTGAAGGTCGAACAGACCCTGTCCGATGCGGCCTCTCGCGTCGAGCGCGCCGTGGACCAAGCAGAGTTGCGCGCCGAGGGCACAGCCCGCGAGCTTGCCGATCGTCTATCCAATCTGGAAACGCATGTGAACTTGCGTCTGTCTGAGGTCGACAAGAGCGATGCACGTCTGGAAAGTGTCGAGACGAAGATTACGAAATCCGTGGCGACTGTCGAAACCACACTGGCTCAAACACAGGACCGGTTGAACCGAGCAGAAACCACAACGGATGCGGCCCTGCTCAGCCTTGAGTCCACATTCAACAATCTTGACGCCAAGATCGAGACCCTGTCGAAAACGGTCGAGCCTGATTTGGCGGACCGCCTTCGGGCAGAGTTTGAATCGCGCTTCGACGAAATCATGACGACTGTCCGCAGTACCGTCGACACGGCCCGCGCAGAACTGGCTGAAGAAATATCTCGTGCGGCCTCGGGCGCCAGTGAGGAAGCCGTTGCCGAACTTCAGACCGGTCTGAACGAAGTTCGCGAAAAACTGGTCGCAGGCGAAGATCGTCAGACTCAGTACATGAACAAGGTCTCGTCCGAGATCGGACGGATTGGTGACCTGGTCGGCACACGGATGGAAGAATTTGGCGCAAACCTCGACAAGCGGGTCAATGCAAGTGAGCAGCGTAGCGCCGAGGCAATTTCCCAGATTGGGGATCAGGTTGCGACCGTCGCCAACCGCCTGCAAGCGCGCCAGGACAAGGCCCTGCAGACCCTCGCTACCGAGATTGATGAGAACCGCAAGCGCGCAGACCTGAAGCTCTCCGAAGCGATATCAAGTGTCACCGATAAACTCGAGCAGGCGCAAACCCAGACCAGCGCATCCCTCTCGCCAATCCAGAAGGCGATGGCGTCACTCGCGACGCGATTGGAAATGCTCGAAGACACCGCTGCGCCTTCCAAGTCCGGTGCAGTCGAGCCAACTGATTTGGCAACCATGAATGCGCTGAACGAGACTGATCGCCTGCTCGAAGAATTCCAGGAAGAGGAAGACGCATCGTCTGATCTTCTCTCGGATGAATATGATGCAGTGTTTGAGCCCGGCCTGCCCGAGGACATTGCAGATGACGATACCAGCGACGCATTCCTCACAGACTGGACCGAAACAGAGGAAGTCGAAGAAGTCGAGATAGAAGCTGGGACGAACGCCAAGTCAAATGCTTATGAAGAAGACTACGATCTCGTCGAGGACGAATTCGAAGTTGACGCAGATCCGGACAATGCAGAAGACGATTTCTACGACGCATTCGCCGATGCTGATGAAGCTCCTTCCCCAGTCGGATTTGATGCACTTGCCGAGCTTGAGGACTACGGGGACAATTCTGCCGAGCCACGTGAATCGGATATTTTCGAAGACGATGAATTCGACACGGAAGTCGATCCGGCCGGAGAAACATTCGCCGACCCTGAGTTTACAGAGGCGCTAGAAGACGAGCCTGAGGCCGCCTCGCCGGCTGCGAACTATATCGACATGGCTCGCCGCGCTGCGATTGCGGCGTCGTCGGGTCGCAAGGATTCTTCCCCATCGCTTGCCCCCCCAAGTGATCAGGCTGACAAAGGCTTGCGCTTCGGAAACGGAAAGCTCCCACTCTATGCTGCGGCCTCAGCCGTTATCATCACGGGCGCCACTGTGGGCGGGTACCTTTATCTGCGCGGTAAGCAGGCCCCGACTTCGGTAACCGAACTGGCCGCGCCCGTCGATGGGGTGGCTGCGAGTCTAATTGAAACAGAATTGCCACCCGCAGAAGCCGCCGAGTCATCCGATGATGCCCTTCTGTTCGAAGATGATGTCGCGCCGCCAACTGACTTGGAGACTGCGGCCGCAGACAAGAGCGGCGAGGTTGCACCATCTGAAGAGCCATCCGACCCGATGGCTGAACTGATTGAACCAACGCCAATGATCGCGACCGCGCGTATTGAGCCGACCACGAGCTACCCGCCGATCCCGAAAGTCGACACGCTGGCAAATGCCGCAGCATCCGGGAACGGCATCGCGCAATTCCAACTAGCGCAACAGCAGCTTGCCGATGGCAACTTGAAAGGCGGCGCAGTCCTGATGCGGCAGGCCGCAGAGAAGGGCCTGCCAATTGCTCAGTACACGCTTTCAAAATTGCACGAAAAAGGTACGGGTGTACCGAAGGATCTGACACTGGCCCGGGAATGGACGGAACGGGCTGCAAACGGTGGCAACGTGAAAGCAATGCATGACCTTGCCGTCTTCATGGCTGAGGGCGAGGGCGGCGAGCAAACCTATGCCGGTGCCGTTGGATGGTTTCGAAAAGGCGCGGAGTTCGGCATTGTCGATAGCCAATACAATCTCGGCGTACTGTACGAGCAAGGCCTCGGCATCAGCCCAAATCTGACCGAAGCTCTTTACTGGTTCATGGTCGCTGCCAAGAATGGCGACGCAGGCGCACCGGCAAAAGTCATGGAAATTTCCAAGCGCGTCTCACCAGAAGCGGTGAACCATGCCCGTGTACAGTCTGAAGACTGGACCGCCTCCCGCGCCAACGCAGCAGCCAATGGCCGGTTCGGCGCGCAATCATGGAACATCGGGAATGCGGCTCAAGTACGCGCGACACAGCAGGCCCTGACCGTACTTGGCTACAACATTGGCTCCGCCGATGGAGCCCTTGGGCCGGATACAGCGACCGCAATTCGCGACTATCAAACCGCTCAGTCTCTCAACGTGACAGGAACCATCACGCCGGAACTGATCGAAAGTCTGAACGCTCGCGCCAAGTCTTAGTGTTATGGCCGTGTAAAAGCGCGCGGCCGTTCACTCTCATCCAGGCTGAGATAACGGTCACGCAGTCGCGTTTGGCGGGACTCGAGTGACTGCTGCTCGCCGGCAATGATGACAGCGATGGGTGCAGACGCGACCTCCAAAGGATCCCCGTCCCAACCAACCACATCAGCGGGTGCGCCGGGCGCGAGGCGACCATACCCCGTCAGGCCGAACATGTCCGCCGGGGCGGTGGTCAACGCCGCCAAAGCATCATCGAAGCTCAGTCCGTTGGCGACTGCATTGCCGGCAAGCTGTGTCGCAAGCCGTGCCTGATGGCTGCTATCCCCAACATTGGCAATGGCAAATGTAACGCCTGCTGCGGCCAGTCGCGCTGCATTTTCAGATGTCGCTGCCAGTTTCTCAAACGAGCCCGGAAGATTGGAAAACGCATTGATGATCACCGGGATATCCATCTCGGCCAGCCGTGGCGCCACACGCCACGCTTCGTCCGCGCCGACAATCACGATCTTCAGTGACGGCTCCTCCTCGGCCAGATCCATCACGGCATTCAAGTCACTGGCACGACTCGCTTCAATCAAGATTAACTGCTGGCCCCGTGCGGCGGGCGACAGCGCTTGTGCATCAATCCGGTTCAGAACCGCACCATCATTCTGCGTGATGTAGCGCGCTGGATAGCTGCGCGCATCATCCAGCGCCGCCCGCAGCAGCGTCATGGCAGACTGCCGCGAGCCGCCAGCAAGACCCGCGCCTGCTTCACCGAGCTTGATGAAGGTAAATGCCTTCTCATCCAGCTCCGTATCGAGATCACCGCTCGTATCAGCTACGAAACCCTGCCCGGCAAATAGCGCATTGCCGGTGTTGGGTACAACAACCAGGCGCGTAAAACCTTCGATCCGGGTGACATCAATCGCAGTGGCGTCCGGATTGAACCCATCGGCTGCATTCAGCGCGGCTGAAAACGGAGACATCGCCGCCGCCGTGTCATTCGTAGAATCTTCCGCGCCAACTTCAACCAGGCCTGTTCGGGCAAAGGAGGCGATCAGACCAGGCGTGACCCATTCAGCGGAAATCTCGGTGGCGCCACCTGGCACTTCAGTATCTGCCCCGCCGACCGTGACAATCCGGTCGTCCTCGATGACAACAACGCCGTTTTCGATCATACCTTGAGCGGTGCCGGTCCAGACCGTTTCACCGCGAATGACGAACGTATCGGCGTACGCGGGCGCCGCTGCGAGACCCAAGGCGGCAACGCTTGTAAGTAGTGTACGGATCATTTGCGATCTCCTTCACCAGGTTGGCCTATTTCAAAATCCATCACAGGATTGGTCTCGGGATGGTCGCGGTCAAACATCAGCGCGCCGTCAATAAAGACTTGGTCTGCCTTGGCGTAGACGCTGAACGGGTCATCGGACCAGACGACGACATCCGCCATCTTGCCGGGCTTCAGGCTGCCCGTACGATCGTCAATGCCCAATGACTTGGCCGGGTTCAGCGAAAGCCACGTCCAAGCGACCTCTTTCGGAATATCGATACCTGCCCTCAAACCATCAGACCATGCCTTGGCGGCTTCCTGGTTGAGACGTTGAATACCGACATCACTGTCCGAATGGACGATGGCACACGCGCCGGCCTTGTGGACCATCGGGATGTTCTCACGGACGCCATCATAGGCTTCCATCTTGAAGCCCCACCAATCGGCCCACATGGAAGAACACGCACCATATTCGGCCAGCTTGTCGGCAATCTTGTAGCTCTCAACGGCGTGGTGAAAGGCGGTGACCTTGTAGCCAAACTCCTTCGACATATCCATGATTTGCGCCATCTCATCGGCGCGGTAGCAATGCATGTGCACGAGGATGTCGCCATTCAGCACACCCGCGAGCGTGTCCAGTTCGAGATCACGCGCAGGTGGTTCACCGCCTTCGTCCTCGTACTTCTCCCATTTGCGCTTGTATTCTGCAGCCTTGATCCAAGCTTGCCGGTACCCTGCCACATTGCCCATCCGAGAATAAGGGGCGCCACCAGGAAAACGCCCGCCGCCATAGCCATACACGCGCTTGGGATTCTCGCCGCAGGCCATCTTCAGCGTATAGGGCGCGTCCGGAAATTTCATGCCCTGAACGGTCCGGCTCGGCACGTTCTTGAGGATCACGCCGCGCCCGCCGAACAAGTTTGCGCTGCCCGGTAGCACCTGAAGCGAGGTGATGCCTCCGGCTATCGCCCGCGTGAAGCCTGGATCTTGCGGCCAGACACCGTGCTCCGACCACACTTCCGCTGTGACCGGCGCAGAAATTTCGTTGCCATCGCCGTGCGCGGTCACACCGGGCGAGGGATAGACGCCGAGATGGCTGTGATTGTCGATAATGCCCGGAGTCACCCAGCGACCTGTCGCATCAATGGTCTCGGCACCATCCGGGGCTTCGATATCGGCGCCTAGTGCGACGATCTTGCCATCCTGCAACAGCAGGCTGCCATCTTCGATCAGGTTACCTTCGCCATCGAGGATTGTGGCATTGGTGATCAGGACAGGCGCATTCGGATAGGGCGCATATGTGGAGGGATAGGGATTGCGGTCGAACGCGTCTTCCGACGACGCAGCCTTGTCGGCATCGTCGCCTCCACCGCACGCTGAAAGCAGGAGTGCCGCAGCGCAAACAGCTGCCAGCCCATAAAGTATTCGCATTTCATTTCGCCCCGTGTCCGCAGAAAGGTTTGGCGCATACTGCTGACATTTCTCCCGGCTTCAAGGCCTGAGCCGGAAACACGCGTGAAATTCTTGCCTGCCCGGCCGGATTTGCCGCAATTTGTTTCTACTGTTCCGGTTGAGACGGGTCTTTCTTGTCTCGGCCGAACACCAAGCGCATCAGCCAGTTTGGCGCAAACCGTTCGACCCGGGGATGCCTTGCCAACACGCTCTCCATCCACCGCCTGCCCCACATCGCGTTCCGCCCCAGCAGCACGACACCAAGAATGGCAATCGGCAAGCCAACAGGAATGATCGGCGTGACGAAAGCGATTGGAATGGCCACCACGATCATGATCAGACCGGTAAGCGCCAAAATCTGGCGGAACGCTACGTTCACACCATTGCGCAGCCCCGCCGCAGGCTTTGAGGAAGCTGCGGTCTGTTCCGTTTTCATGTGGGTTTCGTCATCGGCCATTAAGCTGAATATGGGAAAAGAAGCGGGCGCCGCCAGCGATATCGTCATGATGTGGTCAAAGTCTGGTGTCTGCGTTACCTGATTGCTACAGATTGCCCGCTCGTTCCGCGCGCAGGGCGGGATGAAGTGTTGCGTGAGGCCCGGAATGAAACTGCAGTCTGTTCAGGTCCTGCGTGGAGTGGCGGCCCTCCTGGTCGTTCTCTATCACACCAGAGCCCACGAAACTCGCGGCATCGCCCATAATGGTGGCGGCGAGTTGGCTTGGCTTGGCGGCATTGTGACGAATGGTTTCGCCGGGGTCGACCTGTTCTTCGTGATCTCCGGCTTCATCATGGTCGCCGTGACCTACGAATTGAAGCCCGGTATCCAGACAGCTCTGAACTTCGTGTTCCGTCGGCTGACCCGGGTCTATCCGGTCTGGTGGCTGTTTGCCGGTATCACCACAGTCGGTCTGCTCGGCTATTTCCAGTTGGGCAATATGGTCGAAACGTTGCAAGTCACGTCGCGTCCGGAGCCAGACTGGATCTATATCATCAAGTCCTTCCTGCTGATTCCACAGGAAAAGGAGCCGGTACTTGTGGTGGGGTGGACGCTGATCCATGAAGTCTATTTCTATCTCGCGTTCAGCCTCGTCTTGCTGCTTCGCAGATCCTGGTGGCCCTATGCGTTGCTTGGCTGGGGAGCTGCAGTCATCGCAGGATGGATGTCTGGACTGTCCGGCCCGATCGTTACCGATTTCCTGGCGCTGTTTTTCTCGCCCATGACCATGGAATTTCTGTTCGGCGCCGCCACAGCAATGCTCGTCGCGTCCGGAGTTGCGTGGCGAGGTGGGATCGTGATGCTGGTCGCCACGCTATGGATGGTGGCGTCCCTGTGCCTGCAGGGGCCCCAAACCGATTACACACTTCAATGGGGCCGCGTCATGATGTTCGGCTTGCCGAGTGCCGCGCTCATCTACGGACTCGTCACGCTGGAACTTGAAGATCGTTTGGCATGGCTTGTCCCGGCGGGTGTCGGCGCTTTGCTGACTATCGCGGTTTTCCAGCTCTACGGCCTGGGAGAAACAGCCCCTCTATCCGTGCGGGTCAATGCCACTATTGTTGCAGTTCTGGTGGGCGGCTTGGGCACACTTGCTACATTTTGGACAGGTTGGCTGGCTGGTCAGACTAGACCTCGCAGCGTGCGCGCCCTGTTTCCAGCCTTGCGCAAAATACTCGCTGCGATGGTCCGGCTCGGTGACGCCTCTTATTCGCTCTACCTCGTGCACACGATCGTCATCGTAGCCCTACGGGTCCTGTTCGGACGCCTCGGAGACATTCCCGTTCTCGCGCCTGTTTTCCAGCTCGGCCATCCTGGCCTGCTCGACAATGTCGCGTTTGCGCTTGCCTGCGTGACCGGATCGATTATCGCCTCGCTGCTCAGCTACACCTATTTTGAACGGCCAATGGGCGCGCTCTTCCGAAAGTCACGCTCAACAGTGCAGAACGCTTCCTGATCCTTATTCCGCCGCGACGGAACTCGTTTCTGGCGGTGTCCACTTGAGCACAGGCTTGCGGGCGGCCTGCGTTTCGTCCAGGCGACGCATCGGGGCGAGATAGGGCGCGCCCTTCATCGTTTCATCGCCCTGTGCAGCACGCCGGGCAATCGCCTCCAGCGAGTCACAAAAGCGATCCAGCTCGGCTTTCGATTCTGACTCGGTCGGCTCAATCAGCATCGCCCCATGCACGACCAG
>Ga0098047_10000905_pt1 | contig 11953 bp, 3 predicted proteins | sample 12_taG_FD_92585 | JGI IMG/M metagenome (GOLD analysis project Ga0098047, IMG submission 92585) | Marine viral communities from the Subarctic Pacific Ocean - 12_ETSP_OMZ_AT15267 metaG | ecosystem: Environmental > Aquatic > Marine > Oceanic | place: Subarctic Pacific Ocean | collected 2015-01-16 | reverse complement strand
TTTCCAAATAACATAAACGTATCTGTACAGATAGGTGATATAATTTATTATACCCTAACTACGATAAATGGAATACATAATACCGCTGGTACGATAGTAGAGTTAGGTACTGTTACAGCTATAAATGGAAATACAATAACAGTAGAATATATAGTAGGTACAGTTCTCCCTACGTCTAGTGATTTTATAATGTTCGCTAAAGATAGAAGTGTTAACATGTCTAGTTTATTAGGTTACTTTGCTAAGTTCAGGATTAAAAATAATTCAAAAGAAAAGGCAGAAATGTACTCTATATCCGTGGATACCACGGATAGTAGTAAATAATTTGTAAAAAGTGTGACTATATTGATAGAACAAATTCAATATAATGAAAAAAGAAATAGTCCTTAGTAGAAGGAAAGACATACAGTTACTACAAGATTTACTAATAGAGAATGCTGATGGAGAAAACATAGAGGGAGATGGTAAAAATATAGTACATAGTAAAAACTTTCCTTTAAAACATACTTTCGCAGACGGTGTATACATAAGACAAATGGATATGCAGGCTGGTTCGGTGGTAATAGGAGCTATACATAACCACTTACACGCTTGGTTTTTATTAACCGGTAGTTTAGCGGTTGTAACTGAAGACACTACAGAGGAGTTTATATCACCTTGTTATGTATTAGCTACACCAGGTAGTAAAAGAGTTATATATGCATTAGAGGATTCTATATTTGTAAACGTGCATAAGAACCCTGACAACATAAAAGATATTAAAAAATTAGAAGACGAAATTGTTTCTTTAACATTTGAAGATTATGAAGAGTATATTAATAAAAATAAATAAATTATGAGTTTTGTAGCAGTAGCTGGTCTAGCGCTAGGAGCTGGAAAAATGATCGCTGGGGGAATAGCTAAGAAGAAAGCCAAGAAAAAACAAGCCGAAGCTAAAAAGCAAATGGATGCCCAAATGGATGAGTACATGAATCAAGAGGTGAAAAATCCTTACGAAGGAATGGAAAATACAATGGAAGATCTAACAGTAGATACCCAAGCAGCTGACTTTGCTGCTCAAAAATCTGAACAAGGTAGAGCTGATATAATGGAGGGTATGTCTGCTTCTGCTGGTAGTAGTGGTATCGCTGCGTTAGCACAAACTATGGCTAATCAAGCCTCGCAAGAAGCTCAAGCAGCTTCAGCTAGTATAGCGACACAAGAAAAAGCTAATCAAGACGCTGAAAGAAAAGAAGCTGGTAATATACAAGATCAACAAATACAAGGCGAGATTATGGTTCAAAATATTAAAGATCAAAAAATGGGGACTAAAATCGGTATGAGCCAAGCAGAAATGGCAGCACATGGACAAGATGTTGCAGCGGGTAATGCTTTGATGGCAAGTGGAGCTAGTGATATGGGTAGCGCTGCTGGTGGAATGGGTGAAATGGATTTTGGTAAAAAAACCCCTTAAAATAAAATATAAATTATGTCAACAGAAAACACGAAATCACCTTTAAAAGAAAAAACAAGAGCAACATACACCGGGTTAGGTACTAGTATGCAGGATAAATTAATAGAAGGAGCTTATCTATCTGCTAGAGCAGATTCTCCAGACTATAGTTGGATGAACGTTATTGGCGGTGGTATTAAAGCTTTTAAAGAAGAAGTAGATACCGCGAGAGCTAACAAGGAAGCTGAGCGTGAAGAAACTTTAGCTGGAATACAAACTACTGTAGATAGTATATACGAAGCTGGAGGAAGCATGCCTAAAGCTTATTTTGATCAAGCTTACGATTATACAGAACAACTAAGAGAGAGATATATCGCAGCGGTAGAATCTGGAGACGTAAAAGCACAACATCAAATAAAAGGAGAGTTAAATGGGTTTGCAACAACGATCCAAAGCACTAAAGATTCTTTAGTAGAAGGAGCTGAGTCATGGAAAGAAAAAGCTTTAATAGATGAATCTGGAATGACGGATTATCAATTAGCGGTTAATGCTTCTTTTAAAGAAGAAAACGCCCAATTAGTTGATGGTTCATATAAATGGAAAAATGTAAATTACGATCCTAGTAATCCTAACTCTAAAGAATTTTTTACATTAGATGATTATAAAAAAGCTCTTCCACTTAGAGACGATGTGAATAAGGAAGTTTATTTAAAAGATGGTCAATCTGTGATAGAATCTGGTGATAACTATAGAAATGGAGTAGGAGAAGATTTTGACGTAAATACACAGAGAAAGAAAAACATAAAGATCGTAGATGATTCTATAAAATCAATTGGTAGTATACAATCTATGTTATACGATGATATCACTGGTCAAGGTTCTTTTGCTAATACGTTTAATGAAGATAATTCACAACATCCTGATTACGCAAGTTTTTTTGAAAACATAATGACTAAGGACGGATTGGAAAATGTTAAGATGATAGGGTTACACGATAAGTCTGGAGATGGTGTTGTAGGTTATGAAGATTTTATTGATATGAGCGCTATACCTGGTTCGGATGAGTTTGAGACGGATGGTAAACCTGGTATATCTAACGAGGAACTAATGGCTGCAATTGAGAAAGACAAGGAGAACAATGGAACTTTAGAAAAAGATATTAAAGATTTAATTAGACCTAAGATTAAAGACGCTTTATTAAACGTTGACAACCCTAATTACAATGAAGACTTAACAAAAAGTATGTTAGTAGATTTCATGACCAATAGACAGAGTCAAATGTTTTATGGTGGTAATGATGAATATAAGAACTATGTACCAAATTCTCCAGGTTCTAAAGTAATTTTTAAGAACGACCGATTATATATAGGTGAATTTAAAAAAGAAAATCGAATAACTAGTTTAGAACAATATAAAGAATTAGGAGGTAATTATGGTTATTTAAAATCACAAGGTTATGTTTGGAACAATGATACTAAGAGATTTGTTTATACTGAATCAAGTGATTGGGGAGGAGAATTAAATTAATAAAATACACATGAACGAAACACAAAATCTTTATAATACCTTATTTGATAAAGGTTATTATACAAAATCTTTCCCGGAGTTCCAAAATCAATTCCAAAATAAAGAGTATCAGAATAAGGTTTTTAACGCTGTGTCTCGAGATGGGTTATACACTAATTCGTTTGTAGACTTTCAAAACAAATATTCTTCTACACAAACAGCTACAAATACCTCAACCTCAACATCAACCTCAACCTCAACCTCAACTCCAAAAACATCTACTGAAACAGGTTTATCAGAAGATGAAATGGCTACAATAGAAAATGAATCTATAGATCATTCGTTTTGGGCTAATAAAGATTATAATAGACAAGATTTTGATTTAGAAGCAGAAAACCCTTACGCTAACACTAGTTTTTGGGATGGGTATCATTATGTTAATCCTGATCCAAGCGGCGCTAAGGTTGTTGATGGAATTCTAGCATCAGATTATGACGAAAATGTTGAAGTAGGTAAAAAAGTAACCTTATATAGAAAGGATTACAAAAAAATGGTTAATCCAGAAACTAAGAAAGAACAATGGGTTTGGGTGCATCCTAAAACAGGGCATATTGATTGGGAGTTAAATCCTAATACCGTACAAGAATTAGAAGAAGAAGAAAAAAGAGAAAACCAATTTGCAAAAGAAAAATTTAATAAAGATAAATTAATACTCGAAGCTAAAGAAAAGAAAAAAGCACTTGAAGATCCAGAAGTAATAAAAAGTAAAGAAGAAATTGATGATTTTTGGGATAAGGAATATTCCTACGATAAGTTTGATGATAGAGATAATTTTATAAAGAAAGATGGTAAGTGGTACCATAAAGATTTTAGTGCTCCCTTATTAGAATGGGATGGACCCCGTGCAGAAGAAGCCGCAGAAGTACTTTCTGTTTTAGAAAAAGAAGATCAAATTCAAGAAAAGATCGATGGAAAAGTTGATAAAAAACATAAGGAAACAGAAGCTGTAAAAGAATATCATTTACATAAAAGTGGTGAAGAAATTACTAGATTTTGGGAGAAAGAATATATCGGCCCGGACGGTAATAGGTTGGCTGAGTTTGATGATAGAGATAATTTTTTCAAACAAACCGACGGCGAATGGTACCATAAAGATTATACTTCCGCCTTGGTAAATTGGGATGGAGACTACGAAGAAGAAGCCGCGGAAATACTTTCTTGGTTGGAAAAAGAAGATCAGATTGCCGAAAACGTAGCGGGAATAGATTTGTTAGAAAACTTCGAAGAGGATATAATAGTAGGGGATGATGGTAAAATTTATACGGAAAAAGATGGGGAATACACAGAGATTAGTACTGGTGACTTAGATGTGGAATATGTTGCCACAGCTAAGATGAAAGATCCCAGTACGTCCGCGAGAATATCCACAACTGAAAAGGATACTAAAAAATGGATAAAATATACAGAAAGTCTTTATAGCGATCACAACGATGCCTCCAAACGTTTACGTGGAGGAAGTGTACAAAGTGCTATTAATGCTTTAATCGCTGAATACCAAGGTTATTTAGAAGAGGAACATGATTCAGATTTAAGCAAAGAAGAGATCAAAGAAATAGCTTGGAAGAGATTAAGAGAAAACGCGTGGGATAGAACAGGTGAAAACCAACTTTTTTATAAAAATGAGTCTCCAATTGACATAAAAGCAACTATAGAAAAAGCAAGCGAGGATTTTATCAAGTTTAAAGGCGCAGCTAAATCAAGACAAGCGGTGATAGATACGTATAATTATAGTGGTAGAACGATTCCAAGTATAGATGACGAAAAGTATAAATTACCAAAAACATATAAAGACGACAAAGTTTTTAAAAATTATATTGAAAGTGGTGATTTTGAATTTGGAATAACTCATTATAAGAATCCACCACAATTTAACGAAGATGGAGAAAAAGATATTCGCCACGTTGAAGGAATAGAAGTAGGAGGAAGAGTAGAAGTTAGTATAGAAGAGTACGAAAAAAGAGATGGCAAATGGGTATGGGTAAATCCAAACAATCCAGAAGATATTGATGATATATCTGCAAATGTTGTAAAGGAACTAGATAGGCTAGAATCTAATATGCGTGATATAAAATACAAGAAGGATCTTCAAGATTACAAAAGTGAGGTAGAAAATTGGAAAGTTGAAGATATTGTAGATGTAGAAAAAGCTTTAGAATTAGAGGAGGATATTATCAAAAAAGAGGGAGATTATAATAGTATAAAGATTAAAATTGAGGATGGTGACACTGATTATGTTGAGGGCACCGACAAGTTCTTAGAAGACATCGAGGATAATGACGAAAGAGAGCGAAGAATTAATAATAGATTAGATAGTTATGCGGAACGTAGAAAAAAATTTATTGGAGGAGGTGGAACCCTAGAAGAGTGGGAAGCCAGTGAGGATTACGAGGAAAACGTCGAGGAGAAATTGAAAATGCGGGAGGAGTTAGGGTTGTTAAAATCCGAAAAGGAAAAAAACATCAAAAGTAACGAAAAGAAGGAATACAAAGAGCGTAAGGATAATGGCTATGAATATATGCCACAGATTTCGACTTTAACGATGCAGAAAGACGATAGTGAGAGTATAAAAGATTTTGTTAGCGATTATACTAGATTTGGTTTTACTTTTGAAGTTAATTGGGGGGAGGGAGATATGATTACCGTAACAGCCGCAAACGGAGATTGGAAAGAATTTACAGTGGATTTCAGTGAAGATGAAGCTAGAGAGAAAGCTGATGAGATGGAAGAGTGGATGAGAGATAGAGCTGTAATGTACGATAATTCTTGGGAGGGACTTCAGGCAAACGTTATGAGAGATTATGATCCTGACGTAGATAAACAAGTAACAGACGAAAACGGAAATAAAGGTAGACTTTCAGAAGTAGATCAAACAAAACTAGCTATTACAAAAGAAGCGGCGAGACTGTGGTTAGAACAAAACCCAGGAGAGGATTTTGACTCAAAAGAATTCGAAAAAATAATACACGGAGCTTTTTTAGGAGAATTTGATAGCGGTGGTAAGTGGAACAAGGAAGCAGGTATGACTAGCGAAGCGGTAACTAAGGAAACTTTAAATAAAATTCTGAAGGAAGTTGCCGAGAAAGGATCGTATTTAGAAGCATTTCAAAACGCCTATAAAAACAAAGATACTAGACGTGTTCAAGAAGATATTGAAGTTTTGAATGGGAATAGAAAGAGAGCGTTGTTCATGAGAGATAAGATTGCAGCAGTATCAAAAGACTTGCAAAACCTTGGCGGTTTTACCACAGATGATCTTGTTAGCGTTGGTGCTGCTATTGGTACTGTATTTGGTGGTTATGGCACCGGCGAAGCGATATCCCAGTTAAAATCAGAAGAAAGAACTTCACAAGATGTGTTATCAGGTGAAGTATTAGACGGAATAGAAAACCTCAATATCGAAGGAAAAAAAGTTTTAACTGAGATGGAAGCGATTCGAATGTCTACAGAAGCTTTAATTGGAGATGGAGAAACTTACGGATTAAAATACGAAGCTAATTGGCTGCAAGAAAATACTCCAAAGCTTGCTGATAAAATAGCGAAGATAAAAAACAGGACATTTAATACTCAAGACGATGTTGATCAAGCTAATTATGAGATCCAAAAAATAATGTATGATTACCAGAATCATTACGATCAATATGAAAAATATTCTCAAGAAAATATTGAACTCCAAGCGATAGGACGTGAACTGCAAAGAGAGATGGAAGATGTTATCAAAGACGAATCAGATCTTCAATACATGTCTACATATCTTGGAATGGATTACAGTTTAGCTACTCAATGGGGGCATACATTAACTAACGCTACTATAGATTTAGTTCAGGGGTTAGCTACAGCTGTTGAGTTTGTTGGTGTTGGAATAGCACAAATGGCAAAGAATTATGTTCACGACGGGGTAGATATGTTAATAGACAATGGAACTATCACGAATCCAAATATCATAGCGACTTATAATGCTGTTCGTCAAGCAGACAAGAATGCTTTGATAGATACTGGAATAACATCGCGTTGGGATGATAATCCTGAAACAGTTTCTTGGAGCGAAAAAGGCCATATGGCAATTGATAAATGGCAATCAGAATGGGATCAAGATGCTAATATGGCGCCGCCCGTGGCGTGGGATGATATAGAGAGTTTTGCTGATGTTGGGTATTGGGCGGGTAATTTTTTTGCTGGTCAAGCTCCCCAACTCGCGTTAATGCTCGCTACCGGTGGAGGGTCAGCGTTAGCAGGTGGATTATTTACAAGGGCAAGCATACAATATCTAGGGACTAAAGGAGGACTAGCGATGATCGGTACATCTGGTGGACAAAAGTTCATGGGGATGGAAGAACAAAATAGATTGCATTACGAAACAGACGGAGCGTATGGACAAAGGTTTGGTTTAGGGCAAATGGTTCTTACTAGTAGTGCAACTGGACTTGTTGAGGCTCTTTCTGAAAGAATTACGTTTGGACAAATGAGTAAGGCTGGTAAATTTCTAAAAGGAAAACCAGGAGTAAAAGAAGGATTTACCAACTATATGCGTAAAAATGTGTTTGCTACAACAGCTATGAAAATTGGCGCTGTAGATCTTCTACAAGAAGGAACATCTGAAGCTATAGCTACGATGTCAGAGAACTCGTTTGATATAATGAACGGTGTAGAGGGTGTTGGATTTTGGGACAATGTTCCAGAGTCATTCGTAGGTGGAGCAATGCTTTCTGGTATGATAGCGACCGGTGGACATATGGGTGGGGTAGCGACCGCTACTTTCTTCGCGCAAGATAATTCAAGGATAATAGATGACAATAATAGAAGGGTAAAAGAAATAGGTGAGATACTAACTACAGATAATAATTTAACTGAAGAGCAGAAAAAGAAATATGAAAAAGAGCTTGGTGAATTAGAGCAATCTAGTAGAGAAGCTATGGAGTACGAAGTTAAGAGAGTCGGTAACATGACAAATATGGATAAGTCGGAATTGATGGACCTTCATAAAGAGAGAAGAAAGATAGAAAAAGAATACTACGAAAATCAAAACAATAAAGATTTAAGTGAAGAAGAAAAACTAAAAAGAAAGAAAGATTTAACAAGAGAATACAATAAAAATAACTCCCGAAAACAAGAGATATTAATGGGTTATAACCCTACTGTTACTGATAGAAAATACGAAAGAGATATTGAATCCGCGAGAAATAGAGCTAAAGAATTCGCAGCGTTATCTGATACTAAGATTGAAATAAAAGAAGGTAACAACGAAAGTTTCTTTGATTGGATGATGGAGAACGATGGGTATGAGGTTATAAGAGAAGAGGTAGATGGAGCTAATGATATGGCTACTCAATCTACAGATCCTATTAAAAAAGAGACTTATAAAGTTAGTGATAAAGATGGGAATTATACTACCGTAGAAGTAACAACAAAGAAAGATGGTGGTAGAGATGTATCTTATTACGCTGGAGAAGTTAGACCAGCAAATAGATACCAAACAGAAAGTTTAGATGCCGGTAACGAATCTTCTAACGAAGATGTTATTAATGAAACTGGATCGAAGGGCCAAAAGATTAATAAAACAAAAGTTGTAGAGGGATTTGAAAATGTAGCTGATAAAGAAACTGTAAAAAGAAGGAAAAATGATTTAAAGAAGTACGGTGGAATTAAAACAAAAGGTGTTAAACGTAAGGAACCAAGAGGTGAAGTTAAAGGTATTAGATTAAATGAAACAACTAGAAAAGGTTATGTAGCTTTGAATCAAGAGGTGTTAGATAACAATAAATCTAGTGAGGCTGAAAGAGAGACAGCAAGAAATAATTTAGAGATGTTAGAATCAATCGCTCCTCGTCCTGGACAAGAAGGAGATCTAACTTTAGGAGAATTATCTGTAGAAAGATTTAACCAACTTAATGGTAGCAAGGGTAATTACGGAGCGCACGTGCCAACGTTTAAAGAAGTAAATGGAGAAATAAAAGCGGTAAGCCACAAAATATTTATTAATAAGGCCGCGGCACTAAGAGACGGAAAATTCCACACTGCTTCTCACGAATTGTTACATGCTATTTTAGCGATGACGTTAAAAAGAGATCCTCATTTACAAGAAGCATTTGGAGAGATGGTTGTGAAATCTTTAGAATCTAAAGGGGTTAAAATTCCTAGTGAGTTATTAAAAACTATAAAATCATATAATGTAGAAGAAGGTAGAGGAGAAGAAATAATGACGTTGGTATCTGAAGCGTATAGAGATGGAATTATAAAATTACCAACTAGTGTTCTCGGTATATTTAAAAATTGGTTTAGAAGATGGTCTCAAAAATATAACAATAAAGATATAGCTTTCGATACAGATCAAGATGTAATAAACTTTATTAAAGATTATTCTTATTCAATGAAGAATAATAAAGAGAACAAAGCTATATCTAAAATGTTCAGCGAAGGAGCTACTGGAAGTTTAATAAGGGATGCACAAAAAAGAGCTGTAGAATTAAGGAAAAAACATAAGATCACAGCTGAGAAAGAAGCCTTCTCTAAAAATGTAGATCAAGCTATAGAACAAGACGGAGATCTTTTAACTGATTTCGATCAATATACTAAAGAACAAATAAAAGATGAAAAAGGTAAACTTGTTGAACTAGGAGAATCTAAATGGAAAAACAAAGTTCAAGAAGAAGTAAGTAGAGGATTAACTAAAAAAGAAGCTGAACAAAAAATATTAAAAGAATGGAAAAATTCTGTAGAATTTACTGAAGCTTGGAATTTAATTACCAACACTAAGAAGTTAGATGGATTGATACAATCTGGTATGGTTGGACAAGGGCTAGGTAATGCTCAGGCCTTAGGAGAGTTTACGGCTAAAGTAAAAGAAGAGATAGGAATGAGATTTATTCCAAAGCAAGTTATATCTATTACTAGAGAAGTAGATGGTAAGACTGAAACTAAAAAAATTCCTATTGGTAAATGGCCAGAAGTACGTGATAACTTACTTAACGAAGGTTGGTCTATGAAAGGGGTTGAGGAATCTGGCGGTTTTAATCCAACAATAAATGATAGTTTGTTTGGTTGGTTAACTGGAGTAGCGGGTGGATATGGTAAATCAGTTATATACAGAGCTAAAGGTGATGTTATGGTTGAGTACTCTAAACAAATAAAAGGAACATCTTTAGATAGAGGCGTATCAACAGCGGAAGGAGATGTTCTATCTTCTCAGATAGAAAGCGAAATAGATACTGAAATGGAAAGACTTGATGCTGAAGTTATTACTATTGGTAAAGAGACTATAAAGAAATCTGATGTTGATATTATATTTTTAGAAAGCGTTAATGCAAATCCAACAATAATAAAATCCATCAATAACATCGTAGAAAATTCTGGTGTTAACTTAGAAGGATTAACTTACAACGGTACTAAAAAGAATTTAGTTAAACACGATGGTGGTAAACCAAAATCTAAACGTAAACCTACGGGTCCATTATTTAAAGCGTTAGATATAGTTTCTAGTCAATTTGGTGTTGACGGAATAAGAATTGTTAAAGAACAAGATTTAACTAGTACACAGAGAACTTTAGCTAGAGAGTATATTAACGAGCATGCTGACAAGCTAATTGATATGTTACCTGAAGGAGAAAATAGAAGTGGTGATGCTACGGGTGTAGCTAATACTGTTCTAGGAGAGTTCTACGTTAAGGGCGAAAGAATATCGATGGCTGAAAGTGGTACTGGAAAAGGTAAGGTATCACAAACTAAAAGAGATAATATAACAAAAGAAGAGTTTGTAGAATTCTTTAATAAACCAGGTACAAAATCAGATGGAGCTATAAGAGCTTTAATAACTCAAGCTGCTACTATATCTGCTAACCAAGCTATACGATTAAACGCTATAAGTAAAGCTACTGATCCTATAAGTACTATAGCTTTAGTTGGTGATGGTAAATCTGCTATTATGTTTAGTAAAGTTGGAGCTGTTAAAAACTTACCTAAACTTCTCGGAACACAAGATATAAACACTACGATATCTAAAATCGGTAACTTCGATAGAATGTTTAATAGAAGACATGGTATTGAATCTACTTTAGAATTTTGGAATAGAATACCAAATTTTACAACTTTCATAAAAGGATTTGATGCTGAAAAAGGGATTTACAAAAACGCTATTAAAGCGTCGTTAAAAGAAGCATATGGAGATTTCTCACCTATTATTGATAATTTAGATGGCTCTATAAATGAAGTAAACGACATGGTTGGTGGTGTTGATGCTGAATTCAACAATCCACCTGAAGCTAAACTTGAAAATCAAACCATAGTCGATTTACTTTTAAGTACTCAAAAAGATTGGAAACAAATAGTTTTAGATGGGAATCAACAACCTATTAACATGAACACCCCAGAGGGTAAGATTGTATTCGAAAAGTGGGTAGTAAATGAGCTTTCTAAGTTATTACCTAAAGATGTGTTTTTTAAGTCTGGTACTTTTGATGGTAGTAGTAAAGAAGTAATAAACGAAAAAGGAGAAAAAGTTAGGGTTGGAAAAAACAATTTACTAAACGCTAACAATAAGCAGACACGAGCAATGTTCCCTAAGGGACATGAGTTTGCTCCAGACGACGTGGATATATCTAACGCTTTAACTAAACCTAAACAAAACAAAAAAAATCTAAAAGATAAAGAAGGTAAAGCTTCTAGAACAAGAGGTTCTAAAAAGATATTAGGAACACTTAATCAAATGATACAAAATGATCCAGCTAACATACCTTTTGTAGCTGCTCTATTGTCTTCTACAAGTTCTAATCAAGGTCATTTTATGAGGAAATTTTCTTTAATGGAATTTTTAAACACGTTAAACGAGGCTAATGTAGAAGAACATACTCAAGCTGCTAGTGATTTTGGTAAGTTTGTCCTTAATAGAATGATAGAAGGTAATTATGATTTACATATTGATTTAGCTTTAAACGCTTATCTTCAAGGTTCTTTACCTACAAGATT
>Ga0098047_10000901_pt1 | contig 11984 bp, 9 predicted proteins | sample 12_taG_FD_92585 | JGI IMG/M metagenome (GOLD analysis project Ga0098047, IMG submission 92585) | Marine viral communities from the Subarctic Pacific Ocean - 12_ETSP_OMZ_AT15267 metaG | ecosystem: Environmental > Aquatic > Marine > Oceanic | place: Subarctic Pacific Ocean | collected 2015-01-16 | reverse complement strand
GCCCCCAACAGTTCTTCCACTGTCTCCAAGACAAACTCCACAGAGGACGCCTGAACGTACATTAAACGCTCTAGGTCGCATCCTGCGCGCTCCAAGAAGCTTGGGTCGATGGCAGACTCAGAATCGAAGTAGACGACCATCTTGCCCGTTTTCTGAGCGTTTGCGGCCACTTGTGCTGCCATGTAGGATTTACCGGTGCTCTCCAGGCCTGCTAGTTCTGTGACCTTCCCGACTGGAATGCCGGCAACCTTTCCTTTGCAGATGATGGAGTCAAGCCATCGGGACCCTGTTGAGATCCATTCTTTTACCTCGGTTGGGTTCTCGCCTGTTAGATCATGGGCGACATTGCGGCCGGCTTTCTTATTTACAAGACTCATTAAGTCTTGCATTGAAACTCGGCCGGCTTTTGCTTGTTTGCTTTTTCTAGCCATTGTTGTCTCCTATCATTAGAATTTCTCTAGCCTTTTTGGCGCTATGTGTTCCATCATCATTTTTCTTTCGGCGTCCCGCTGTATACGTGACGTCGAAATAGGCAATCTCATTATTGCCTTTTCGAGATTCGAAGAAGTCATCTCCAACATCTCTATTTGAAAGCATAGCATAGGCACCTGCCCTTGTCAAGTCATTCAAAAAATTAACCACTCTTTCTTGTATGGCATCATCAAAGTCTACGCCGTACTGTGTGAATGAGCCCCTATATGGAGGATCAAGGAACACGTATGTGTTGTCCTTTACCTCGTCTCGGGTGCCTTCAAAGTCTCCGCTCATTAGCTTGCACGATCTGAGGGCTGCGTTCCATTCCAATACGTTATCTTTATCGTATACCTTCTCTTTCTGATTGAGTAGTCCTGACGGCGTGCCGAATCTGCCGTTTGTATTCTTGTTGATCTGCCAGATTCCGTTGAATCCGGTCTTCATCAAAAAGTATAACGAAGCGGCTTCTTCGGTCTTGTTCCATTTCTCATAATCGAAGGCATGCTCTTCGCGCAGATCATAATAAAACTTCTTTCTATCTTCCTTGTTTAGAGGCATATACTGTGCGGAGAGGTGATCCACACGTTCGATAAACTTATCGCAGTCATCCTTGATCGCGCCGTATATCGCCATGATTGACTCATTGTAGTCATTGAGGACGAACGTAGCCTTGGGGTTCTTATTGTAAGCCCACACAAACATGGCGCCTGCACCCAAGAATGGTTCGATGTAGTGATCGAACGACTCTGGTAGGTGTTCGCCGTACTTCTTGATCATGCGCGTCTTGCCGCCTGCCCACATAAATAATGGCTTCACACAATCTCCGTGATCTGCAGGGCTACTTGCTTAATGTTAGCAAAGTTAGGCTCCATTATGGCATGATTTTCACTTTCAAGCAATAAAGAAATTTCATCTTGATACTTTTGACCTTGGAAGGTGGCACCCGAAAAGACCATGAAGAATGGCTGCATTACTGTGTTGTATTTTTCTCTAACCACTCTTTTAAGGGATGGCGAAAGAAACTTATAGACGCGTTCATGGGCGTTACCGCCGTTATTACCCGTCTTCTTCTCCACGTAAAGGTTTTTGTTTGTAAGGCCATTGGTGACAAGGGTATCCAGCTTGATGCCTTTTCCCCCGCTGTACACTACCAGCTTTTTTGGTTTCTGCTCGACGATATAATGTGCCGGCAACTCCTTGGCCAGCAATGTGGCGAAATCATTTTCGCCGGCATCGCCCACAAGGCGGGCGCCCTGTTGCCAATTGTCTCTTTGAGATAGTGCTGTCGCACCCATACTCCCTCCTTAAAAATGCGGCACCCTATTTTCCCGACCGGGGTGCCAGCGGTCTCACGCAAGCCTTACTTGGTGGCCATCAGATCATCAAACGCTCGGTCCACATCGCTCTTGCCATTATCATATTTAGTGGTTTCCTTCGAACGTGATTCTGCACTTCCATTGCCAGCAAGCTGTTCATCGAGGATTGCATCGATTTGCTCCGGAGTATGACGCTCAAACAGAGAGTCAAAGTCAGGGATACTATCAAGGAGGGCGGGGATAGCTTCCGTGTCCTCCAAAAGCGTGGAAGTGTTTCGACGCATCTTCAGGCTTGTCTGCGGGTATGCCCCCGGTGACGTGGGCTTTGTGTAGGTAAGTGAGATATCGGTGCCTTCCATGGCGTCGGTGATATCTCCGTAGTCTGGGTCTAGAATATAGCCCAAAAGGTTTTCGTATGCTCGCTTTCCGTAGCCATACATCTTAACACCCTCTTCTTCGCGACCACGTACTACGACGGGCGAGAAGTAACGGGCGCGCACAAACAGCGACTTAGCAAGCTTCTTGCTTTCTTCATCATTGCTTTCAACGCCACCCTTCCATAACGATGAAGCAAACTCGCAAATTGGGCACTTTTCGCCAAAATTGCGCTTTGGACAGACAATGCCGCCCCTGTGGTCTCCCACATTATAATGGAAATACATCTCCTTTAGAGGATCTCCATCTGTACTGGGTACAATCCGAATTTCTTGATCGCCCTCTTCGGGTCTAAACCAAGCTGACTGTTCCCTCTCTCCCTCGCCCCTAAGTTGGGCAAGCTTCTTTCTCATTAGTTCCATATTAATTGACATGTTGTGTCTCCTTTTGTTGTTTATGGTTTTAGAGTATATCAAGCGTTCCTTGATATCTAATATAACACTCTCAATCTACCTTGTCAAGAGTTATTTGTTGTTGTACTTTATTTGTATGGGCTACAACATACCCAAAGTCACTATAAGGCGTCTCGTAAATTGCATAAGAAATTTTACGGAAAGCGTTTGTTGGCTTTTTCTTCAAAATATCAACAAGCTTTCGGTGCAACATCCCCTCCTTCGCAAGTCTTTCCTCATTTATACATAAATAATAACACAGATCGCGCTCGGCGTCAAGCTCAAAAAACCATTTTTCTTCTAAATTCTTCATATTTAACGCACCAATGCTTCGAATGCGATTGATGTCTGCTGGTTTTGCTACTTGGCCGATTTCCGGCTCTGAGTGGGCGAAGTAGTTCAAATAGTGGACCGCCGAAAATATAGAACCGTTAAGGGTATCATAATAGCCCTTGATCGGTACATCACCCAGATTCTTTTCGATCTCTAAATTGGAAAACACAGTGCACGAACTAAAAAGACCAGATCTGGCATATTCCTGTAAAACCCCAAAGGTTAGATTCTCTATGAGTCTCCTTTCTCCGGTTACTAACTCGACATCCGGCTTGATATAGAAAATATCTACCTTCTTGCTTTTGATCTGCTGTAGGATCCCTAGAGAATAGTTTGAGCTATATGTCGTGCCAACTATAAATACCTGAACATGATCCTTGAGGTTTTTAAAAAACTTTTTTAAATCGGGAATGTTGTCCTCATATTTCTCCGGAGTATCAAAAGAAGAAATGTGGAACTCGCTTTTTGTATTTTTTTCTACAGCGTCATTCAGCGTATAGACATCATATTGTTGGATCTCAGCAAACTTTTTAGCAATCGCCGATCCTCCCGTGCCAATCCCAACGATAGCTATCATAATGACAAATTCTCCAAATCATAGTAATTCTTGCCGGCCTTCAAATTAACTTTAAAAGTATCAAGCTTATTTTTAGCAAACATATCTCTAATTTGTCCTACCATCTCTCTTTCTTGGTCTGCAAAGTCTATCACTATTTCATCATGTACGATGTGAGAGATAAACGATTTTCTGCCTTCCAGTATGCGCTCAATCGCAACTGCCCGATCAATTACCAAATCTGCGGTTGTGCTCTGAATCAAATAGTTAAAGGCTTTCCAGTTGCTGACCTTTATGTGGCGGCCGAATACAGTATTAATATATTCCCCGTCGTAGTATTTGTCAAGTACTTTTTTGCGATCATAGTAATTTGTTTTGATGTGATCGGAGTCCGGATTGTACAGCCACGCAAAAAATGAGGTCTTGGCTTCTTCTCGATTCATGCCGGTGTTTTGAAAAACATTCGTTATGTTCCATTTATGAATATCGCCCTTTGGTTGTTTTTGTTCAGAAAGCGCCAATAATGTACGAACTTCGGCGCCATTATAGTCTAGAGATAAAAACCAGTCGTTGTGAGGCTTTATAAGGCGTCGTAGCTCTCTCTTCATGGTCAACATCGGGAAAGACCGTGGGTGGGTTGACAAGCGCCCTGTGACCGTCCCAAAGAGGTTATAATGAACGTGTTTCGAGCCATTTAATATCTTTTGTGATTCATTCCGCATGCCACCATTGATAAATAAGTTCCGGCACTCTGACGCGTCGACCTTCAAATCCTGATATTTTATCTTATGTAAAAGTTTGGCTGCTGACGCCATGTATTCATAGTTGGCTGGTTTTTCATAATTTTCAAATACATGCTCTGTGATCTGATTTTTAATCTCGCAGAATTGGATCAACGCGTCATATGGTACGAGATCAAAAAAACAGTGTTCTCGCAAATTTATTTTTGCAATATCAAATGATTTTTTATAGGCCCTCATTTTTTTGGCCGCGGCATCCCACTCGTCTCTCAGGTGCTCGGGGCACACTTCCTCTATGGCCTTGCCATGCGCATATATATTGGCATACTGGACATCTTTTTCTTTTAGCGAGCCTGTGTATCCCCACGTTTTCGTTAGGTTTTTTGGTATCTCGCTTTCATCAAAAATCAAGCTGCCATTGGCGTAAACGCCAATACACTGAGTTTTGTCATCGATAGGTTGAAACAGCACCTTTTAACTCTCGCTCTCTTTCTTCTTCTTCTTTAGTTAGTATAGCACGCCGTTCATACGTTGTCAAGGAGCCACTGTAGTCTCCTGTTCTTCCTATGATTCTCTCAAAAGCACCGAGAGCCTTTTCTGCACCTTGCGTCCTGTATAGCCTCACGGTGTCTTCGAGCAAAGTTTTTTGGTCTTCTGTTGTAAATTTAGATTCCTCTTCGAGTAATCTTATGTTGAGGTATGCTCGAAGAAAATATTCTTCGTTATATCGTTTTTCAATATCTTCCATAGTATAATTCTTTGGCCTGATAACCTTTGGGATCGTTGTACCATCATTGCAGTACGTCACCTTTAGATATGTCTCAAGCTTTAATGAGTTGTATGAATACAGGAGCGCTCTTTTGAATCCATCATAATATTCTAAATGAGCCAATTTGTATGCCATAGATAGGATTGAATCCGTTGATGGATATCCATACTTACGCGAATATTTTAGCATTTCTGACGATCCTATGTCTGCGACCAACCGCCATGGTGCTTTCATATCAACTGAGAAACCGTAGCTTCTGCATGCATTTAGGTAAAACTTCCAATTTCTGCTCTTCACGAATTGCTCCATTTTCTCATCGTCGTTCGAAAAATCCATATCGGCAATCTCGATAGCCAATCCGGAGGCGTTAATAGGGCACAGCCTGTGTTTAATATATCCCGGGAAAGTATACGGAAATCTTTTTGTCACAGCCCCGACTGCTCCCATGAACTGGACCATAAACGCATCAAAATCCTCGAACTGAACGTTATTTTTTCTAAAGCTTCTTCTAATGCCGGACAATACAGACTCAAGGTGTCTACCATATAGTAGCTTGGGATCCTCATAGGCTTTATGGATAACAAGGGTGCTTAGATGCTCCTCGTCCGCAGATATTTTACCGGCGAAGAGGCTCTTTCGAAACTGTGTGGTTAAGTCCTTGAAGGCATCATCAACAAATGCCGGCATTCGGACAGAGTTGGCGCCATCGATGGCGAGAGAAGAATTCTTAAGAGGCACTGCGCTAGTATTTAACATTATTGGTACATAAAATATATTAACCCTGCCATAAAGTGCTTTCTCTGCAAATCCAAAATTTACTAAATTGGAGTATCCAAGTGACCGGTCCCTTGTATCAAATGTATACATGAATTTTTTATAAAATGCATTCATTGCAGTTTCTCCATTACTTCCGGCATAATCTCTAGACATAAATTTCTCCTATGTGCCGCACTTAGCTGGGCGGCGCTTGCCTGGGCCTGTGATTGTGGCATTTGATCTTGTGCACGAAATGGCTGCCACCCACTTGGCCGTTATCTCTGTTTCGCAGTTTCCGGGTCCGAACTTGTTCTCTGCGTGGGTCACCATATAATACCCTCCGATTCCAAGCCGAGTTAGGGACGCATTGTCAATGGCGTTGCCATCGGCGTCAAGGTGCCCAGCAAAGGCGGTGCTATCGGGCGCAAATCCGCGCGGATCAATATAAATATAAGTACCGGGAACGATATTTGGCATGCCGTAACAAGTGATGTTGGCATCATAGACTTCTCTAAGCTGAGATAAACCATCGTACCCTTCTTGCTCAAAACGCACCTCCTTGAGGCCCGGGGAATCAGTTTTGTTTAACTTGATAGTTTTTATAAGCCCATTGTCACGGCCTAAAACATAGTGAAAGACACCGGCGCCGACATCTTCCGAGGCTATCCCGTTCATCAAGGCCTGCGGCTGCACCCGGCCGGCATAAAATACCATATAGTTATAAGTGTGTTCGGGGCCGCGAGAATTAATGGGAAGATTTCTCTCTCCCATTACGTGCAACACCGGAGTGTTGGAGTGACCACCTTTGTCTGTGGGCATCTTGGTCATGTCAAGGCGCGGGCCCCCACCCTGTTGATATGTCCATTCTGTGATCTCGTCGATATTCTTCTTCTTCTTTAGCTTGCCCCAGCCCGGGGATTTATAAGAGGTAATCGTAGACTGAAATACTCGTACTCTTTGTTTAATGTTAAGATCGAAACATCGATCTTCATTTAAGAAGTTTTTGACAAGGTTATTCATTAAGTCTTTTAGGAATATTGGCAAACTATACACCGTACTATTTTGTTTGAGAGTTTTGTCCGTTAACCAATCCATAAAATATGCTGTTGATATCGGCAAATCTCCGATGGTAGTTTCGTAATATTCCCGTGTCACGGTATCTAGTAGCTCCATGGGCCCCAATACTACTCTAAATTTTTGAAAGTTATAATATACCCTTTTGAGTCTTTCCTTCTCTGCTTTAACAAGATCGTCCCAAGCCGGCTGTTCGATCTCGGCCGGCTTGTCTTTTAGGCTTTCTTTTGATAATACTTGTAACGTACTGTCAATGTTTTCTAAGACAACGTCCACTAAGTCGCTTAAATAAAAGAAAGATATATATTCTTTTTGATTAACGTCTGATACTTTTGTCTTTGTGAGATCTTCGCCTTGTTTCTCGGGCTTTTTCTTGCCAGTCCGATTAGCTGACTCGATATCTTGTGCTTCTTTTTCTACTTTACCTGCCTCAGCGAGCTTGATCTCTCCGCCGGCGCCCGGCACTTCTGAAAATAAATCAAACTTCCAGTAAGGGCCCTGGCTATTGAATGCTCTTAGTGCTTCAATGGGGATGGGCTTCATATATACTTGTTCTCTTTCGAGCAACTTTTGCAAAATTCCGTTTAAAGAAGCTCTTTTTTCTAGATCGATGGCTTCTGCATCTTTTTCTTGAAGTTCTTTTAATTTTTCTGTTGTTTTCTCTCCTTCTCCGCAATCTGCGCGTAGTGCCTTATATTTGTTCCTTCTTATGAAGGCGCTTTTGTGTGTCTCGCTATTGCTAAAAATATTAAAACTAGTTTCATCAAAAAATTGTTCGCTGTAAGCCAAGTAGTTAATGTGAAAAACAACATGGCCCATATCATTAATCTCAAACTCGTGTATGGTGGGAGATAAGTTTAACGTTACGTAAGAATTGTTTATCGCATCATGAATAATACCGGCATCGTGGGCTGTCACTCCCTTAAAGCTCCCGGGAATCGACCACCCAACAACCGCCTTAAGCCGATAGTTTAAATCTGCCGTTTTGTTGGGGGCGATTTCCGAACGATCTCCACAGGCCTTTCCTGTGCCTTTGCTGAATGTTTTTGAGCCGGTCTTTAGTGCTAAATCTGCATATCTATAGGCCGGTGACCCTGCGCTTCCCGGACGAGGCCTGATCAAATCATCCATGGAGCTAGCAAAAATTGATAACTTTGCTTTAATACTCTTTTTTACTGCGAACGGATCTGAACCTTCATAGGAAAAGACAAAATTTTGTATTCCGACTCCAAATCCTCTTTTTTGTGTAGAGTTGAGTACTCCATCAAGGGCCGGATTGTAAACTGAATCAAAATTTATCTCTGTTTCAATCTCTTCCCCCTCAGCATAGGATGTAACCTTATAAAGCCTTATCATCGGCTGCAATTGAGATAATAAATGAGGTTTAATTCCAAAAAGATTGGCGAACTTTGGATCTTGGATAAGTTGATTAATGAACCCCCACGGCTGTCTTGACGCCAGCAGGCTCGCATTTGCCGTAATGGAGGCAGAGTCCGGGATGTTGTCCACCGGGCCGCCACCAGAATTGTCAGCAGAAGCATATTCTAAATACGGAAGCCTCTTTTTCTCATATGGCCATATGTTCTTATCGCGATATTCAACAAAATGTACAATATTTGATAGAAGAAGGCACTGCTCTTTAAATGTTCTCTTTGTTGGCTCTTGGGAGCCGGCAATGGCGGCGCCTAGGCCAGCGCCGGGCTTGGCGACCTCCTCCAGGGCCGTAGCTATCTTGGCATTGAGATCTTTGAGTTTTGCTTTTTGTTCAGGGGTCGTGCAGTTATCTTCTGTCTCTACAAGGGTATCCGAAAACTTCACCCAGGAATACCACTGGCCTGTTTGGCCCCTCATGCATGCAAGGATTTCTGCCTCTATCTTGGATTTCGCATCCATCGCGGCCAAGCCGAACTCTTGAACGAGTTTGTGATATTCTTCTGCTAGGCCCTCAAGTATCTCAAGGTTCCACTTGAGATTTTTCAAGTTGGTTTCATAATTGTCGAACGAACTCTTCGCCTCCGCTAGCGTTGCGCCGGTGACCGGGCCAGGATTTCCATATACGCTCGATAGGACGTTGTTGCGGTTGGTCTTTACGAACCAGCCACCCAAAGCGTCACCTATCGCCTTAGACAGCTTCTGAGTCTTGCCGGCGAAGTTTTTCTCAGCCAAAAAAGTCTCGAAAGCAGCATGCATCGATGATTGATCTTTAATTGTTATTGCAGCCGGCAGCCCATTACCGAGTACGCCAAGCGGAGCCAGAAGACCATTCGCCAAGGTGGGCGATCCCGCGGGAGACCAGTCGGAACTCAGCGCGTAGTAGCCGCCGTGGTACATGCCTCCACCGGAGACGGGGATGGCCTTGGCATGGCCGTGATGCAGGTTAACCATGGCCAGGGCCTCATTGACTGCCTCAGTGGTACTCACAACTTTCTCGCAGTTATCGGTAAGCCATTGCTTTACCTTTTCTGTGTCAATCGGAAGATTATTAAGTACGCATGCCATTTTACAGCCCTAATGCCAACAATGCGTCTTCTAAATTTACCGGTATGTCTATATAATCACCCAATTTGATGTCGGCTTCGGTGGGAAATCCATTATACCACGCAATTACCCACCAAAAACGAGGGTTTCCGTAATATTGATTGGCGATCTTATAGAAGTGATCGCCATATGACCAAATAAGCGGGTCGGTGGGCATCATCGCTCGATCAATTACATCTGGGTTATAAAGCACAGGAGTTCCGAAGTGCGTTAGTTTTTTAACTCCGCGCTTTTTCATCAAAAAATCATAATATTCACTGTCATTTACTACAGGAGTTTCTGAGTTGTATCTTCCCATCTGTGTGTTTCCTTATCGTGAATCAATCATCTCTTCGTAGGCTCGGCCGGCAACGTCCCTTTGCCCTCCGCGCATTCTCTTGGAGATTTTGGAACCATCGTCTTTGTGATTTAAAGTTATATCACCAATGCCGGCGCCTTGCAGGGTCTCTCTTAGGTGTGCCATATTGGCTTGTTGTTGCACTGAAAGATCACCGGGGTCTTTTGAGTTCATCTTTTGTAACCAAATCAGATCCTTCTTCATGCGTGCTTTTCCGCCCAAAGTTGCATATCTCTTAAGAGCAGCAAGGCGTTGTTGTTCCGTTTTGGGATCCTTTTCGGGAACCCCCTCTTTGGCTTGGCCTACGCGGACTGCGTCTTCTCCCTCAACAGACATGGGCGACACGCCGTAAGGGAAAAGTGGCTGATCAAATTTTGTTTTCGTCCAACCTAGACGATTCTCATGCAAGACTGTAAAATCTAAGCTAATCTCTATCATGCTTGAGAAAATCGTATTTGTCGCGTGAGTAAATATTCCTATGTCTGGCATCTCAAGATTGTGATTGATGCTTAAACTTGTTATAACTCCCATAAGACCCTGCGCAGAATCAGCGCTCGACTTATAGCTCTTAAACGCCGCATTTGGGGCCGGCTTGTCGCCGCCAGAATCCGGCGGTGGTGGCGCCGAGTTCGCAGCGTTTTGAATGAGGTTCATTACCTTCAAGCGAACAACTGGCCCTTGAGCAATCGATTGCGCTGTTCCCACCTGCGTATAATTGGGGTATAAAAATTGAGTTAACGAGGAGATCCTTCCCAGGTTATCGTATGCTTCGCCAATAGTCTCTGCTGGGACTTTCAAAGATAGTGATATACGACGTGTGGTTTGTTTAAAAAGCTGAATTGGGTCTGTTCTTCCGAAAACTGCTTCTTCGGTCCAGTCGCTGTTATATGATTCGTTTAAGGTCGTTATAAATGCCTTGAAAAAGACACTTGTCCGAGAAGGCTCATGTCTAAAAGAAACTATGAGGGCTTGGCCTGAGCTAGCATCGGCCATAACATCTGAAGGTGACACATAGGAGACATCGGATGCAGTTGCGCCATCGGCGCCTTGGTCTGCATATTTATGTACGTTAAAATATCCGGGATTTGGTTCATCTGCCATTGTTTATCTCCTTATGCTGTTCCGCGTACGCTATCGCGGGCTACTTCGCCCATCGTCTTTTTGACAAATTTGCCAACAACGTCGCCATCAAGAAGAACATCTCCGACATCCACCTTGACATTCACTCCCTTGTCTTCCTTGCCTCCGCCGAATACTCCAGTTATCGCATCCGCTACTGCGCCGGCGGTACCGGCGATTGCGCCGGCAACCTGCTGTGTTGCTGCCATTTCCATTGTGGCCTGCAATGCCATTGCCTTCTTCTCTGGCATTTTTTCAAGTTCTGTGTTGATCTTGTGAATTCCATCTGCTATCGCAATCAAGTGCATGGCCTCAAGCGCTCCGATTGAATTGAAGAACTCGGTAAACTCTATGAGATCGCTAGTTGGGAACATCGCCATCGCTAATCCGAGAGCGGCAAATGAAACAGTAAGAACCGTCATTGCTACGGCTGCCACAGCAAGGAGTGGCGCCATCATCCCTATTGTTGCTATGAAGGCAGCGAATGCTAACAATTTGTCCACCTCTATCGCAGTGAACATAACAGCAAACCCTTCAGCCATCATGCCGATTCCCACTGCGGCTATTCCTACACCCAAACCAACAAGAAGGACTGCCCCGCCAAAGGCCAATAACACTCCCGTGGCGCCGATAATGGCCGGCGCAAAATACAACAACAAGGCCACCATCGCGACCATTCCTAACATAAAAAGGCCTAGGCCAAGGGCAGCCCATGGGGCGGCGTCACCTAAGCCGGAGAAGGACTTAACCAACTCGGCCACTCCTAATGCGGCAATGGCAATACCGGCGCCGATCATTAATACAGCGCCGCCTAGGGCTAGGATGCCGCCCTTGGATTTCTCGGCTTTCTGGCCCACATTTTCAATGCCATCTGCCATGCTGTCTGTGGTTTTCTCAACAACTGAGCTTATACCCTCGCCAAGCTTGTCGGCAACAGTTCCGCCGACTTTTTCGGCAGCTTTTCCCATGCCGAAAAGCCCTTTAGTAAATTTAAGGGCGCCACCGATAGCTGGGCCGAACTTTAATAACGCAAGAAGCGGACCAAAAATGTACCAATGTTTTACAACGAAAACCAATCCTTTGCCAAGCTCTACGAGGGCATATGCAAACTGCTTAAAGCTCTTTTTCATTGCCTTAATCTCTTC
>Ga0098047_10000898_pt1 | contig 12003 bp, 17 predicted proteins | sample 12_taG_FD_92585 | JGI IMG/M metagenome (GOLD analysis project Ga0098047, IMG submission 92585) | Marine viral communities from the Subarctic Pacific Ocean - 12_ETSP_OMZ_AT15267 metaG | ecosystem: Environmental > Aquatic > Marine > Oceanic | place: Subarctic Pacific Ocean | collected 2015-01-16 | reverse complement strand
TTGCAATGCACGGGATGTTGTATGGTGTGGAATTCATTGAAAGTGTTTCTGTCGATAGCTCGTCGTGGATCTCTGTCTGGGGCGGCCAATGATCTTGACGTTAATCATACGACCATTTTCCGACGCTTGAATGCCTTTGAGGCAGAAATTGGTGGGCAGCTATTTGAACGCGTCAATAACCGCTACGAATTGACAACATTGGGACACGAACTACTTGACCTCGCACAAAATATCGAAAATTCTTTTGATACCATAGATCGCTACATTGTTGGCAAGGATTTTCAACCCAAGGGTATCGTGAAGATCACCGCACCCAACAATATCGCTTATCGCTATTTGCCTCGCTATATTTCCGAATTTAATAGCCTTTATCCGGAGATACACGTCGAGTTATTGGTGAGTAATCAAGAATTCAATATGTCGAATCGTCAAGCTGATATTGCGGTGAGAGCAACATCTTCACCGCCGGAACACTTGGTTGGAAGACAGGTAAGTACACTTAATTGGAGTGTGTTTGGCAGCAAAAGATACGCAGATAAATTTGGTTTGCCTAACGATAAGGATGAGTTGATAAATCATTCTTTAATTGGTGCTACAGGAGCAATGCGCAATCTGCCAGCATTCGTCTGGCTGGATAGACACTTTGCTGATCAAGTGATAACACGCTGTGATGATCTGACCGCGATGTCTTACTTTGCAGAGTCAGGCCAGGGCCTGGCTTTTTTGCCTGACGACCAACTTCGACCAGAAATAGCAAGGCTATTTGGCGTTCAGGTGAATAAACCCAGTAACTTATGGTTGTTAACACACCCTGATCTACGTAATGTTGAAAGAATAAAACTGGTTATGCAGCATTTAACAAAGGCATTTTCGCAGGAATGGCCTTCTTGAACCACAAGAGTATAACCGGGGAAAAATATAACAAGGCGCTGCTGCGGAAAATTTACTCGCTAGCGCTCCTAAATTTCCGCAGAGCGCGGCGTTAAATTCAGGGAGGAAACGCACTAATGGAGAAAGTTGTCACAGGCTTACTGGTGCTCGTAGGCATTATTCATCTCTTGCCCGTTTCTGGAGTTTTGGGCGCGGAGCGATTGGCCGCTTTATACGGCATTTCCCTGGGAGAGCCCAATATCGAAATCCTGATGCGCCACCGGGCTATCCTGTTCGGGCTTCTCGGTCTGTTCTTGGTGTATGCGGCGTTTCGGCCATCGTTGCAAACATTGGCTATTGTTGCGGGCCTCGTCAGCGTTGTGTCCTTCATCGCGATTGCGTGGTCAGTTGGCGGTTGCAATGAGTCCGTTCGCAAGGTCGTCATCGCAGACATTGTCGCCATAATCGCGCTCATTGCTGCAGGGGTAATCCATGTCGTCGGTCGCAACTAAATTTAACAAGGCGCATCAATACGCGGCCGATGGCCGCCGGACGCCCTTTTCATTGCGGCTGCGCCTCCATTACAAGGGCGCCGTTGTGCGCTGGCGTTAAATGCTTATGAAGATTCAGCACCGAGAAAAGTTGGACACTCAATTTCGCCACCTTAGCCAAGGCGAACGGTATTCCGTGCAGAGAGAGTTTTCCGACTATGACGGGGTAGCTCACCCAGCAGGTGAGGTTTGGGAATTCATCGGAAGCAATTTTGTTCCGTATCACGATGGCCTGTCACTGTTTGCCAAAATCAATGGCGAGGAACAGCAGATCAGGTTGCAGTGGAGTCCAGAGGAGCAAGCAGCCGTGATTGAGGAGTTAAATGAGTACCTGGAGCCCTGTGCGTAGTTCATTTAACAAGGCGCATCAATTCGCGGCCTGCGGCCGCCGGACGCCCTTTTCGTTGCGGCTGCGCCTCCACTACAAGGGCGCCGTTGTGCGCTGGCGTTATGTGCCGGGCATGCGACTGAAATTGAAACCATAATAGGTAGTTGGCTGAGGCTTGGGTGCCTTGGTCAGAAGCAAAATGAGATGTTTCAAAGACATTGAGTACACGTTGGGCTTCAAAACCAACAGTATGTCCTCAATGCTCGAGTGGTCCGCAAACAAGAGAAAAAGAAAAAAGAATCCCCGGGGGTAGGCCAAGCCCAGTGGCAGGGTTCAATGTTTTATCTACCCTGGCTTTTGGGGTGTGTCGGCAATCGGAGAGGGTCGCAGGCCTGGTTACATAACAAGGCCATTAAGCATCGCCGCCCGCTGCGCGGACGGCTGGACCTCCAAAACCTGGCGGTTTTTCCGGCCGCTTATGGCAGCGTTAGGCCAGCCAGGGAGGCTTCATGATAAAGATGATAGCTATTATTTTTCTGTTGGGCTCCGGCTGTGTTTTTGCCCAAACGAACGAGGAATTGCTTGAAGAGACGGCTGTTGTTTGTGCTTCACATCACGCGATAGCCGCTGTCCTCACAGAGAGCAAATTGTCAAAAATGGGGTTTAGCCGTGAGGGCAAGTGGTGGCGAAGCCTCCTGGAAAAGCTTACAAATAAAGCCGAAGCGAAACGTAGAGTTTTTCAAGCCATGGAAGATCTGCGGAGTCGATGGAATAGCAAAGAAATTAGCTGGGAAGAACTACTAAACATTGGGGAAAATTGCAGCCAAACGAAGCTGTCGCTTCAATCATTGCGATAACACTTGCCTTTGTGAGGCATAGGGGGCTGATTAAGTTTGGCCTAACAAGTAGTTCAAGTACGTTCTGCACTTCCCCCACTTCAATAGACACGCATCGATAACTCCGACTGAGGAGAAAAACGATGCCTGCTATCAAGACCGGCAAGAAAACCGAGAAGTACACCACCGAGTTCAAAGTTAAAGCCGTTGAGTGGAGCCACCAGGCCCACCGCAGTGTCAAAAGCGTTGCCGAAGCGCTGGATATTCATCCCTTTATGCTGTCACGCTGGCGTAAGGAGCACCGTGAGGGGAGATTCGCCATGAAACGGGTTAAGCGAGCGCCAGCTGAAGCCAAAAAGAAAATCAGTGAACAGGACGAGATCAACCGATTGAAGCGACAAATCGCCGAGCTTCAAGAGGAGAACGACGTTCTAAAAAAGTTTCAACGTTTTCAGGCCGAGGAACGACAGAAGCGTTCCGGTTCGTCTGGAAACACCGACGACAACACGGCGTAAAGGCCCTGTGTCGCCATCTGAACATCTCGCGCTCCGGTTACTACGCCTGGGCGAACCGCAAGCCCGGCAAACGGGCTGCTGAAAACGCTGACCTGTTGCTCCGTATACGACGGATTTTCAATGAAAGTGAAGGTCGCTATGGCAGCCCAAAGGTGTATCGAACCCTTAAGAGCCAAGGCATTCGGGTGGGCGAGAATCGCGTTGCTCGACTGATGCGGGTTTGGGGCATGAAGGCCCGCACCCACAGAATCTATCGACGCTTACTCACCCGAAGGGCGGTCCTCAAGGCTTGGCCGAACTACCGTCTGGCAATGGCGAAACCCGTGGCCATCAACCAGCAATGGAGCAGCGATGTCACCTACATCAAAATGGGCCGGAAGAACGTGTTTCTGGCGGTGGTGCTGGACTTGTTTTCCCGTCGCATTGTTGGGTGGAAGCTCGAAGCGAGCCTGAGCGGTGACCTGTCTTGTGGGGCCCTCAAGCAGGCCATGGCCGACCGATCACCGTCGCCAGGGCTCCTGCTGCACACTGACCGAGGAACCGAATTCAGAGCCCTCAAAATGCGTAATATGCTCACCCGCCATCAGGTGGTTCATAGCATGAGCCGTCCAGGATATTGTACTGATAATGCCGAGGTGGAATCGTTCTTCAAAAGCTTGAAAGGAGAACTGCTGCACGCAACCAGCTTTGTCACGCTTCGCCAATTAAGACATCATATAAAACACTATATTGAGCGCTTCTATAACACCCGACGGCTGCACAGCAGCCTTGGTTACCGGACTCCGCTGGAGTTCGAGGGAGCTAACTGATGGAGGCGTGTCTATTTGTTTGGGGGAATACCATTCCCGGCCTGACGGCCGTCCACCGGACGCCACTGTCGTGGCGCCGCTAAGCTCAGCGTTAGCTGGTAGTGCCTTGGTCTTTTTGTGGTGGTTGGGTGCCATCGGGCCTTGGCCTCAAATTGGCAGAAAGACCGGAGGTTTCCCGGGTTTGCCAAGGCCGTCAAAGTTCGTCGTCTTGTTGGTAGCTCAACGGGTTTTGGTGTTGGTATAAAGGTAGGTGTTTGCGTTGCGGGGCCGTCCGTCGAAACCTGGTTCCTTGCTTACCTGTTAATCTGAAGTTCAGGTTCATTCGCCTCATTTTTGGCGATGGTTTTAATCACGGTGCATCGGCAGGTGTCGGTGCCAGGGCAGCGGAGTAGGCCGTCGTGTTGGTTACCAGGGATCGGGTTTCACAGTTACCCCCAGCTAACCAGTCGCTTAAGTTTGTTCCCGGCCTGACGGCCGTCCACCGGACGTCCCTGTCGGGCCGCCGCTTAGCTATGCGTTATGTGTGAATTATGAAGAAGTGCAGAGTATGCGGCGGGTTTTTGCGGAAAATTGGTACTGTTGAGCCAGATACGCTGTATGTCTCGTCTAGGGCGCCAGCGCTTTCACCTTACGACGGAATGCCTAGCTTCTTTATCCTCATGATTTTGGGGCTAATAATTGGAATGGAATTTTTCGAACAAAGCCAGGCTCTTGGTCTTGTAATTATCTGCACATTTGGCGGGGTAGGAGCATGGCTTTGGCGTCGCCCTAGGCCGCTTTATCGGTGTGCAAAGTGCAACAGTGAGTACACGGGCAGCGCTGTACTAGCGAGGTTCCATCGCTAATCCACATAACCAGTCAATCAAGTTCGTTCCAGCCCTGGCGGGCTTCCACCGGACGCGCTAAAGCGCGCCGCTTATTATCGGCGTTATATGCTTGAACAAAGATACTCTTATCAAATATTCAGTTGACATTGAATTACTCCTTAATCAAAATGAGCGAATGCATACAAATTCTACGAAACAGGCAGTTCGAATTATCATCATTCCATAGGAATGGTGGGATTGTTGATGCGTCACTAATTTATCAAACCCGCCCAAGAGGCGGGTTTTCTATTTCTGCCTCTGGGTAATAGTCCTTGGAGGAACTAGAATGAAAAAAGTAGCAGTCTTCGGTAAGCCAGCTAATGGGAAATCCACTTTAAGCAAAAGACTTGCATCAGCTACCGGAATAAAATTGTATGCTTTGGATTCAATTTTATATGAACAGAATGGCCAAGAGATAGATAGGGAAAGCTATGAAGAGGCTCACGAGAACATTCTCTCCTCCGAAGAGTGGATTATTGAAGGCTTTGGCCCAATAAATTCATTGAATTCTTTCCATAGGCGCTTGGAAGAAGCCGACACTCTTATCTACATAGAGTTGCCCTACTTGGTCACCTATTGGTTAGTGACCAAGCGGCTCATTAAAGGGTTAGTTAAAAAACCAGAAGGTTGGCCTGATGGGAGTTCTGTATTAAAGGGGACACTTAATAGCTACAAGGTATTAAAGCTTTGCCCTAAATTTTGGAACAAGGAGTTCTTGCAAAAGCTGGAAAAACTATCGGCAAACAAGACACTGTATGTCATTCGGTCGATTTCTGAGTTAAATAGCTTTGTTGAGAAAAATGTGCAATAAATCGCATATAACAAGCACATTAAAAATCGCCCACAAAAAACGTGGGCTGGACTCGCTGACGCTCGCCTTTTATGTGGGCGTTATAAGTAGGTGGGAAGCATGGAAACTTCCGCATATCAAAATTTAAAGCTCGTTATCCTGGACGTTTTGAGCCTGTCCAAGGATGCGATCCATATACATATAGGCTTGCTAGTCTTCTTCCTGGCCATAGTGCTGTGGCGTCGTGGTCAACCTGATATCTTGGCTTTGCTTCCAGTGTTCCTTGTGGCAGGAGGAATGGAGGTTTTGGACCTGCGAGATGATTTGGGCTCGCTAGGCTATATGCGTTGGTCGGCAAGCCTTCATGATCTGATCAACACAACTTTCTGGCCCACACTCGTCGTAGTATTAAGCAAGTGGTTGATAAAGCGAGAAAACTTATAACAATGCCATGCACCGGATGCCAAACCTCCGCTTCGCTACAGTTTGTCACCGGTGATGGCTGGCGTTATGCAATCAAGGAGGACAAGTTACGTGATCACTGACCGAGAAACTGAACTGGCTGAGCGACTAATCAAGCTACATGACGGAAGGAGCTATCGGGAACTCCAAGAAATGTCGGCGCTGCCTAAAGACCCGAATGACGATGGGAAGATCACTGAAGACATGTATCTGGATATGTGTCGGGATATAGAGAACGAAATGGGTGCGTTGGAAAGCATCGAGTCTATAGATTGCCTACCGAGAAATGAGTCCAAGTTGACGTTGTGGAAGGCGAAGTACAGCAAAAGTGATATCAAAGTGTTTTGGGCGATTGGATTCGACTCGGAGACACTGAAAGTTCAAGACGTTTTGGTCCAATGGTAAATGCATAACAAGGCCAGTCACGGCGACGTCTACTACATTGCGGCTTCGCCTTCATTCCGTAGCCGCGCATGCTGGCTGGCGTTAGCTGGTGTGGCTTTGTTCCTTTCGGGTGGTTCGGCGCCAGTGGCCTTGGCCGCCAACTGGTAGCAAGGCCGGAGATTTCGGTGTTCCGCCAAGGCCCGCAAATTTGGCGTGCTGTTGGCAGCTCAATCGGTCGCAGGTGTCGGTTTAAAAATTGGTGCTGGCCTTGTGGGGCCATCCACGCAAAAGCGGATCTGGATCTGCTAGTCTGAAGTTCAGATTCGTTCACCGCATCGTTGGCGGTGGTATTAATTACGGAGCATCAGCGGGCGCTGGTGCAAGGGTAGCGGAGCAGGCCGTCATGTTGGTTGCCAGGGAATGGACTTCAAAGTTACCCTCAGCTAACCAGTCGCTGTAGTGCGCGGCCGATGGCCGCCGGACGCCCTTTCCATTGCGGCTTCGCCTTCATTCTAAGGTCGCCGCTAAGCTAAGCGTTAGCTGGTGTGGCTTTGCACTTTTCGGGTGGTTGGATGCTCATGGCCTTGGCCGAAAACTGGCAGCAAAACCGGCAGGCTTGTTGCTCTGCCAAGGCCCGAGAAATTGGCGTGTTGCTGGCAGCGCAATTGGTCACCGGCGCTGGTTTCGAAATTGGAGTTAGCCGTGTGGGGCTGTCCGCCGAGAGTGGGTTCCTTGCTTACCTGCTATTCTGATGTTCAGGTTCATTCACCGCATCATTGGTGGTGGTTCCAATAATGATGCGCCGGCGAATCTGGGTGCAAGGGCAGCGGTGTCAACAACACTCTAGTTTGACCGCTTTTCATCAACCTAGATTGTCCGGTTTTCATCAGTTTTCAGTGTCCGGTTTTTGAGCGTCAGGGTCGTCAGAGTCCTCCTGTTGGGCAGTAGTACCGGGAACGAGACCGGCCTTCCGTTTGTCCTTCAGCCGGTAGCTCTCGCCTTTGATGTTCAGTGTGGTTGAATGATGCAGGAGCCGGTCCAGAATGGCTGTGGCAATGACCTGATCGCCGAACACCTCGCCCCAGTCCATAAAGCTCTTGTTCGAGGTCAGGATGGTGCTGGCCCGCTCGTAACGCCGGTTGATCAGGCGGAAGAACAGGCTGGCTTCCTCCCGGGTCATAGGCAGGTAGCCGATCTCGTCGAGCACCAGCACTTTGGGGTAGGTTAGTTGCTGGAGCTGCCGGTCCAAACGGTTTTCCTGCCGGGCTTTGACCAGCGTGCTCACCAGGCGGTCCAGGGTCATGAACAGCACGCGGTGGCCGGCTTCCGCCGCCTTTACGCCGAGAGCAACCGCGAGGTGGGTTTTGCCCACGCCCGGCGGCCCCAGCAGGATCACGTTCTCGTTGCGCTCCACGAACCCGAGTCCGGACAGCTCCCGCACCAGCTTGCGGTCAATGCTCGGCTGGAAGCTGAAGTCGAACTGCTCCAGGGTTTTGATCCAGGGCAGCCGGGCCTGCTTAAGGCGTGCATCCAGGCCTCTCTGGTGTCGGCCACCCCACTCCTGGGCCAGAGCCTGCTCCAGGAACTCCCGGTAGTTCAGGTCCTTCTTGCTGGCGTGTTCGCACAGGGTGTCCAGGGAGGCTTGCAGGTGGTCCATCTTGAGCCGGTCGAGGAGTTGGTCCAGGTTCATTGGAGTACCTCCTCATACACGGCCAGGCTCCGGTGCTGCACTGGCATCACGTCTTGCCACAGGGGCTCGTGGTGTTCAGCCACGGTTTGCCAGCCTTGCCTGCGATCGGTCATCCGGTGACGGGCGACTTCCTGGCCCCGGAGGTCGTAGACGGTGAGTTCACCGTCTAGACTGATGCGGATGTTGACCCGCTGGCCGCAACACTCGGCCGGCACGCTGTAACGGTTGCCCCGCACATCGATGTAGGCGTCCCAGCCCACATGGCGAATGTCGTAGTACCGTGTATCGAACTCGGTCGCTGGCCTGGCCAGCAACTGGCTTCGTTCTTCTTCGAAACGCTGAGCCGGCGTCTGCTGGAACTGGCGCAGTGTCCGCTGGCTGGCATAGCTGCTCAGCCACTGCTCCAGCAACTGGTTCAGGTGCGCGTAGCTGTCGAAGCTGCGATAGCGCTGGAAGAAGTGGTGCTTCACGTAGCCCACCATGCGTTCGGTCTTGCCCTTGGTTCTGGGCCGCTGGGGCCGGCAAGCCCGGGCGGCGAAGCCGTAATGGTTCGCCAGTTCCAAAAAGCCTGCGTTGAAGACCACGCGGCCACCACTGTCATGCCGAATGACGGCGGCTTTCTGGTTATCCACCAGGACACGTTTGGGCACACCGCCAAAATACCGGAAGGCCTGCACCAGGGACTCGTAGGTATGCTCTGCGTCCTGGCTGGGTCCGGCCCAGACATGGAAGTGGCGTGAATACCCGAGGATATTGACCGCGAAGTTGACGGTGCACAGGCGACCAGCGACCTCGGTCCGGGTCTGGCCCCAGTCATGCTGAAGCTGCTCTCCCGGGATGGTTTCATAGCGCACCGTTTGCTTGCTGGCTCTCAGGCTGCGCTTGGGCTGGATGTAGCGGCGAATCAGGGTAACGCAGCCATCATAGCCCCGGTCCTGTAGCAGCTGACGGATGACCTCTGCGTTCCAGACTTCCTGACCCAGTAGTTCATCAATGTAGGGCTTGAAAGGATCGAGCTTGCTGCCACGTGGGGTCTTGGGTTTACCAGTCAATGGTGCAGGCAAAGCTAGGTAACGGCGTACGGTGCGTTCGGAACAGCCAATCTGGTGCGCGATGTCCACGATGTACGCCCCCTGACTGCGAAGTTGCTTTATCATATGAAAGTCCTCTCGGCTTTGCATGATTCGATTCCTGTTCGGTTTGGTCACCTTCAAGAAAAGATCATGCGGGTCGGGAGGACAATCTACGTTGCTGATTTAAGGTCTTTTAGCAGTACTGTCGACAGCGGTGTGGGCTGCGATGTTGGTTGCCACGGACCGGGCTTCAGTGATGCCCCCAGCTAACCAGTCGCTGTAGTACGCTCCCGGCCTGACGGCCGTCCACCGGACGCCCTTGTCAGGGCGCCGCTAAGCTCAGCGTTGGGCCCCCTAAGGAGCAGTCATGGCTGAGTCGAATACCGAGGCGGGACAGAGGATCCAAGAGAAGTTCCAGTTCTATATACTCGGTCTCACCTTCACCCTTCTCGGGCTTGCAATTCAAACTGCATCGTTTGGTGCATCTCCGGCGGCAGATGTTATGGAACTCCTAGGCTGGGCTCTACTGCTTACGTCTGCATTGACACTGGCCTCTCGACTCGAATGGACTCCACAGATTTATCACCTGTTTGATGTGCAGCAGGATATCGAGCAAGATCTGAGAGATGTCCATGATGCCCAGTTAAAAGGAGCTCGGCAGGTGACTGTTCGCGGCACTGGAGAGAGCATTGATCTAGATGACGTACTAAATCGATTAGATAGTAAGCTCAGCATTACTCGGGCACAGGTCGAGAAACTGGATAAGGGCGGTGAGCTGAAATATAAAATCCATAGATACGGGTTTATCTTCGGGCTTATGGCCATATTAGTGGCGCGTGCCTGGTCTCCAGTTTCAAACCTGCTAGGCCTGTGAAAAAGGCCCAACAAGGCGCGTCACGCGGATGTCCTTTACGCCGCTTCGCTCTGTAAAAGCCACCGGTGCGCTCAGCGTTAAGTTTCTTTATCGAGATCGAGCATGGATGAGAAAGTGAAAGCATCATGGGAACGAGCGCTTCATCCCGAGACGCTTAAGACAAATATTATTACCGCCTCTATATTTTCAATGGCTTTTGAAATGCTCAAGAGCAGCATTATTGAAAAGATAGAGGGTTTTTTTACAAATGGATTTGATGAAAATGGAATGATAGTTAGCCCAGAATATAAAGAAAAGGTGCTTTTCCTTAACAGAAGTCCTCTCTATGCATCATTGAAATGGCTACAAGATATGAATGCAATTGATGATAAAGACTTAGAGAGATTCGAGCATATTAAAAAGTGTCGTAACACCTTGGCGCACGAAATGCTCACGTTTGCGTCATCTGGTGTCGACTTTGATGTCGCAGAAGCGTTCGATGAAATGATCGGGTTACTACGAAAAATAGAAATTTGGTGGTTTGAAAACTTAGAAATGGCAATAGACCCAGAAACGTATCCCGAAGACCTAGACTTAGAGCAGGTAATTCCTGGCCCCGTTTGGAGTCTTCAAATGCTTATTGATGTTGCTCTTGGTCCAGAGGAAGAGGCGCGTAAATATTATGATCACTTTGTCGCTAATGCAGACAAAACTTAACAAGCGCATGTTGTCGGACTGGTTTTCCGCTGCGCTCCAAACCAGCCGCAAATGCGGGCGTTATAGTTTTCTGGCAACTACATGCCCTCTGTCAGAATAAGCTGTGATGTATAACTATCTCTATTTTTTAAAAATTGGACTAAATGAGCCGGGTAATTTTCTGCAACCGCCTGCTGAACAGATTTCCGTTGTCTCAATGCGCTACGCCACCACTGACACTTAGGTAAATTGGTAAAAGTATTCAAATCAGTGAAGCTGTCGAATACATCAAAATACCGAAAAATGGGGCCATACACAGCGTCTATCAAATGAAACTGTTCACCTGTAAAAAATGGGGTGCCAGAAACTTCCCCTTCAATAATCCGGAATTTACTGTGTATTTCAGCATGAATTTTATGGAAGCTTGCGCTGTCTTTTGCGTTGTACAGGCTGGCGATACTTTGCAGTATGCCGGAGCCAAACTCTATCCACGCTCTGTGATACGCTTTCTCCAATCTGTCAGTGGGGTGTAAAGAGCCGGGTGTCACCTCATCTAAATACTCGCAAATGATCGCCGATTCAAACAGTGTTCGGTTTTCATCAACTAGTAGAACAGGAACCCTTCCCATCGGTGATTTTTGTTTAAACCAGGTCGGCTTATTGGCAAGATCAATATCGGTTCTGGTATAGACAATACTCTTTTCTTCCAAAGTGATGATTGAGCGTTGCACGTATGGACATAAGGCGTGGGTTACGAGATGGAAATTTTGTTGTTTCATGGCATGGTTTTCCAATTAGCTGAGCTGTGATTGTTTTGATAAAAAGTAATGACTAATTGCGTACTTCCCATTGCCTAGGCCGATCTGTGCGACTGCCATGAAGGTGAGCAGTAGTGGGTATTCCCAACCCCCTCCAGCGTTAGTGAACAACCATCCATTGGATGAGTGTGCCCAGGTCGCGCCAAGTAAAACGGGTATAACGAGTGCAGAAAAAATCCTTGTCTTGAAACCCAGTAGAAGGGCCACACCAACGATCGCTTCAACAAGAAAAACAATATAGGCTAGTATTTCCGGTAACCCGATTGAGCCAAAAAATTGTGCAGTGCCAGACAAGGTAAACACGACTAGTTTCAGGTAGAGACTGTGTGCCAGGAGTACGGTGCCGAGGGAAACTCTTACGATAAATGCGCCGGTATCTGGATTAAGTAAGCGGTTCATGGTGGTTATCTCCGTTTAAGTAAGTACTGTAGAGTATGCGTCTTGCGTTATTGGTGGTAAATT
>Ga0098047_10000897_pt1 | contig 12006 bp, 11 predicted proteins | sample 12_taG_FD_92585 | JGI IMG/M metagenome (GOLD analysis project Ga0098047, IMG submission 92585) | Marine viral communities from the Subarctic Pacific Ocean - 12_ETSP_OMZ_AT15267 metaG | ecosystem: Environmental > Aquatic > Marine > Oceanic | place: Subarctic Pacific Ocean | collected 2015-01-16 | reverse complement strand
TGGTGATCGGCAACGCCATGGCATTGATCAGCGATGTGTTCATCAAACTGCTGGAACCCGGCGCCCCCGTATTCCAGTTTGCCTTCCTGCGCTGCGTCATCACCCTGTTGCTGCTACTGCCCCTGGCCGGCCAACTCAACCGGAAACACCTGTTTTCCGGTATCAAGGTCCACGCCGTGCGGGCCCACATACACCTGGCTGGCATCCTGTGCATGGTTGTTGCCCTCGGCAATCTGCCGCTGGCCACCGCCAACGCCGTGTTCTACGCAGCTCCCATCCTGGTCATGGTGCTGTCCGTCATGCTGTTCCGGGAAAAGCTGACCCCGCTGAGCGTCTTTGCCGTCTTCAGCGGATTTGGCGGCATCGTCGTTATCCTGCGGCCAGTAGAATTCAACTGGGCGGCCATCGCCGCACTGGCCTCCGCCTTTGCACTGGCCATCAACGCCGTCATGGTTCGTAAACTGCCGAAGCAGCAGTCCACCGTTCACAAGCTGTTCCTGAATTACGCGCTGATCATCCCGGCTGCCGGCGCACTGGCCTTATGGGAAGGCGCCGCCTGGGACAGCTCCATACTTATCAGTGCACTGGGATCTGCCCTGTTTATTCTGGGCTACAACATCACCGTGTTGCTGGCCTACCAGCAGGTGGATGCCAACCAGGTGACCAGCGCCGAATACACCGGCCTAATCTGGGCGGTGCTAATTGGATGGATAGGTTTCAATGAAATGCCCGACCTTTGGTTCGCCGCGGGCAGTGCCATGATTGTGGTGCCACTTATCATGGTGGGGTTGCGTTCGCGTCATCGGAGTCGCCGGGTATTGCAGCCTCAGCCGGTGAATAGTTGACGCGTTCAGTCCATAGAGATACCAAGGAGTAACCTGCGCCCATCTGATGGACCTAATCCTGCGGTTACTCCTCAGCTTCGTAGGTCACACGAAACTGAATGCGGTGTTCCAAAGTTTGATTGGCCGAGATACGGAACTGAAGCTGCGGTCGCAAAGCGAACATTGAGCTCCTCCTGAGCGAGATTCTACCTTTCTTTGCTCAATTTAAGCTTCCTTGAATCGGCTCGCGATTGAGCTATTGTTAATTTCGAGAGAACAGGAAAGGAAAGATAGGAAGCAAAATTTTCGAAATCTTTCGGAATTATCAATTGCGTCATTAAGCGGCGCGTAATTCAATCCAAGAATGAGATCGATAGATATATATTTCTAGCGAAATGGAGGCTTTCGTCATGGCAAAAAGTGAAAAAGAAAAGCAGCGTATTGAAAAAAGGATAAAAAATAGCGAGTTAAAAGCACTTCTAGAAAAAGTCGATCCCGAATATGTACAGAAGACCGTCATAAGAAAAAGCTCTTCACACGCCAAAGCATAGGTCATTGGGTTATTTTTAATTTATCAAGGACGAAAAAGGAAAATCAGTATGCCTGCGCTTTTCGGAAAGAATTTAGATGAAGATGCCGCTTTCGTTTCGAAACTTTGGAGCGAGCTCAATAAGAAAACAGTTGCGAACGTAGGGCCTGCCCAAAACCCGAGCGAAGATCATTTCAAGCCTTGGGACTGCCTTAAAATCTGCTCGCTCTGTGACAGTAATTCCTTTGACATTGAAGAAATGGAGTATAGAAAAGGCGACTTGATTACAGACCCATACCAGCTTAATTCGATACAGCACCTTTTGCTGAATGAGGGCTCGCTGATTACCGAAAACATGCCTATAGATCAGAGCGAATGGCCGGTCATGGTCGACATAAAGCATCGTCGGCAAGATGCTATATCGTCATTTCAAGAGGGTAGGGCGCTGCTAAGCACTTCTCCTTTCTTAGATGAGCTTTACTCGAATTTAATTGAATTCGTTGTTCCCTTAGATCGCGATAAGCCTTCAGGATATGATAGTAGCCTAGCACGAGGTGTCATTTTTAGGACTTTTCCAGAAGGTCGCACGGGACTACTCGCAGGATTTCAGCTTGCCCATGGCTTGGGGCACCAGGTCGGTATGAGCTTGTTCAGTATTGACTCAATATTTGATTCGGATCCAGAGAAAGAGATTTTTTATGAGGTGCGCCATGACATTAGAACCGCCGAACATGCTTTCGTGTCTGCTACCGCACTTGCCTTTATGACTATATTTTCGCGATCAATTTATGGCGATCGAGCAAGGCCATTCATATCAGATGACCACGTATCGGGATATGCAGAGCATTTGCCCGATGCGTTATCGGCAGCCGTCCGATCTCTTCGTAACGGTTGTGTATTGACGCAGTTCGGCGAAAAAACAGTGAATGGAATGGCTTCACTTATATATTAGGAGGCTGAGTTGTCACCATGATAATCGGTAAAGACTCATCTTCAACTCTCTCTACTTTGAGCTCAAACCTTCGAAAGAAGACTTTGATGAGGGCGAATCTTGAAGGCGGAAATCATAAGAGGTACTCCCCTTGGATGTGCTTGTTCTCAATCGATGAAATTCCTCCCAGAATATTGCTAGACTACTACTCTTCCGATAAAGGCATTGTCATTACAAGTAGAGACTATCTGGAAGCAAGCTCCGAATTTCTTAAGAGCAAACCCGAACTTTTGCTCAACGATCTTATTGGCAGATCAAGAGATTGGGAAATGCTATGTGAGATCAATGAAATTAGGCCGGAGATGGCTATCGAGCTTAGAAGTATTTGCTTTGAAATTCAAAGAACGTCCATTTTTTTTAGAAAAGTCTTCGGATCGTTAATTTGCTCTATAGTCCCGTTAAAAGACCAAAGGGCGCGAGGCTTAAGTTCTGATTTGATCCGTGGTGAAATCTTCATTGGCTATCCGCAAGGTTATTCTAGAACTCTACTGGCTATGGACATAGTTCATGAGATGGGGCACCAAGCGCTGTCTTTGGTATTGAGCTGTGACGATATATTTATTAGTGATCCTCGAATCCCAGTTTTTTCTGAAATTAGGCATACAGATCGCCCTGCTATCCAAAGCCTTCATGCCGCCGCCGCAATTGCCTACATGACACTTTACGTGAAGCAGATTGGTGCTCCATCCCAGAGGCATCCAGATTGCCCTGATGATCTCTCAGAAACGCTACATAGAGCCGTAAATGCGCTGACCAAAACTTGCAAATTTACACCAGTTGGTGATCAGGTTTTGAGGGATTTTGACGAGATTGCGGCAATGTAATACTTCCGCCTTGTGCATGGACTTTCGAGCAGGTGCATAAAAGCATCATTCTTCGGATGTTCGCTTTTGTTTAGGTATTGCCTGGGATGCGGGACGGTCGCAAAGCGAACCTTCAGATTCGTGGATTACGAAATCATAGGTCGCGCTGGACTAGCGTGTCCAGTGGAGGTCGCAGACTGGAATGGACTTGCCCCAGGCGCAAGACATCCGACGGTTTTGCTCACCCCCGTGATGAGCGAGTTGGGATCTGCCAAATGGAGGAAGGACCAAAGCTGATTTCCACCTGACTTTGGGGTGTTTTGACTCCAAGATATGTATCTAATCGATCAAAAATAGGCGCCAAGGGGATAACCAGTCCTTCTGAAACGGTTTCATTCAGTTGGGCGTATGAAACCGACGGTACCCCTGTGATGATCACCAGGCAGGCATACGGATCGACTTCGCGTGGGACTTGGAGAGTCTCTAGGAGCTGGTCCAATATGGTTCCGATAGCGGCACGCTTAATACCATATCTCTGCTCCATAAATGAGATCACGGCAATCGCCAACAGCTCAACGCGCGTGAAAACCCGACTTCGACCGGCACCTTGATCACCTGTAAAGGCAGGCAAATCCCGTAAAAGGGCTCGCATCTGGTCTCGTGTATAACCCGATATTGAACACGCATCTGCCATTTTCAGTGTTCGAACATTCATCAGATCTGTGGTTCTGTTGTGGAGTTTGCCGTCTATTAAACCAGTTAGTGGGATGCTCTGACAAATTAGCGTGTCTGTTAGACGCATTTCTATGCTAAAATGGCAGATAATGTCGGAACTACATTTTTGCCTATTGGCCAATGTTGAGTTCCTGTAGAATGAAACGCTATTTTTGAAGAGTTGAACTGGGCAGAACTATGGCCACCGCGGATCAGATTAAATCACTTATTCGCTCTTATTCTGAGGAGGATCGAGAGCGTTTCTACTCGATTGCCCTTCAGATGGCGGCCCATGAGGCAAAACAAGGACATGCGACACTCGCGCATGAAATTCGCGGGCTTGTGGACAATCATAGGAAGAGAGTCCAGCAGGGCTTGAAGGTAGTCCCTTTCCCGCAGGAGTTGAAAGGTCTGGTGGTATCTGATATCCCGGATATCCCATTTACATCCCTAGTTGCGCCCAAGACCACGCTGGACCGTTTCCACCGGGTGATCAAAGAGTTCTATCAGCGTGGCAAGTTGCAGCAACATGGCTTATCTAATCGCCGACGCATTCTTCTTGCTGGCCCGCCCGGTACCGGAAAGACCATGTCAGCTCGGGTTCTAGCCCATGAGTTGAAGTTGCCACTTTACACAGTACAGGTGGACCGACTAGTGACGAAGTTTATGGGCGAAACCAGTGCTAAGTTGCGCCAGATCTTCGACATCATGGAACAAAAGCAAGGGGTTTATTTCTTCGATGAATTTGACGCCATCGGAGGTGACCGTTCAATGGACAATGATGTTGGGGAAATGCGCCGGGTTCTGAACGCCTTATTGCAGTTCATCGAACAGGATAATTCGGACAGTATTATTGTTGCTGCAACGAACAATCCCAAACTTTTGGATCAGGCATTGTTTCGTCGATTTGATGATGTGCTTTATTACTCGCTTCCGGGTGAAAGTGAACGAAAACATCTAATTGAATTGATAATGGGAGCTTTTCTCGCCAGCCGTTTCTCGTGGAAAAAAGTGTTGTCTGCCTGTGAGGACCTGAGTCAGGCGGAAATAGGCTCGGCATGCCGCGACGCGATTAAAGAAGCGGTACTCCATGATCGATCGAAGGTAACGGCCACGGAATTAATTGGTACTTTAAATCAGCGGAGGCTGGTCTATTCTGGGCTCTGATACTCTCCTTTTTGGAAAACGAAATAGTTTATGGATAAGCTTCCTCATATTGTTCTACCTGACCAGCCAGAAACCCGCCTTTATACCAGTACCGCTTCCGCTCCAATTGAAAAGACAGTTATTCCCAGGAATCGCGCTCAGCATGGCCAGTATTTGCAGAGCCAGTTTACAGCAGCTTGGGAGGAATCTCAGCGTAGCCAGCTTGCTTTAGTCGGGGCGCGGAATGGTGTTTATCTCGAATTCATTAGTGATCCAGATACGGAGTTAGTTACCAAAAGCCTAGAGGATATGCGATCCAAAGAAATCAGGCTGCTAAATGTCCGTAAAGAGAAGAACACGTCCGGTCAATTGATCACGTTGGCAACCGTATATGTCTCTAATCAGAAGCGGAAATATTTTGCCAAGAAGTTGGACGAATACCTGAGCCAGAATACTGATAAAGGGAACCCCAAACATCAGGATTTGGTAGCAAGCATATCAGATATCAGAAGCGCCCTGTTGGTTGACTCATTTTGGACGGATACCAATGCCTCGAAGCCGGGGACGGACAAAAAATGGGTGGAAGTATGGCTGCGAGGAGAATCTGATGAAGATGTAAACATTTTTGACAGGCTGCTCGCCCAACTAGAACTGGAAGCCCGCCACGGCGTAATAAAATTTCCAGAACGGATGGTTAAAGTTGTTTTCGCCAGCTCCGCTGACTTGGAAAAGCTGACACAGGCAAGTGACCTAATTGCAGAATATCGCTTGGCAAAGACCACCACTGCACTTTTTATGGAGATGGACGCCAAAGAGCAAGCTGGTTGGGTTGATAACTTGCTGAACCGTATTTCCCGACCTGAAAATCCATTGTCATCGGTGTGCATTCTCGATACAGGCATAAACAATGGAAACCCATTGATTAAACCGTTTTTATCTGGCGAAGACTGTCAATCTGTCGACCCTTCATGGGGAACACATGACCATGATCGTCATGGCACGCTTATGGCGGGGACCGCTTTGTATGGAGATTTAACTCCATTATTGGAAAGCTCTGATTCTGTGCCTGTTCCTCACATTTTGGAGTCGGTGAAAATCTTGCCACATGATGGTGAAAACGAGCCCCAACTTTGGGGATATATTACGGCTCAAGGAGTCAGCAGAGCAGAAATACAAGCGCCCCATAGAAAACGATCTTACTGCATGGCAGTCACTGCAACGGATACTCGCGATAGAGGGCGCCCTAGCTCCTGGTCAGCTGGCATTGATCAGTTGGCGGCCACGTGGGACGAGCAAAGATTGTTCATCATTAGTGGCGGTAATTCCCTGCAAACGATGGAGGTAAAAGAGGCGGCGCAGCAATATCCTGATATTCAGGTGACAGAGTCGGTTCATGATCCAGCCCAGTCGTGGAACGCGCTTACAGTTGGTGCGATCACTAATCTCGTCGATATCATTGACTCGAAACTTGCGTCTTATCAGCCTGTTGCTGAGGCGCAAACACTTTCGCCATTTTCTACTACTTCGAGTACTTGGGAAGAGAACAAGTGGCCCATTAAGCCTGAGCTAGTGTTAGAGGGTGGCAATTTAGCAATAGACGATTCGGGATTCGCTACTGAATGCGATGATCTTTCAATCCTATCCACAACCTATCAGCCAGATGTGCAGGGCTATTTTTACCCCTTTAATATGACGAGTGCCGCCACCGCACAATTGGCGAGGATGGCGGGAGCCATAAGGGCTGAATACCCAGACTATTGGGAAGAAACCATCCGTGCACTTTTGGTTCACTCCGCGAGCTGGCCGGAGCCCCTCAAAAAACAGTTCATGAGTAGAGATAGCAAGAGTGAGTATAAGAACCTGCTGAAAATTTGCGGGTATGGCGTACCCAGTCTCGATAAAGCTCTCTACAGTGCCAGAAATTCGTTAACGCTGATTGCCCAAGCAGAGCTCCAGCCATACGATAAAAGGTCTGGCGGTGGAATGCGTACACGCGATATGCATTTCTATGATCTTCCATGGCCGGTGAAAGTTTTGCAGGAGCTCCCTGATGATGTGCAGGTGAAGATGAAAGTCACGCTGTCATATTTTGTTGAACCAGGGCCAGGTGAAATCGGTTGGAAAGATCGATACCGCTATGCTTCTCACGCGCTACGATTCGATATCAATAATCCAGGTGAATCCAAAGATGCGTTCATCAAGCGGATAAACAAGGCTGCTAGAGAACAAGATGAGCAACTGACGAATACTCAATCAGCTTCTGACCATTGGGTGCTTGGTTCAACAGCCAGAGACCGGGGGTCCATACATTCAGATACCTGGACAGGAACCTCTGCTCAGTTGGCAGCTTCCAATTTTATTTCGGTTTTGCCGAAAATTGGTTGGTGGAGAGAAAGGGCGCACCTTGGGTGCTGGAATCGAAAAACTCGTTATAGTTTGGTAGTTTCGATCGAGACAGAAAGCACGGAAGTCGATGTTTATACTCCGATTGTGACGAAGCTGAGGTTGCCGATCCCAGTTGAAATTGGAACTTAAGACCAAAATGCTATTGGCAAGCACCCGATATCGGATGAAATGGCTGTGATTAGCTTGGAGTCTGTGGAGAAAAGCCCTAACTCGAATGTCCGCTCTTGTTTAGGTATTGCCTGGGATGCGGGACGGTCGCAAAGCGAACGTTCAGGTCCAAATCCGAAGGACTCAGTTTGAGGCTAGGGCGTGTCACGCGTATCGGAGCAATTCCAGAAGGTTGTTTCATGACTTCGGCTGGCATTCACGCTGCATGCCTTTTCTGTTCAGTAGGCGTTAGGCTTTTGCCATTTTGCTGCGCCGCCATAGCCGTCCATCGATGGCAGATAAGCCCAGAGCAATCAGCGCCATTCCCACAAAATGGACAGCCTCCAGTGATTCGTTTAGGAAAAGTGATCCGAGCAGTATCGCTGAGACAGGAACCAGCAATGTAACTAGTAGCAGGTTGGTGGCTCCTGCTGACTCCAATATTTTGAAATAGAGAACATAAGCGACAGCTGTAGAGAGGACGGCAAGCCCAACGATAGCGCCCCATGTCCTCATGCTGGGCGCTGCAATATCAAGAGGACCGTCTACGATCAGGGCGATTGGAGCCAACACGAGCGCTGATGCAGTGACCTGGCCAGCAGCAGTAATCATAGGGTTTATAGTCATTGCCTTAAATCGGCGACCATACACGCCAGCAAACGCATAGGACACAGTTGCAGCAATGATAGCGAGTTGTGCTAGCAGGCTGTTGTCGCCATCGATAGCGGGTAAGCCGATCATCACAACTACTCCGATAAAACCAACCACTACTCCTACAATTTTCAAGGGCGTGGCACGCTCGTCAGGTAGGAACATACTAGCGACAACTACAGTGAATATCGGAGTTGCTGCGTTAAGGATCGATGCCAGTCCAGACGCAATTTGAGTTTGCCCCCAAACGATGAAGACAAAGGGGATGACATTGTTCAACAACCCCATTCCCAGAAATGCCGCCCAAACCCCCAAGCTCTTTGGCGGGCGCAACCCCATGACCAACGCGAAGCTCCATAACGCTATGGCAGCGATTCCTACCCTGAGCGTAACAATTGTGAGTGGCGGCAGGTCTGCAACAGCTACACCGACGAAGAAAAATGATCCTCCCCACAGGACGGACAGAACGATCAACATTACCCATTCACGAGCGCCCATAGCGGTGTTTATTGAAGATGTCATAGTGAGTGCCTGTCCAAGTTAATACATGTTGTAACCAGCTTAGGGGGTGATCAAAACTCAAAACATCCGATTATTGCGTTCTAATTCACTTTCGCTGCTCTGTCTTGCTCAGTGTGTCCTAACGCAATAAATTGCTCGATTTGAAATTACTCAGCAATAATCGGATAGATACGCCTCGCAAAGTCAGTTCAACTACATATTGTCAAATTCGAGCAAAGGGTTACGTCATGTCGATGCCATCTGAACAGCTGATGCGAGTAGCAATACAAGCAAGGGATAAGTCCTTCGATGGACAGTTTTTCTATGGCGTTATCACGACGGGCGTATTCTGCCAACCATCCTGCTCCGCTCGCCCAGCCAAGCCCGAAAACCTAAGATTTTTTCCAACTATTGCAAGCGCCGTGCTGGCTGGTTTCAGGCCTTGCAAGCGTTGCCAAGCGACGGAAGGCACTCCACGAGTAGCTCGATTGGTGGAGGTAGCCCGTCATATTGAGGAATATGCCGACGAGCGGCTAACACTATTTAACTTGGCTGAGATAGCAGGGCTGTCTCCTTCAAGGCTACAAAGAATATTCAAAAAAGCCTTTGGCGTCTCACCTAAAGCCTATCAAGATGCGGTTCGCATGCGGCATTTCAAGCAATCCTTGAAAGAAGGCGACAGCGTAACCGATGCAATTTTTTCTTCGGGATTTGGCTCCATTAGCCGCGTCTACGGTGAAGCGACACGCAATATCGGGATGACGCCCAAGGCCTACCGAGCAGGCGGTGCTGGTGAAGTCATCACCTACGCTTGCCGAAACACCGCTCTTGGCCTGATGGCCATGGCAGCGACGGATAAGGGAGTCTGTTTTGTCCAATTCGGTGATAATGAAGTGTCACTGGTCACCAACCTGAAAGGGGAATTCCCTAGTGCCGAATTGAGCATTTCACCTGCGCAAGACGCCCCCGAACTTGATGCCTGGATGGAAGCCTTGGATCAGCATATCAGCAAAGGTGCCCCAAGGCCTGACTTACCGCTTGATATGCGGGGAACCGCGTTTCAAATGAAGGTATGGCAATTCCTGTTGAGCATCCGAGAAGGTGACGTTCTCAGCTATAGCGAGGTGGCTCAGCAAATCGACAAGCCAAAAGCGGTCAGGGCAGTTGCTTCGGCGTGTGCAAAAAACCGTATAGGCGTGCTCATTCCTTGCCACCGGGTCTTAAGGGGTGACGGAAGTCTTGGCGGATACCGCTGGGGATTGGAGCGAAAACGGGCATTACTAGGCTCGGAAAGAGAACGACGGGCTGAATAATACTTAACGTCTATGCAAGTAGCCCGCCCTATGACTGGCGTCTACAAAGGAGCCCGTTACGGGCATAAACTCCGCTTAGAGCAGTGTCCGCTTTTGTTTAGAAGCGGTCTTTTTTTGAGGCAGAATCCCCGCTGATAATGATCGGACTGAAGAGCCGGCGCCGTTCACAGGCGCCAGCGAGAGGCTTTAACCCAAGCAATCAACGAGTTACGTCAATCAGTAGCTGAGCGCCCTGCAGCACCTGATACTCCATAGGGTAGGTGCCGTTGTTGTAGTAGAACCGGAAACGGGTGCCACGATCATCCCGGTAATGGTGACGGTGTTTGTTCCAATGGCGCTTGTGGCCATGGTAACCATGCCTTTTCTGGTGGTACTTCTTATGCTTCCAACCGTGTTTGTGTCGGTTGTGAGCCTTGTTTTTCCAGCCATACTTGCGATCCCGGTGGCCGTGGTGTGCATCCGCATCGCGGTGCCGGGATGACAGAAGCTTCTTGTGGTGGGGTATGCCCCTGTCGTGGTCCACTTTCTGGTGGAACCCTGCCCTGTGGTTCTCCCGCCTGTCAGAATCTGCCACAGCCGGGCTGGTGGCCATTATCAGGCCAACAAGACAACTGCCAATCAGAAATGCTTTCATCGTTCTTCTCCCGATCTTTTCAGATCCCGGATTAGCATCCACGAACACTCTGTGGCTGCTCCCTCACTTCAGAGTACGGAATTGCCGGGGAAAGTCAGGCGATCGGCGGCGGCTTTGCACTTCTTTTACGCAGGCGCGGACAGTCTTTACAGTTGCCGTGGCCGGCTGACCGTCACGACAGAATCAACGCAGGTGGGATTCCAACTCGAACACGTGGGGATCATGATCCCCCAGTGCCCGCAAAGCGTCCGCCAACTTCAGCAGATACTCGCTGTTAGGGCCACTTGGCCCGGACGAACGCGCAATCTGGCTGGCAATGTCGAGCGTCGAAGCGGGCCCCAGAAAAGCGGCGTTGTCCTCGGTGGCAATATAAACAAGGCCTTCCGCATTGCTACCATCATCAAATGTCATGGTCGTGCTGAAGCGCAGGTAGCCGTTCTTCTCACGTACATCCAGGTGCTCAAACACGTCCGGTGATACCCGATAGGCCATACCCTTGCATGTCGCACCAGGCTGGCTGATCAGCGTGACCACACGCCCGGGAGCCTCCGGAGTACCGCGATGATCATGGGAGCCCTGCCAGAAACGCCGGGCCCAGCCTTCAATCGTCGCCGGCTGCTGCTCAAGGAAGGGGAAGTCCACCTTGTAGATCAGCGAGCCATAGCCGAACAGCCACACGGAGGACACTCCGTCAAACTGCTGGCGACTGCGATTGTGCGCTACGGTATCGAAAGACATCAGGAGGCCGACGTGGAAGCAATAAATCCAGCGATGCCCGTTAATACAATTTCCGCCGCCATGGCAGACAGAATCAGGCCGCTGATCTTGGAGAGAATGTTCAGCCCGGTCTTACCCAGCGCCTTTTCCAGGTATCCGGACAAGTGCAGTAGAACCGCCAGGATAACCAGCCCCGACACCAGCCCCAGAAGCCCTCCGGCCACTTCCGGCACAGCGTTCAGCTCGGCCCCGTAAACCAGGATGGCACCGATGGTCGCAGGGCCTATCATCACCGGAATCGCCAGTGGCACCACGGCAATGTCATCGCGGTCTTCATCCGGCAGCCCGGTGGCGTGGTTGCGGGTACCGCTGGTGACCAGGCTGATGGCAGTCAGGAACAGCAGGCTGCCAGCACCGATCCGGAACGAGTTCAGGGTAATGCCAATGGCACTGAACAACAGTGGGCCGGCAAAGAACAGTACCAACCCCAGAATCATTGCGGATACGGTGGAACGGCGGATAATCGAACGCTTCTCAGACGCCGGCAGCCCCCGGGTTAACGCCAGAAACATGGTGACCACGAAAAACGGCGCCAGCAGGAACATAAAGCGGATCGTGCTGCTGATGTAG
>Ga0098047_10000893_pt1 | contig 12030 bp, 1 predicted proteins | sample 12_taG_FD_92585 | JGI IMG/M metagenome (GOLD analysis project Ga0098047, IMG submission 92585) | Marine viral communities from the Subarctic Pacific Ocean - 12_ETSP_OMZ_AT15267 metaG | ecosystem: Environmental > Aquatic > Marine > Oceanic | place: Subarctic Pacific Ocean | collected 2015-01-16 | reverse complement strand
TAGTTCCGTTAGTTCCGTTAGTTCCGTTAGTTCCATCTGTTCCATCTGTTCCATTAGTTCCATTTGATCCTGCTGCTCCCGTAGCTCCCGTAGCTCCCGTAGCTCCCGTAGCTCCCGTAGCTCCATCACTTCCATCAGACCCATCACTTCCAGCAGCTCCAGTTGACCCAGTTGCTCCTGTAGCCCCTGTTGGACCTGTTATATCTAAATTACCAGCCATATTTACAGTACCACTACTAGCATCAAATTTTAAATAATGACTAGCATTACCTAAATGGAAATTACCTGTATAATCCATATAAATTCCCATATCAGTATCAGAAAAAGAAGTTTTATTTGGAGTAAAAATAGCTCCACTACTACCACTACCAAGTGTCATATTAGAACCTACTTTTAAATTATTTGTAAGAGTTGTATTTGCGGCTAATTTATCTGCGCTTAATGTACCGTTTACAATTACAGATCCATCAAAAGTTTCTACAACTAATGAACTAAAATCATCTTCATCTACAGAACCACTTGAAGAAGCTGCATTACCTGTATAAACTCTTGTTCCTGCTACAGAAGCACTAGTATCTGTAACTGTTATCCTATCATTTGGTCTAATATAATCATCATCTGCTAATGTTATCACAAGGGCTGCAATAGCTTGTGCAGCTGCTGTAGTAAGAGAATCTGGATCTCCACCCGTTGACCAAGCAGCAGCATAAGTATTTGTTAAACTAACGTGATCACTCTCTTCAAGATTAAATACACTACCACCACGAACACCTGTAGATCCTGCTGAACCCACCCAAGTTTTTCCAAAAGTAATAACAAAAGAAGTTATAGTTGTATCATCTGAATTATCTAAAATATCTCCAGCTATTGATCCTGTTATTGTACTTGTTCCTGATGCAATAGCTGATCCACTACTTATAGTTAATGTTCCATCAGATGCCGTTGCACTAGTTACATTCGTATCTACTATATTATCATATCTATAACTATTATCATCATAAGTACTAGTGCCATCATAAGTAAAAGCTTGAGTTCCTTGTCTAATAGTAAAATCATTTTCCCAACCTGTTACAGTTACATTTCCATTAGAATCATCATCATGGAAAGTATGATTCATATTACTACCTGAAATTGTCCAACCAGAAACTCCAGCACTTCCATCATCACCACTTTCAACAAGTTTTACAGGAGTAGACCAAGTTAGTGATAAATCTATTCCATTTGTTACTCCATCTGCTAAGGCTATTGAAACATAGGCAGGATTTCCATCATCTGCTGGCAAAGAAGATGTCCAACCCGAAGTTAAAGCGGTAGCACCATTGCTTGTATCTGTAATAAGACTATTATTACCAAAATTCCAAGCACCACCTGAAGGAGTTGCAGGTAATCCACCAGAAACTCTTCTATGTATTTTTACCTCTGCAACAGCACTTCCCTCTATTTTTATAGGTTCTTGCCATGCAAAAGTAGAACCTCCAGCGCTTTTAGTTCCTGTAGTTGCCCATATTGGTAAATTTGAAGGATTATCACTATCATTAGGATCAATAGGATTACCATTAGAAAAGAGATCGCTGACTTCATCTGTCCAAGTACTTGGTACTCCACCAGAAGCAGTAGGTGCATCAGGTTGTGTAGCAGCTCTTTTAAATACAATATTTGTAGAAGCTCCTGTAGTACCAATAGCCCCATCTCGAGCTCTAGCAATAGTTATAATCTTACTATAACTAGCAGCAGCTCCTGCTGTCTGTTCTGTATTCGTTGTTGCTAAAGTTGCAGTGAGTACTACTGAGGTATTAGAACCAAAATTATCATCTGTTAATACCCTTGTTAAACCAGAACCTGTTAAAGTTACACTAGGATCTACCGTAAAAGAAACATCTTCCCCTAAACCACCATTTTTTACTGCTGTAAAAGTTATCTCATCAGGTCCCGTAATTGTATTAGCTGTATTTGCATTAAACTGTGTAGCAGTTGAAGAAAGGTCTAAACCATAAATTGTAGAAGGTATTACAGTTGTAGCATTAGTTCTTGCTGTCCAACCAGATTTAAGAGTATATTGTTTTCCTTTTCTATAATAATGTGTTATATGTCTTGCTTTATAATATATTGTTGTATTATCCGTACCAACAGAATGTTCTTGTATCTCTTGAGGAAAAGCATAAGTACCAAGAGTATTAACACCTGCCTCATAATCAGAAACATCAGATTCAGTAGTCCATCTTATCTCTGTAACTGCACTTGGACCTATACCAGAAGCATTATCCCAAGTTAATTCAATAACTCCCACACCTTTTGCTTCTGCTCCAAAATTTGTAGGTATTCCAGGTACTGCCTGAATAGGAGAACGCCAATCTTGATTTAATACACTAGGTAGTTGGGGAGGAGAAATAGTATAAAAACTATCATCATATTCTTGTGCAGTTATAGCTGCATTACAATTAGCATTATAGTTAATATTTGTTATTCTAAAAAATTTTCCTGTTTCCCAAGAACCTCCAAAAGTAGGATGTTTTACTTTTATTGTTTCTCCTGCTAAAAGTAATAATGCTTTGGGTCCCATAGTGAAGTTTATCTTCATATTAAATCGAGACTTTCTTAAATAGTTTTCTACATTTATACGAGCATTAAAATAGTTAGCAACTGCATTTTGAGTAAAGTTACCTTGTTTCACAATCATTTTATCTGCTTTTAAGAAATTTGAATCATAAAAGCTTACTTGTGTACCTTGAAAGTTATTTCCAGGATCTGATATTGTAGAGTTTACGGTATTAAAAGATTTTTTAGTACCTGCATCTTGTAAAGATATAGAGCCTATAATATCATCTTCTGTAATAAGTCTAGGATTTGAATTTGATCCAACACTATAAGTACCACCCGCAGTTACTCCGGTTTCTGCGTGTGAAAGTGTTGTAGTACCATCATCTACATCTCCAGAAGTATGTGTAGGAGCAGTACTTGATGTAGTACCAGCACTAGTTACAGTATATAAATTATCTCCATAATAAACTTGATCACCTACACTATATGTAGTAGTTGCACCCCATTGTCCTTTCATACTATATTCTGTTATTGCAGTAGTACTAGTTTCAATTCTAAGAGCATACTTTCCTGCTTCATAACTTAATAAACCATTAAATTGTTTTAAGAGTCCATTTATATTACTAAAAACAGAGGCAGAAGTATCTACAACACCACAAGCTTGATGTCTAGTTGCCCATCTTTGTTCATGTGCTTCCCAACCTAATTGTCTCCAATATTTTATATTATCAGAATCATAAATACTATAAACAACAGGATATTGTGCAGCACTACTACCACCTTCTAAATAACCTCCAGTATTTCTTACTGAAGATCCATCACTTTGTGTTACTTTAAATATTCTATAGCTTTTAGCTACGGAGGCTCCTGCTTCAAGAAATTGCCAACCACTTACTAATCCAGTATTATTAGTTGCTGTTTCATCATGGCTTGGAGCTGTTGTAAGAATAGTATTTCCTTCATTTGTATTTCTATAATATCCGTATTCTGTATATAATATATCACCTTGTTGATATGCATGTCTGCCTTTCATAAAACTTTTACAGAATTTACCAAAACATTCTTCAAATACTACTTCTGTAGAACTACTTGTAGTAGCTTTTACCATACCCATTGCTGTAATAACTCCTGTCGCAGATCCATCGTCAGTCATATAGTATCTATCACCAATAGTAGTACTTGCTGCTGAGCTTAAAGTTACTGTCTGTGTTCCTGTATCATTACAAACTCTAGCAGCTAATAACCAATCTGATAAAGATATATCTTCATTTACATCAAGGCGTTTACCATAAGTTTCTGAAGTACAATAATCTAATAATTGTATAGCTGGATTAATTGATACTCTTTCATCTTCAGGAGTTACTATTTTATATGTATATGTACTAGTACTATCAATTTTGGGTTCTTTGCCTATTTCCCAAACATTATCTACTTGAGCTATTTTTGTTGTTCCATCATAATCTATAATTTTCCTCGTATGTGATTCATAGTCACCAGTAGAGTCTAATATAGTTAATTCAACATACATATTATTATAGAAATCATCTGTTGCAGAAGCATTACTAGTATCAAATTGAATTGCATCTTTACAAAGAACTTCCGTACTTCCTGTTGTAATGCCTGTACCTGTAGCACCTGTCATAGTAAAAATAGTATCAGTACTAACAGTACTATGTTGCCATGGAAAACCATAATCAGCATAAGGCAGAGTTTCTCCATTTAATAAAGATATAACATTTGTATCAGAAATACCTTTATAATTATCAAATATATTACCCCAATTAATATTAGCTGTTGGAATAGTTATTTTAGGTTGATCACTACCATCTATAGCAACAGTACCTGTAACACTTACTTTACTAGGAACAGTGCCACTATGGTATTGATGATTATGAGTAACCATATGCCATTTATTATTTACTCCTGAAACTCCTCTATCCATATAAAAACTGGTAATAGAAGGAACTCCATCAGAGTAGTCTAAATCTGGAGCATCACTAAATCTAAATCTAGTTTGTTGTGTTCCATCTTTTCCAATAATAGTCCATTTATCTATAATAAATACATCATTATTTATAACACTATCATCACTAGTCTTTTTTAAATCTACAGTATCACCTACTAGCCATTGACTAGTACCTTGATTACTGTAAGTACTTAAAGAATCATGTAAATAACTATAATCATAATTATAACAATTTATAAGTTTTCCTCTTACTACAAATTCTAATTCAGGAACACTAGTTGCATCTTCTCCAATTTCACAATCTACAACTACATAAGCAGTATCACATAAAGAGTGATTTGGACCCCAATATTCTTCCTGTCCTGTATAATAATCTTGTTGTCTTTTAAATCCAGGACTTTTAGCTATACTTACTAAAGTAGCGTCTGCTGTTTGATTTGTAGTTCCCGAATGAAGAGTTATTGTCATATTATTTGGTTTAGTTAATGAAATTGTTTCTCCATCTACTACACCTTGACCATCACTATCTACATCTTCTCTGTGAAACTTTAAAACAACTCCCGCTGCAAGAGACTGTGCTGAGTCCATAACTAAAGTTTTTGTACCATTAGTCCATGTAGATACTTTAACTTGACCAACTATACCTTGTCCAGTAATAAGCATACCAGATACAATATATTGATCAGAATCTGATAAAACAACACTAGTACTTGCACTAGCTCCTACATGCGTTCCTGTTGCTGTAGCTACAGTATTTGATGTTAATACAATGCCTTTAGAAAATTTACGTTGTTTATTAATTTTTCTAACAAGTGCATCAACGGTGTTTTTCATCATGCTACCAAAACCAAAAGTACCACCCCAATAAGAATCAGGCCAGTCAAGATCTTCTATATCTGAACCAGTTATACCACTACCAGAAATTTTGACTCCACCTAAAGTTTCTCCTTTATCTGCTCGTCCTCTACAAACAACCTCTACTTCATCTGCATTTGCTCCACCAGTTTTTCTAGCATCAGAATCTGCTAAATTTAAGCATATTAAAGGACTATCATCAATATATACATCATATATTCCACCAATTTCTCCCTCACAAAGACTATAAGCAATAAAAATATTATTTGTATCATTCGATTTCGTATCTACAAATATTGGTTTTCCTGCTACTCTATCAACTCCATAAACTACTGGAATATATTGAGCACTTAAAGCCCAATTTAAATCTACATCTCGTTGTACTTCTACTTCTTCTGTTACTAACTTATATGACTTTTTTAAACCAAACCAACTACTTTTTTTCACAAGTTTTTGTTCTGTTTCTATAGCAGTATAAGTTGCTAAAACATTAACTGTTGTTTCTGAGTGTAAAAATCCTAAATCATCTGCATAAGCCTCTTTTAAAGCAACTTCATGTTGAGGTTTTCCTGTATTATCTAAGGCTCTATGAACAGCATCATTTGTTAATCTTCCATTTACTGCAACAAAGTCACCCCAATGACTTGTAAGTTTCCATTGTACTTTTAAATTTTTAGAAGGATCATCTTTAATACTAGCAGAACCTATAATACCTTTATAAACTAATATTGGAGTATTTATAACAGTATAATCATCTGGATCTAAAAAAGCTTTGTAAATAAATACGTCTCTATTATGATAAGATTTTATTGTATCATTATCCATTTCAGTAAGAGGACCTTTAAGTTCATCAGATATCACTTTTAAAGTAATGGAAGTACCCGTAGTTTGAGTAGCTAAAGTATCATCTATATTAGATACATTTAAAACAGTATTACTAGTTTTTATTCCTGTAATTCTAACTTCATGACCACTATTAGTTCCACCACTAATACTAATTTTATCTCCTTCTCTGAATCCTGCACTTACTAAATCTGTACTAGGTACAGTAATAGTTGTAGCTGTCATAGTAATTGTAGTAGAAGTAATAGAACTATATAAACTCTCTGCTGATAGAGTTAATGTTAATCCCGTAGCTTTAGCTTCACTAGTTTCTGAATAAGAACCTATAGCAAGAATTTTATCAGCTATATAAGTTTGACTACCATTAGAACTTCCACTAGAATCTACTGAACTATCATCAAAAGAAATATTCATTGCTCCATCTGTTAGATAAGCATATCGTTTTGCGTCTGTATTATTAAGGGATCTTTTAGTTTGATAAGCGTAAGGACGCTCATATTTTATTAAATGAGCATAGATAAACGGCTCGTTATTTACAAGCCGTTTTTTTAAATCACCATGTAGTGCTCTTTCTGCCATTATGCTTGTGCTTCATCTAAACTTAAGGAAAACGTGTATAAATTATTAGTTCCTAAATTATATTCTTGAACATCTTTATTAAGTATTACTCGAATTTTAGGATTAGTATATACTACTGTTGAGTTATCTGAAACGGCTCTTTGAAGATTTGGGGCAAAATATACATAACGCTCACCATTAGATTGACCTGGTCTATAACCTGTTAAATAATCATCATAATTTGTTACTCTCGTTACCCTATATGCTTTAGTATGTAAACTATCCTCAGGATCTGTAATTGTAAACATATCTCCGGGTTGTGGTTGAGTAGCATATGTACTAGCATGGTGTCCATCTTGAAGCATTACTTCTACTCCCGCATTATGGGCAGTTTTTACATAAATAGTATTACTACCAAGATGAGTATTAAAAGTACTACTTCTACTTGTATATTGGTTAGGAAGTTGAACATAAAAAGGATTTAATCTCCCTTTTCTTTGAAGAAGAAAACTATAGATTGGTTCGAAATTATCTCTGGTCATAGGGTTGTAAGTAATATTTATAGACCATTTATGTCCTGCAATACCTCTAGTAATTAATCGACCACTATTAGAACGAGACACTTGAATGGGTGCACTAGAACTAAATTTAATTGACTTAAAACCTGGCCCAGCAGTTAATCCTATATTACCTGAGGTTGCTGAACCGTCATATGCTATAGAATTATTTGGATCAGGTAAAGTATCTAAAAATGAACTAAAATCTCCCATTATCCGCCACCCCAGCTTCCTGCAACATCTTCATTATAAGTATTTGTATCAATATCTTCTAAGAATTCTTCTCCATAATCATTTGCTGCTGATCTTATCATATTTATAATATTTCCTTGTTGTCCCATTAGTACTTCTTCTACACCTACTGCATCTATTGCATGTATTGTAAAGTTTGCATTAACTTGACTCTTTGCTCCCATGTTTGAAGGCCATACCTGCATTGGAGATAAAGGTGTTAATGTTTCCGGACCTCGCTCGCCTACGAGTATTTCTCCACCTTCTGCGTAACCTTTTCTTAAACCAGCAGCTCCACCAGTTGGAGTAAATGATGTAGCTGTTGTACCAATTCCTCGCTCACCCCTAAGATAAGCTAATTCACCTGCTGAAGCTTGTTGAGATACATCTACTTTATTTGTTCTTTTTCCTACTTCTATTTTACCGGGAATACTGCCTGTATCAGGACTAGATAAAGAGCTTTGATAAGAAGTTGAAGCAATTATAGCAAGTTGAGCTGCACCCAATACAGCCGCCATAGCGACAAATGGTGCAGATACAGGAAGTGGGGGATTTGGAGGAGCTGCTGCTGCCACCATTGCTGCTGCTGTAGCTATTAATGCATTAGCCATCTGCATTTTTTTATTTTGTTCAAAAGCTTTTCTTTTTAATTTATCTTTTTTAACTTCTAAAGCCCTTATTTTTGCAAGAGATTCTTTTGATTTTCCGTCTCTTTTCTTTTCTGCACTTATTTCTTTATCAACTCCAGCTACTCTAGCTGCTGAAGATGCAGCCATTATTTGTTGTATACCTGCCATAACTTGACCTGCCATCTTCAATTTTTCAATAGTTCCAAGCATTTTTTGTTCTGTTTCAGATAATGAAGTATCTTCAGATAGTTTAGTTAAATTAGTTTGCATATTTAAAAAGGCATCTCCCATACTAACTCCAAATTCAGCTATAGTAGCTCCTAAAAAACCTTCGGGACTTAATTCTCTAACATTATCTGCAAAATTCATTAATTGTACACTTGCTTTATTAAATTCATTTCTCATACTTTCAGTACTTATACGATTTAATGCTTCCTCTAATCTTATTATTTTTTCTTCGAGTTCTATATATAATGCTAAATCTGCAGGATCTGATAAACCTAGTCCCTGTGCATCAAAACCAGCTTCATCCATTTTAGCACGAACAGTTTCTTGTTCAGCTCTTAGTGTTTCAAGTAGAGCCTTTATTCCTGTTTCTGCCTTTTCTAATTGATTTTCAAATAAACTAATAGATTTCATTTGATCTAATAGTTTAAATATATTTGTATCTTCTAATGCCATAATATCAGTACTAAAAGAATATTTTATAGCTTCTGAAAAAGTGTCTCTTAGTTTAACATCAAATTCAAGTAAAAGATTATTTAATTCTTTATCAATATTTCCAAGCTCCATACTTTCCTGCCAGTCTACTCTCTTTGTATCAATTGCATAAGGATCGTTCTCTGTACCTGCATCTAACATTTTATTTGTTAAATCAAGCCAAGTTTTCATTGAATCTTCTGATATCTTTTTTTCTGTATCAGTTAATGCTCGTTTTGTTTTAACTAACATTAATTCCCACCACATAGAATGTGCTAAATGTGCTTCTTTTCTATCTTCTAAGTGATGCATCATTCCTAATAACTTATATTCTTCTCTTATTCTATCATATTTTGATTTTATAAGCTCTCTTTCTATATCTGCATTTAGATTAGCAAATCCCAATCTTTCTTTTTCTTCTTTTATTACAGCTTCTAGTTTTTGACTGCCAGTTAATTTAGTAGAACCTGTTTGTGCAAAAGCATTTAATTTTTGATTTAATTTCCACTCTTTATGTAGTAATTTAAATGAGTCTTCTTGAAGTTTTAATCTCTTTTTATATTGGTTAGTAATTCTATCGTTTTCTTCAAATATTTCAACAGATGTTTTCCATTGGTCTTCAAGTTCTTGAGTTTCTAACTTCATTAACTCTCTAATAAAATCTTCAGCTTCTCCTCTTGCGAGTCCTGATACTCTTAATTTATCTATTATTTCCGCAATTCTCCCTTGGGTAAATAAACTTTCTTTATCATCTTCTATAATTTGTGCATGAACCATTCTCATTCTTAAAGTTGCTTCTTCTAACTCTATTGCAGCCCTTCTTTTTTGTTTTTCTAATTTAAAGTGTTCTTTTACTCCTTCTACTGTTTCTTTTACTAAATTTTTAATTAGTCCTTGACGTATTTGAATATCTTTCATAATTACTGCATTACGTTTTAAAACTCTTTGTATATCTGCATATGCTCTTTGTTGATCTCTTATAATTCCTACTCTTGATTCTTCATCATCATTTAACATAAAAGCTATTTGTCTTTCTTTACTCAACATTTGAAACATATCATTTTTAGTATTTGCCATATCATTTAATGTTTCAGTTCTTACTTTATCACTTACATACAATAGTTTATTATTTGCATTAAGACCATTAACTAATTGAGTCATAACTGCTAAAGGCTTATCTACTGTAGTTTTTTCTATAAATTGATCTCTAAACTCGGTTAAAGCATCACGGGCTCCTTCTCTTATAGATTTTAAGTTTTCTGCAGCATCCGTTTCTCTTTGTTGTTGATCTAATATAGTTTCGCCATGTTTTGTTTCTTCAAAAAGCAATTCAGCACGACGTCTTCTTGCCATTGTAATTCTACCTTGCGCTTTATCTATTTTATCTTGAATTTTCTTTTGAATAGTATAATCTCTATTACCTTTACTAATTAGTTCAAGATTAGCCTTTTCAATCGTCAGTTGGGCTTTTCCTAATCTTAATTTTCTCTCAGCCGCCGCTATCTCTTTATCTGTTTCTTTAACTATATCAGTATCTGTCGTTAGTGCTTTCATTGGGATACTCATATTTACACGATCGCCTAATAGCTCATTTAATGTGGCTTCAAAAGCTCTTTCCTTAGGTAATCTTAGATCAACTTCTACTCCCAGTTGCATAATATCTCTTAATTGAAATATCATATCAATGCCCTTCCAGAACCTTTCTACATAATCATTCCACCATTTTGCAGATTTAGATGCAGATTTTTGAAATTCTTTATCTGCTTTTTCAAGCGCTTTTATAGCTTTTAAAGTAGCAAGTATTGCATGACCAAAAGCTAAATGAGCCTCTAAGTACTCTAAAGCAGTACGTTTCCCATTATTCATAATCTCTGTATTATGAGCAGCTACTTTATTTAAAACACCCATCTGTTCTGTAAGAGCGTCATTTGCTTCACCTAGTTTTTTGGATTCTTCAGACATAAAACCCATCCATTTTGCAGCTTTCATAAGAAAAGGTAAAAGCAATGTAAAAGCCATTATTAGTGGTCCAAGAGTCATCATAAATTTATTTACTCCTGTAGCTACTATACTAAGAGTTCCTTTTAATTTAAATGCTGATCTTCCAAAAAAGCCTACTGATTTACCTGACTCGGTCATACCATCTCTCATATTTTTAGCTTCTACATTCATTTGTCTAAAAGCCTGGCCCAGCCCTTGAGTTTCTGCAGTTGCTGATACAGTTGCTAAAGATTGTGATGTGATTTCTTTTCTACCTAATCTTGCTTCGGTTTTTTCTGCAAAACTTCCTTTTTGAACACCTAATCTTGCTTCTTCTTCTTCTACAAGAAGAATATCTTTATGAAGTCCTAATTGTCTTTCTAAACTCCTAATTATTTTTTCATTTGCATCTTGTTCTTTCTCAATAGCTAATATTGTTTCTTTCTTTGTGGCTCGTTTTTTAGACGAAGCTAAAGCTCCTTGTTTTTCTAAAGCAGCTTGTTTCATTATTAACTTATTTTCTTGTGTCAATCCAGCCCTTCTTGCTTTATCAAATTTTTCCTCTGCTTTTCTTGCTTTTTGACCACCAAGTTTACCACCACCTGTTATACTAAAACTTTTCTTTACTGCAGCATCTTTAGATTTATTTACTTTTAGATTATCTTCTATCTCTCTCAAAGCATTTTGATGTCTTTCCATAGCTGCGGCTCTATCCCTAGAACCTCTAGTATCTACAGATTTCATATAATTTATATGATTGGTTCTAGCCTCTGCTGCTTGTTCTGCAGCACCCTTAGTCATTAATCCCATAGCTGGAAGAGCTTTCTTTAATAAAGAAACAGCTAACATAGTAAATAAAAACCCTAATGATGCTTGAGATTTAGATAATAATTCAATCATTGGACCAAGAACGTTATTAGCCATACTTAATATTTTTTGAGCAATATCAGAAACTCTTGCTGATAGTTGTGAATAAATATCAGTTGGAATGTCTGCAAAATCTGCAAATTTATTCTTACCTTGCTCTAAAGCTTCATTTGCAAAAGCTTGTCTTTTTTGAAATTCTGTAAGATCTGATGCTGCTATACCTAGTTCTGCAGCATATTTTGCCGATGCTTCTCGTACTCTAACAAATAATCCAATTTCATCTAAAAGCTCTGGTTCAACTTTTATG
>Ga0098047_10000892_pt1 | contig 12032 bp, 31 predicted proteins | sample 12_taG_FD_92585 | JGI IMG/M metagenome (GOLD analysis project Ga0098047, IMG submission 92585) | Marine viral communities from the Subarctic Pacific Ocean - 12_ETSP_OMZ_AT15267 metaG | ecosystem: Environmental > Aquatic > Marine > Oceanic | place: Subarctic Pacific Ocean | collected 2015-01-16 | reverse complement strand
TTGCTTTTTTTGCTTTTTTTGCTCTAGCTTCAACTTTTTGATATTCTTTAAAATCTTTAAAAGTACATTTCTTTTTTTTCATAATTTTTATTGCTTTTTTGCTAATAGATATTGAATATATAATTCTTTATTAAAATTATCCCAATATTCCATCCAATCAATTATATTAGTTCTCATCTTTATTTGATTTAAATAAATTAGCTAATCTTTCTGGTAATACTTTACGTATATTACATTCTTCACAACATCTTCCTTTAGCTAAAGGTTCTGCATTGTGTCCATATGCACCTCTAATTGATTTTTTACAAAGAACACATAATTTTTCTATTTCTTTACTCATCTTTTTTGTTTTTACATGAATAATGTACTTCATTATTATTTCTATTATAATATTTTACCTTTTCATGAAGTTTTTCTAATTCAAAATCAGGTGCTTCAATAATAATTGTATAACCATCTTTATTTGTCCAACTAGCTTTTAAAATATCTTTACTCATTTTCTTTGTTTTTATTATCACTATCTTGGTATAAATAAGTTCCATCTTCTTCACATTCTATTCCATCTTCATCTTCATATCCTATTAGATATGAATGATTTTGAGTTGTTATATATAAATAATATGATGATAAGGGAACAACTTTATCTTCAAAACCAACTCTTGCAAATACTTTTTCTGCTTTCTTATTCATCTTTTAATTTTTCTAATTTTCTTTCAAATTTTCTTTGCATTTCTTCAAAATCATATATCTTTTTTCCATTCTCATCAGTATAAGAATAAATAGTAACTATAATCTGATGCTGCTCTTGGAGAGTCTTAAGGGTTCTTTTTTTCTTACTCATCTTTATCTAATTTTACCACCAACTTTCATAGTAGATGTTATATCCTTTTTTTAATGCTTGACTTGCTTTTGAACAAAAATCTAAGTCATCATCTTCTTCTTCTTTATCTCCAATAGATTCTCCAAAGAAGAATCCTTCAGTTTCAGGAAGATTTTTATCTAATATTACTTCAGCAAGCTTATCAATGTCTTCTTGAGTTAATTTAACTGGTCTACAATTAAACTCATCCTCTCCTCCTTTTTCAATATACAAATTTTCCATAAAACCATGTAGATTTGGATGCTTTCTCCAATAATGTATTTGTTCTATATCTATATCTTGAATTTCTTCCTTAAAATCTACATCTTTACTAATATCATGTTTTATTTTATATACGTGTTGATCTAATCCCATATTAATTATTTTCTTTTTCTACGTTTATAAATTCTTATTCTATAAGAGAATATATTCCATTTAAATACTCTTTTCCACTTACTCATCTTTGTTTTGTTTTAAATTAAATAAAAGATGCGGCAGGGGATGAGTCCTGTGCCACCCTACCTTAAGAAATAGTACCATCATTTAAAGGACTGCCTTATCTTACATCTATATTTTTTTAGTTTTTTTCTTTTCAGATGGCTTTAAGCAATCTTTACATACCCATACTCCTATTTCTTCCATCTCTGATGTATTTTTTACAACATGACAATAGTAACAAGGTTTGGTTTTATTCATCATTTTTTTTCTGAATTTTTATAATCTAATATAAATCCAATTAAAACTATCAGATTCATACCTAGAGATGCTAATATTTCATGCATATCTTCATACACATTAGTTGATAGATGTACATGTCCTATTATCCAAAATGGAATAGCCAAATTTTGACTAATCCATATTAAAGTAAATTTAATAAGGTTTTTAATTCCCCCATTCATTATTTACATATTTAAAAGGGACAATCTGAACTCCATATAGCTGAGTCATTGGTATTTTCCTCATCTTTAATGATTTTTTGATTTTTCTCTGAGTTATAAGATATATTCTCTTCTTTAGATTTTTTAAGTTCTCGTTCATATTCTTTCCAATTATAAATTTCTAATTCTTTCATTCTTGCAACATCACCTATAGTAAGTTCTTTAGGTAGTTGATCTTTATTTGCTCTATATATATCCATAAATATTTCTTTCATTCTTCCCATTACATGTTGATTTTAATATTGTCTGTAATATCTAATCCTATATTTACTAATTCTTTTACAGCTTTATTTATAGTTATATTTTTATTTTTACTATATATTCTTAATCTATTTAATGTTCTTAAATCAAAATAAACAAGTTTCTCTTTAGTTGGAAATTCTATTTTTTCTGTTTCAGGTATATCAAATGGAAATTTAGTATATAATAAAGCTATATTAATAAAAAAAGATATATCATTTATTTGTGCTAATTTAATAGGTTGTCTTTTTGCAAGACTAATTGTACTCCTATCAATTTTAAATTTAGTATCCTTAAAACAATCAGTAATCATTTCTTCACTATATCTAAATTTATAATATAAAATACACATTAAATAATTTCTTCTATCTAAATAGGATCTTTTTCTTGTTTTATACTCAGGAAATATAAGCTCAAGCTCATTAATAATATCCTGAGCTGTATATTTTTCTTCTATCATAATGTTTATATAAAAAAAGGCCAAAGTAGACCTTTAATTTCACCTACTATTGGTCCTATAATTAAGGTTGATACAAACCCATGAATTTGAGCCCATAAATACCAAAAATATAATGCCATAAATTGTGATATAATAAAGTATATAGCCACTAAATTTATAACAGTGTTATAACTTTTTTCTTTCATAAATAAATTGTTTTAATCTAAACTAGATAAATTTGCATTTTTTGCATAGATTTCCATTTCTTTATTTTCTTTTTTTATGGATTTTCTAGTTTTTTCAAATATAAGACTTGCATTTTCAGGTATAAGTAAGAATCTTTCTAATGAATAATATTTATATGGAGCAGATGTTTCTGCTAATTCAAGTTCTACTAATGCAATACCTAACTTATCTTCTTGTAAATCTAGCTCTACAATTTCAATAATAGTATAGACCATACCTTCTTCTAACCATTCAGCTTCTGAAAAAGTATTTGGCTTATTGGAATTATCTATACAAATCGCTTTCATATTGTTCTAAACTTACGTCAACATTAATATGAGAAAAAGTTTCTAAAATTTCATACATTTTATTAAAATCTCCTGATACAATATCTACTTGACCTTTATTATGTGCAATAACAGCACATTGTTCTGCTTGAATAGATGTATGCTTACATACAGCCATTAAAGACGCTATGACATACTCAAAACTGAGAACATCATTATTATGCAAAGTAATCTTATGTGTTTTAGATTCACTCATATAATAATATACTAATTTTTAACGAGATTTTAGTTCTTTATCCAAGGTTAACTTTATAATCTTTCCATTCTATTTTATTTTGATCTAAAGTTTCTAAAGCAGCTTTAACCCATTTTTCATCTACAGTATGTTTATAACATAATATATGTACTATAGCTTTTTCTTCTGGATTAAGTCTTAATAGTCTTCCAATTCTTTGTTGAGCTTTTCTTTCATTACCATAGGCATGCATAATGATTCCTTGTCTTAATTCAGGAATATTTACACCTTCACTTAATTGTAATACACAAGAGAGCCTGTTAATCTCTCCATCTTTAAACATTTTAAGATTATTTTCTGAATCAATATTATTACTATGATAACTATGAGTTGATAATTTGTCAGCCTGTTCTTGAGTATTTGCAAAGATTAAACATTTATCTTTATCATTATTCTCTATAGAATTAGCAAGTATTCTTGTATATTTTTCCTTACTAGGAAAATCTTTTAGAACTCTCATTCTTTGAATCCTAGCTATATTTAGTTCTTTAGGAGTAAAAGCATTATCTAGTCTAGTATTCCAGTAATTATAACTTTTTTTCTCAGAAGTTTTAAAATTAATCCTTCCAAATTTTGCAGTAACTGGTATTACTGGTTTAGAAGTAAGTTCTATATAGTGTACAACTATCTTATAATCATTTAGAATCTTATCATCAATAGCTTCATCAGCTAAATAATTCCAAATAATTGGACAATACTCTTGTACCATCTTCCCCTTTTCAGAATTTGTAAATTTAGGAGGTGTACCAGTTAAACCTAGAATCTTACCATTATAATTAGATAAGAATTCTCTGTGGCTATCCAGGAGACTATGGCATTCATCTAAATAAACTACATCATAATCTTTAGGATTCTTTTTATTTAAACTTCTGTATGTAGTAAATTCAGTAATGATCATTACTTGAGTCTTTTTAAATAAGACAGCTTCTGATCTCCACTCTCCCATAATAGTTTTCTTAGGAGCTACTACTAAAAATTTCTTTAAAGGACTATACTCTTTTTCCATATGTTTAAGACCTAATAAGGTCTTCCCTACACCTGTTGCTAAACCTAAGCCACATCTTTTGACTCTATCAATTTGCTTCAGGGCAATCTCTTGGATTTTTGTTTTATCCATATTATTTTATTTTTCTAAATAACTTATAACTCTATACCATATAGGTCTACTAGTTTCTTGAGCTAATATCTTTGCTGTAATAATAGCAGCTTTTGGTGATAAGTGTAAATTAATAAGTCTTTTAGCTTGTTTTTTAATTTCTTCTTCACTAATGTTTATTTTCTCTTGTTCCAACATAACTTTATTTTAAAAAATTTAAATCTCTTGCAATTTTAGGATACTTATGTAGAAAATTATGACAACTTCTACATACTGGTAACCAGGTACTTTGCACTAGATAATATAATTCTCTTTCAGAACCTGAATGCTTATGATGTATGTCAGTTGCAGTTTTAGTACAATTTTTAACATGTACTTTACATATAGGATATTCTTCTAGATATCTTTTTCTGAGTTTTGAATACTCAGCATCTTTCTTTTTTCTTTTAGAAGACACATGAGGGATAGATTTCACAGTTGGTTTCTGTGCTTTAGTATTATCAGAATGGCAACTCCAACAATATTTACAATATCTACTACCCTCATGGTTCTTCCAAATGTGGGTCATCAATAGACAACCATCACATTCTTTAAGTTTTATTTGCATTTTGGTATATCTTTATTAATATAATCTTTAATAAAGTCAAGTTTTTCATAAGTACTTCTTGATCTTTTAATACCAGAAACATTTGTTACCCACCAATATTCTTCTGTTCTAACTGTTCTCCAATCTTCTAAATTAAAGTCTTTAGTTAAATTATAAAATTCTTGATCTATAGCTGACATTTTTATTTCTTTATGCATGACTTTTTAATCTTGGTAATTGATTTGGATTTTTATCTAAACTTAAAAAGTTTTTTGGCAAAATCCCTTTCTCGATAAATATACAAATAATTTCATTTTTATTCATATTTAAATCTTTGAAATTTAAAGTATTTTTAAATTTTTCATCAGTTTCAGTATTATTAAGCATAAAATTTGTAAGTACAGTATTAGGAAAATAATGTTTAAATAAACTGTTAGTAATTTCAATTACTTTTTGTTGTTTAACTGTATTAAGAACACGTTGTGCTCTTCTATGAACATTATTAATTCTGTATTTTTTCTTTTTACACATTCTTGTGAATTCTTCTTTATCAAGAGATTTAAGACCATATAAAGCTCTTTTATAAAGATAATTTTGATATTGAGAATATTGGTCTACTTCATATTTTGTATAAGTATTTTTTTTATATACTTGATATTCTTCTAGTTTACCACAATATTCAAATTCTTTTTTTTTAGTCGAATTTTTCATTTTTACATTTTTTAATTCATAAATAAAATATAAGAAAAGGAGGAATAATAATACTCCTCCTTTAATCTTACTTTACACTTAAAACAGTGGTTTATCCACTTATAGAAAAGTCTGCATTAGGCTTAATTGCTTCATTAGACCTTTGTGCATTATATGCTGCACGTAATTCTTCTATATTATCATGTTGTACAAGTTTATCACTTTTAGAATCTGTCATATCATAAATAGTTTTACGATAAATAGGTTCTCCACCTTGTGTACAAACAATTCCTGTATCTCCTGCTTTTTTAAGATCATTTTCAGGATATTTTGTACTAAAGACTTCTAAAGATTCTTTAACTTGAATTTTACCATCTAATTCTTGACCTGCAAAGAATTCCATTCCTTGCAAATCTTCAACTGAACCTTGAAGTAAAGTAGAAATAGTTCTTGGCTTTAAGAATCCATTGTCATCAATAAATGGTCTTTTTTGTTCTAATCTTACATAACCATATTCTGGGTTGTTTTCTGAAACATTAACAACCGCACCTGTAGTAGCATTAGCTACAACTTTAACTGGATTTTTTTTCATAATCTAATTTTTAAATTAATTTTAAATAAATAAATTGAATTGTGAGCAAATAGATACTATATCTGCACATTGCTCAAATGCAGATAAGTGGACTTTATTAAGTCTATTATATTAAGATAAATCAGATAGATTTATATGTGGAAATTCTTCACCATCATCATTAAAACTAATAAAATCTCTTAGTTCTTTTTGATCTTCAGGTTTCTTTTTAGTATCAACAGCTGAACCACTAAATGGATTTGTAATTACATCACCATAATCTGATGCTATAAGATATTGAATATCTTCATCAGTTAATGATAAATATTCTTCTATTGATAGATATATTACTTTTCCATTAGCTAACTGATAATTCATATACTAAGTACGTAATAAATTTTCAAAAGTTAATAGTTAAATAATAAAAATTTATCATTATATAGCTAATAAGGAAAAAATAAATTATCATTCTTTCCTTATTTTACAGCTATTGTTATATATTCGACTAAAATATAATATTTTTATGTTATAATATCTTCAAATCCCATACTAACAGTTTCAAATTTATTTTCTCCATATTTAAATTTAACTCTATATGCAAAATAAGAAGTATAACCATTAAATTCTTCAATCCAACAATGAACTTCTTCATTTAAATTTATTAAATTATTTTCTTGAAGACTCTTATAAATATTATCTGCATCATTAAGACCAATATTAAGTCTTTCCCATTTACATCTAATTACATCATTTTTATTAAATATTTCTGGTAAACCTTTACCAAACATAATCTGAAAAAACATAGTTGCTCCTTGAGTAGAATTAATAATTAACTCACCTAATAAATTTTCTATATCTTTTTTAACTTTTTCTGATTGTGTTGTATCACATAGTCTACCTAATGAAATTTTAATATCTTCTTCTGTAACATTTATGTCAACTTTTGTTATTCTCATTTTATTTTTTTATTAAGAGCATAAGGTCAGAAATATAATATCTCTAACCTTTTACTCTATATCCACTTAAAAGTTATTAAAATGGTAAAAGAAGTCTATTTAAAGACTCCTTGACTATTTAAATATATTAACATTAACCCAATTATTCCCGTAATAATAAATACTATAATGCCAATTGAAGCATTGTATGAAAACTTTTCCATATGGTAATTATGTTTAGAAGATTCTAATTTACTATAAATCCATTCTTTAGATTTTGGACAAGTTAATCTTTTATATAAATTTTCATAAGCTTTTATATTTTTAGCTTCTTGTTTCATTTTCTGATGATATCCCATTTTCAATAGTGTTTTGTCCATATGCATTACAATGTGCACTTGATGCACAACTACATAGTAGAATTGATATAAACGTAACAATTACAAACCAGGCAACACATGGTATTATTATTTTTTTCTTTTCTTTCATTTTTTTTAAATTTATAAAGTTTACAAATCATTTAAGTCTGCTAGACCCACATGTTCAAATAATAGAGAATGATGTAATAAAATTAATTCTTGTTTAATATTTAATAAAGATGATGTAGTTAATTTACATTTATATTTTTCTTTAATTTCTTCTAATTCTATAGATTCACCGTGAATTCTAATATGTAGATTTTGAACTTCTTCAATCATAGTTTCAATCATAATTTAATTTTTTTAGATAATTTTATTTAATTTTATAATTTTAATTTCAGTACCTTCTTCTGCTCTATTTAAAGCAAGGTCTCTGTTTGAAGTGAAAAATTCTTTTCCACCTCTTAAGTAATAATAACATGTAGTTTCTGTATCCCACATAAGTTTTAAATTTTAAACATTTATATTTAATTAAAAAGGTAAATCATCATTTATTACTATATTTTCTTTTTTATCTTTTTTATTTTTTTTATCTTTTTTTACTTTAAAATTAAAAAGTTCTGGAGGTAATATATATGATTGATCTATATCGCTAAAGGTACAAAAAGTATCAAAAGCTGTATTATTTAATTTTTTAAGTTTTTTGTGTATAAAAGACCATATGCTATTTATTTCTTTAATTAATTGTATATGTTCAGTAGAATCTTTATACAATAAACCTTTTTTTTCATAACTAAATAAATGAAAACTTCTAGTATATTCATTTGCTGTATATGTTAATGTATATTCAGTATCATCTATAAAGATATCTGTTGCTAAACGTATTCTAGTTTGATCTAAAGGATGTTGATTTAATATATTACTTAGCCATTTAGGTGAAGAAATTTGTTTATCAATACTTATATTATATAGATCACGTTTAACATTATAAAATTCACATATATGTATATCATAATATGAATTATGAAATCCTAATGATTGATCATCTTTAAATACTTTTAAAGTATGACCTTTATAAATACCATTACGTTGTCCATTTACTATTTTTTTATAATAATTCATTTTTAATTTATTTATTTAATTCATATTTTTTTAAAGTACAGTTACTGAATAGTAGAGTGCGTAGATAAAAAGAAAATCAAAAACCAAGTCAAAGACCTCAACTTCCACAAAGGCAAAAACAATAACACAGTCTAGATGTGATTAGCCAGGAGTAGCAAAGCTACAGTAACTTGTCTAATCTATGAGTTCTATCTCAGTGTTTGTTTAGTGAAGTTGAGCGGTATAAAATTTAGTTATTATTTTATCTTTTTAGTTTAAGCCATTTTACGTCTGACCAGACAACTCTATATATCCCGAAGAATATATAAAGTAAACTCTACTATTCAATATAAAGAGCAAAGGAATCAGCTTATGCCTATCCTCTGCTCACCTATAATGTTAAGATTCCTATGCTATTAAAACATCAACAGTACCTTGAAATCTTGAGTCAACCACTATACGCAGTTTACTTGCATCATTAAGTCTTTGCTCACGATCAGCTTCAAATTCAGATCTAGCAATTGAGACTTCATTATGATATGCTTTCAAAGCACTTTCATATTCTGCATTATCTTCAATACAAAGTGTATCAAAAGCTTGCTTTAATACAGAATTGTTCTTATGAATAAGGACATTCTCTGCACTGGTTAAATTTTTAACCTTTGCTTTAAAGTAATTAACTCTCTGCTCTTTTAATCCATGCAATTTAGCAATATTCTCGTGCAATTTAGCTAATTCAGAAGGAGTATGATGTTTCACTACCTTCACAGGAGTTTTCTTACCCTCTTCAACTACTTCCCATTCAAGAGGAGTATTCTTAGCCAAAATATTTCTTAATGCAGTTAACTTACCTAATTTATGGATAAATTGACCGTAATGAGCAGCTGCACTTTCAACATCTAAATACTCTGCATATTCTTTAGCAGATAATTTACTCCAACCAAATTCTTCAGTGAGTTCATGTGCATAATTAGGCATATCAATCTCTGTTCTTTCAGGCATAGTAAATGCTGATAAATTAAGATTTTCATTTCTAATAGAATCTAATAAATTTTCTTTAGATTTAATAGCTTCCATTAAGAATGCTTGAGTACCGTGAAGCTTTCCCTTTTCTTCTAACAGTTCAATTGCATCACTAATTGGATTAGCTTCCTGTAATTCATAAATTTCTCTATCAATCTTTACAGTTTTAGAAACTACATTAAAGTTTCTAATAGTGTTGTCAATTTCAATTGCTCTTTGATTACAAAGATTACTAATTGATTGTGCTTGGCTCATTGATAAACCATTTTTACCGAGATGTTTCATTTTTTAAATAAGTTATTAAGTGATAAATAAGTGAAATATAAATACATATTCTTTTGGACACTAATGCTATCTTAAGGATAGACATAAGCCACGGTATATGTTAAACGTTCCAAGGATTCTCACCTTAGCTTTCCACAGGTAGTTGGTAAAGAATGAATTCACTGTATCTTCTTTCAACCAACAAGAGACTATGCTGCATCTTGTCCCTGTGACCATAACTATTGATCAATTAGTTATTGGATTTTTTTTGAGGCAATGACAGGATTCGCACCTGTAAGGAGATGGCTCCTAACTGCCTGTATATCTTGCTTTAGATATCAGCATTGCCTTATGTTTAACTTCCACCACAATTTCCACAACGTATCCACCCATCAAATGAATGATCAGGAGAATCACTAAATGTACTTTCAGTTTTACAATATGGACATACACCAGTAGAAAAATGATACTTTTCATTACTAGGTCTGTGGTATTTAGATTTATCTCTATGCACTTGTTTCTTACAAGCTTCTTGGATTTCTCTTTGAGTAACTATAATCTTTTTCATAAGTTTCTTTTTTAAATTCCTCATTCTCCATTTGTGTAATATATTTAAAATAGGCATCCATTTGTTCTTTATCTCTTTTCTTTTCAATATATTCAACAGAATTAATTTCATCAAGTAATGAGGTGATTTTATATTCTCTGTCTTTTAATTCTGATTTAAGTTGAAAATATGCATATAATTGAAAAGATATAATACAGGCTAATACGATAATTATTATTATAAATGTAGTCATGATATATGTATTTAAAATTATTTTTTAGGTATTTCTTTTTTGTAAGTAGCTACAGGTTTTCCATCATCTTCAAAATCTACTTGATCTACTTTCATGTATTTATCCCAAATAGCATTAATTTCTTCAGTTGGAATACCTCCTCCTTCTCCACATGGTGCATCAAGGAGAATTTTAATAAATGCCATGTATTCACCAAATGCATCTTGTTTTAGCATTGACTCCATAAGTTTAAACTTAGAATCTTTGGACATGCTAAGTATCCATTTTTTTGTTTCAAATTCATTCATGATATATATATTTTTAAGTGATAAACAGTACAAACTAAATGCACTGCTTATCAATTGATAAAAGTTTCTTAATTCTATCTTCCATTCTGACTGCTCTAAATGGAGAATTCTTAAGACAAGCTACTTTCTCATCTTTTTGACTTACAAGAATACCAAGTAATTCAGGAGCCAATGGTTCTTGTTCTCTACCATCAGAGGCTTGGTTACCATAATAATCATACCATTCACTCCATTCCTGACTATAGGAATCTTCAACTTTTTTAATTGCAGTAATCATAGGAAGCGGACAGAATACAACATCTACATAACCTACGTTATATAAAGCTACCCAATATCTCATCTCAAACATTACATCTGTAGACAATGTAAACTCAAGACTTATATCTCCTGATTCATCTGGATGTTCAGTTTCAATGAAGTTAACTTTTAATCTTATAGATTCTTCTGCATCTACTGCAGGAATCTCACTACCATCAGTAAAGGTAAATGAGTGTGGTGAAGAAAAGTTTGCTACTTTCTTACCATTGGACAAAGTAATTATTTCTCTGCTCATAATGTGTAATATTTTTTTAAGTGATTAATAAGTGTATAATAAAAAAGCCTTTTGTCTACATGCTTAGGTATACGCTGTTGCAGTATAAATACTACTATGTGTGACTTAATGAGAACACTTACAGCCTTTCTAATTTCTTTTAATAAATAATAAATACGGATTGCTTTTTATAATGGATTCTGTTTTAAAAGGTGCCTTCCTGACCATGTCCGTATATTCCTGATTGCATATAAAGGTACTAGTAACCTTGTCAATCAGTGTTGGTTCTCTCACAAGGTTGCAACCCTTGATTTAATACTATTCTTTAGCAGCTATTTCACTAAAGATTAATTTTGCTTGACTGTAAGAATACAAGTGCTACCACCTCAACGTGCTGTGCTTTATCCTTGCAAAAATTTGTCGTTTATTAATAGTATTAATATGGCTTAGTTACACTAACTTAGCAGGAACTATTTACATGATTAAGCAAATACCTGTACCTATA
>Ga0098047_10000890_pt1 | contig 12055 bp, 10 predicted proteins | sample 12_taG_FD_92585 | JGI IMG/M metagenome (GOLD analysis project Ga0098047, IMG submission 92585) | Marine viral communities from the Subarctic Pacific Ocean - 12_ETSP_OMZ_AT15267 metaG | ecosystem: Environmental > Aquatic > Marine > Oceanic | place: Subarctic Pacific Ocean | collected 2015-01-16 | reverse complement strand
AGGATTGCTTGGCTCTCGTTGACTGTCTCAAAAAGAGATTCGGTTGCCTCTGGGGAATGCCCTGTGAGAGTCCCTAGAAATGCATACATGAGAGCCTGTGGATCGTGCCCATACCCAAGCTCTTCATTCACTAGAGACGCAAGCAACCACGCAAGAGACATCACTGTCGCTGATGTGACTGCCTCATAACTCACGCTCTCAGCCGCTAACACCTCATAGATCTTGCACACGTGTGAGTTGATTCTATTTGCGGTTTGCTCGATCTCTTTCTTTAGCTTTTCCTCTTCATCCATTGCCGCGCTCCCAGATTAATAAATCCCCGTTCTCATTTCGCGACTCGTCTGCGTCTTTGTACCATCGACGCATGAGCGCAACTGACGTTCCTATTCTGACATCAGGTGTATAGACTTGCATAGCCTCTTTCATCACACGCGATAGCTCATCAGCCGCAGCACCCGCGTTTCGTTCTGGGACTTCTGCTATGATCTCATCATGAATAAACATCACGGGGCGCGAGCCGAATAGCGGGCTGTGTGTGTTCGTGTAGCAGGATAGGGCAACGTGATATAGCGCAGCCTTTGCGCCGTCCGCTGCGAGCCCTTGAAAGAAAGAGTTACACGCACTCGTGAACCGCAAGCCCCCGCGAAACCTATTAGAGATAAACTGTTTGAGCTTAGCGTCGGGGTGTCTCGTTATGACACCAACGTGATCAAAGTATTTCCGCATCTCAGGCCATGCCGCGAACCAATCCTCTCGTATCTTACGCGCTGCGTCGCCTTTCAAATTGATACCATAGTTGCCTGCGTATTTTCTAAACGTCTCTGACGACATGCCTCCAGGGTAACCAAAGTTTGCAGCCTTAGAAATCTGTCGCGTTTTGCGAATCTCTTTATCGCCCGCTGCTAGTCTTTGCTCTGCGTCTTGATATGAGATGTTGAGGATCTGCGCGGCAAGGCGCAGGTGCGGATCTGTCCCCGCGTTGATAGCATCAGCCAAAGCCGAACTCTGAAATAGCCAAACGCAGACCTGAGCCAACGTGCACATTTCCAAAGAGCTGTAATCACATGCCGCATAAACGTATCCCCTTCTCGGAATGAAACACTCGCGCAAACCTGTTGCCCTATGAGGGTTTTGCAAATTGGGATTCCTGCACGAGGTGCGCCCTGTCTCGACTAGCGTGTTGTAGCTAGGTTGTACCGGACCTCGCAGTCCCTTTTTGAGATGCTTGATCCAAACACCTTTGAGTTTCTCTGCCCCTTTGAACTCTTGTAAAGCTCTCAATGCGGGGTGATCGCAACGCTGTAGAGTTTGGTCGTCTGTCTTTACTTGCCCGCACTTGGTTGTAGGCGTTGCCATACCAAGGCAATCGGTTACGAGGGCTCTGATCTTTGCCATGTTCTTGACGCCGTTAGGGCGTATCAATTCGAGACGCTTGAGGTGCTCGCGCTGCTCGCTCAACGTAGCCTCTAACCTGTTCTCTAATTGAGACACGGCACGGGGATCTGTGATGACACCCCAACACGACATCAAATGCAGAGCAAACGCTGCTCGTGCCTGCGATGTCTCGTTTTGCAACACGCTTTGGTGTGCCTCTTGCTGCTCGTAGATGTCGAACGTAACCTGTGCATCTTTTCGGGCGTATTCTTTAGCCCCAGCAGGCCAGTCTGAGATCGGGGTGTGCGTCAGCTCTGAGTATCTTAGACGCCAATCATCCTTCTCTAGTTTTATTTTGAGACGACGCTGCGTGATACTGGCTAACGAATACTCTCGCTTGTGTGTGCGTTGTCGATCGTCTCGATATGAGCCACGAAAACAACCGGCTGCGATGTCTATCAGTTGCTCACGCAATCCCGTGTCGTGAATGCGCCCTTCGTTGTAGGCTGTGAATATAGGCTGTATCAAAGTGGGATCGTTCTGCGCTAGAACGCCCATGTCAAAAGCTACGTTGTGCCCTACGATATGCAACCCGCTACCTAGCAGCTTGTGCATACGCTGCCCTAGCTCGTTACGGTGCACCAAACCTGAGGCATTCCCGTCGCAATACGAGACGCACACAAGGCGCGGGGCTAGCTTGCCCTGCTTGATTAGGTGTGTCTCTGTGTCTATCGCGCAGATCTGCCGTGTCCCTTGTATCATTCTGGGAATCCTTAGTCGCAATATGAGAGGGGCGTAGGTAGCCGAGGCACAACAACCCAACAAACACCGGAGCAAAACCAACCCCCGGCTACCTACTAGAGACTACTTATCGAGCACGTCTGTAATTCACGACCGTGAAATCGTTACCCTGCTTTGATGGTTTGTTGTACGCATCAGCCATCACAACCATACCCACTAGAGGCTGGTTGTCACTGGTGCATTCTGAGACAACATCAGCGGTGACATCGTTTGTGTTTGATGCCGTTGCTGCTGCGATGAAGTTTTTGACGTCCTGCAAAAAGTACTGCTTGAACTTTCCTTTGGTTGTCATCCACGAGATCTGATCGCCGACTTCTACATGCGGATTCGATGACGAGATCACCTCAAAGTCTGCAACAAAGTAAGGGCGGCCCTCGCCTTGATCTGCCTTGCCGTCTTTGACACGGACAATCTCAAGCTCAAACTTACCCGGTGGGATCCATACTGTGTCACCTTGCGACCGACGTTGTGATGTGACTTCTTCAATACCTTCATAAACTGACATGTGTTTTCCCCTTTTGGGATTTAGTTACTGGTTACTAGTTCTCTGGCTCGGCTTGCGCTCTGCCTCTTTATCAACACATCTGATCTATAACAGATGCGTATGACAGTTTTTGCTTAGATCCTAGAGTTGTCTCAATATAAGATGCATCATCTAGGGCCTGTTTAAATGCGTTCTGTAGGGGTTTAGTGTGAGTCCATACTCTATAGACGACCTCGTCTGCTTGCTGCCCTGGTCGGTGCTGCCTGCCCAGTAGCTGCTCCCACGTTGCGCCTGAGCTAGGGCATGTCAAAACGAGACTCTGTGCATAGGCTTGCAGATTCTTGCCTGTACTATGCGCTTGAATGCTCAAGATTGCATGAGCTTGCTCGTTCTCAATATGCGACAATAGAGCAGCGGTGTCTCTCTGACCCGCGCCATAGTAAGGGAGCCCCGTCATGGCTGCGAGCTTAAAGCCCAATGCTTTATTATCTACCCACACCAAGCAAGGATCTTTAGGCAGCGCGACGCGGTGCAGTATCTTATCGCAAAACCAGACAGCCTCGGTTGTTGGTGGTGGCGTTGTTTGCTTGGCTTCTTTCCATTCCCAAAATAGGATTGAATCCTCAGTGAGGTTCCCTGATGCGTAAGCGTTCCAAACTAACAGCTCTGTATCCGTGGCTGGCTTTCGCGATTGTCTGCGGACTAGCTGTCTCCATTCTGATCTACTGCGCAACCATGTCTCTTTCTGCGATGGCGACACCGATCGATCCCACACCCAACGATAGTAGAAACCTAGACTCAGCTCTCTAGCTTTACGGTAGTAATCAAGCGAATCAGAGACATCCTCGCCAGCGGGTGTGACCCATTCTGATTCAAGCTCGTGCAGCGCTGTCTTAATTTGCGACGGTGGCTGCAGCTTTTGCTTGATGATCACGAGCGATGTCCCTAGCTCGCTCTCGCGTGTGCATACGACGCCAGGTGTATCCACTAACCTTCGCCGGTAGCCCTCGCGGGGTGTCTCGTTTTCGGAACACAGAAACCGCAACGCGCCGGGGGCTGTTCTCATTTCGGGACGCACGCCCTCGTCTAAAGCGTTTGCCCAATCAGACATCTCAGGCCAACGTAGAGGCAGCGGGCACCCGTCAGGTAGCGCGAGCTTGATCAGGTGCCAGTATTCTCGAATGGATTTTTTTGTGACTGTGCCAGACATCGCGACGAATCTCGTTTCGGGATTGGCTCGCATGTATCTCAGGAATCGTTTGGTGCGTGCTGCTCTTGCGTGCTTGAGATAGTGCACCTCATCACACACGATTAGATCGGGGTTGAGTTCATCGAGCAGTGTCTTTCCTCTTTTGGTACTGAGTGCGCTGTAGGAAACAACACGAGAGCCGTCGCAAAATGGGATCGGGATCTGCCAATCCTTTGACAACTCGCGGCAGTATTTTGACACAGTAGCTGCGCGTAGCTGTGCAGGTACTAACAGAAGCGGTCTCTCACACGGGATCATCAGCGGCGCGAGCAGAGAGATCAGGGTTTTACCGTGACCCACACCGATAGGCGCAAAGAGCCCCCGCTGTAGCCCCATCTCAGTAAGCGCGACAGCTTGTATCATTCTGAGACGCATCGATCCCTCAGGCGTCTTGAGCGCTTCTGTCAGAGTCTCAATGTAAGACTCTGCGCCCTCGCTCCAATCGCGACGGGGTAGGCTCTCGATACGCCGGAAGTCTTTTGATCTCAGCACTGTTCTCATTTTGACACCTGCAAAAGCCCGCCCTCTGTCGAAACTGTTTCGGAGTAGATCCAACAGAGGACGAGCGCCCGCAGAATTGCGGGCTCTATCTCATCTCAATAGCTAAACAATATCCGTTGACGATGACGTGCCTACCTGAGCTTGCAACTAGGTAGAACACGCCACCATCCAAGATCTCAATATGAGAAAAATGACCGCTGATCATTTCGTGACCCAGTGCTGTCGCGCACATCACTGAGTAATTTACCTTTCTCTCTACCTGTGTCGTGGGGGTTACACAGGAAGGCAGAAAGAAAAGCAGAAAAGACAGCAGCCAATTTCTCATTTTGATACCTCATCTTATAGCACGGACAACCTCTGTCGCATTTTCAATCAAGACCTCAATGCAATCTTTGATCATCAGGTTTGAACTCTCGACCACGATTTTACCACGCAGGGGCTCAGTCTGTAGCGCAGCCGTGACCGATTTTGAGAATCGCGCTGGGCCCTCACCAAACCGAATGAATCGGTAGTCCTCGACACTGTTGTCTGTTGCGCACTGCGTCGCGATCTCGCGCAAACGTTTAGTGATATCCTCGCCACCGCTTGACGGTAGGCAATTGATATAGAGCGTGTAGCCTTCTGCGACTGCTGGCGCACACGGTTGATCGACTGTGCTCGTTTCCTCAGGCACATCAGCGCATGCAACCAGTACCGGCTGTGTCTCGTTCTGCGACTCAGCTTTAGACACCACGAGTTCAGCCACCTCTTTGACTTTGGCGGTTGGCTTTGGCTTGTTCTTGCTGCCCTTAGGCCGACCGCGCCCGCGTGTTTTTGTAGCTGCTTTGGGCTTTGGCTCTTCGTAAAATGCCTCTACCTTTTGCTCTATGATCTCCTCGTCTATTTGCCCATCACTAGGACCGTTATCGACAGGCTCGGTCTCAGTTTGAGACTCGGGCTCTGCTTGTGGCGGGTTGATGCTGACGACTTCAGCGACGGGTGCCTCTGCTGCAGGCTCTGGTTTTGGTTGCGGTGCGCGTTTTTGCGACCGTGCTTTCAGTGTGTCCAATAGTGATGACATTGAGTCACTGCCTTCCTCTGTGTTGTTGGTATTGATGCCGAAATACACCGGCTGTTTTTCGCATTTTGAGATATGCGGACACCCGCCATAGGCCCCACATGCTTTGTAGTTTGGTTCGACGTCTAGTGCGCGCTCTGCTGTGCGTCTCAACTGCACGAGCTTTGTCGCGTTTTCGGACATCGGGAAGTAGGTGCGCTCTAGTTGAATGCGCGTTGTGGTTACGTCTAAACTGCGTGCCTCTGGTGCGCCGCGTGTTAGGTAGTAAACCCATTTTAGATTGAGCTTGTCAGTGAGTCCCATTTTGCGAGTCGTCGCCAGATGCATCCCGTAGATAACGCCCTGTGGATCTCGCTCTAACTCATCAGGCTTGAGCATATAGCGCAGGTTCGATGTTGTCTTGTGGTCCCCGACAAAGTCATCCCCCATAAAATCGATCAGCCCGTAGTAAGTCAGGTCTGAGTTGAATCTCAATTTGAACTCTTGCTCTACGCCTGTGACTGATGCGCGAGGGGGCAGCAGGTGCATCCCCGACGCAAAGATTCTGCCGTGTTTCGTTTTGAGATCGGGCACTGTGCCGTCGCGCAGGTAGTTCTCTGCGTCTGTGTGCACGTTAGTGCCTAGCATCTGCGGTGCCGTTGACTCGCTTACGATTCCATCAATCTTGTAGAACGCCCACTTGCGCAGGCACCCGGTCTCAAGATCGAACGCTGTCTTATATTGCGACGCACTAATCGGGTACTCGCTCATCCTACAACCTCCAAGTGCGGTGCGGTTTTGATTCGCTGATCAAACTCGTGTGCGATTTCGGGACGATACTTCTGCACCCAAGATCTTAGGTTGATGGGGATCACCTCGTGCAGAACTCGCTTTGTGCCGTCGCCTGATGCGCGCACCCGCTTGCGGTCTGCTTTGGTTTTCTTAACGCTGATGCTGGCGAGAGCTTTGCCGATATCCTTTAGATCTAGAATCCGATATTGCGACAGGTAGGAATCCCACGCCTGCTGAATTGCATAGGCTGCGATCTCAACTGTCCCACTTTGGGAATTGTAGCGGTGCAAGTTGTCCAGTTGTGAGTTGTTGTCGAGCGGTGCGGGCTGCATGATCCAGTTTACGATCCACTCACAGATCAAGCTCGTGCTGTCATTGTCTACAACAAGCGCAACGATGTTGTCGTCTACAGATCCCTCAACCAAGAAACGATCACCGCTCACTACCTCGCGATTCTCATTTAGCCAAAGCGCGTGCTGTGGGATCTTCCTCAACATCCACTCTGTCTGATTCCCATTTTGAACCATGCGCACCATGTACTCTCTGGCCTTCTGCTCTGATTCTATTTTGAGAAACCGTTTAGCGATTGCCTCTGTCGATTCGCTCGTGTGCGTGCCCTTAAACTGAAGCACGTTGTCCTCATTGGTTGTGATGATTAAACGGATTGCGCCTTTTAGCTGAGTCACTGGCAGGTACTTGCGGTTTAACTCTCGTGAGGTTGTCGCAATTAGAGATCTGAGCTTCTCGCTCATCTGCTCGTCCCGCATTGAGATACCCTCATCTGCTACTATCAAGGGCATCTTTGACAAGCTGCCGTTGAACGCGCCCGTCGCATTTTGCAAATTAGTGGGGACGCCAACCTCCCAGAGATTCGCGAGCCCGAAACATAGCAAGCTCTTGCCGATTCCCTGCGAGCCCTGCAGCACCAACGCACAGCAGATCCTATCTAGGCTAGGCACGCACGCGATCCAATCAAGCAGCTTATCGTGTAGCTCTCCGCCCATTACTGTTAGCCAATCATGGACCTCTTGATCAAACACCGGTCGCAAAGTGAGATCTCTACGGGCTGTTGCTTCTGTGAATATCTTTGTCTTGGGATTGAACGTGCTGAACGGGGCGGCTATGTCTGCCTCTATTCGTTTTGCGACTTGCCCGTACTGCGTGCGCAGGCGGTTGATCTTCTTAGGTGATGGCACACCCTGAGCGCTAACGACATCAAGCTGCACCCGAGTCCCAAAAGGACACAGGTATTCTCGTACTGCCTCGCTTGCGTCATCTTTGCCAAACGGGCCCTCATAGCCTGTTTGCGTAAGAAAGAAATTCGCAGAGCCGCAATACACGATCGCCTGTTTCTCAATCTGCGACACCGGCACACCGTGCATCTCTGAGATCAAAGACATCTCAGGATCTGTGTAGTCGTGCCCTTCCCCGTCTGCCCGGATGTTGCTGTTGATGCGTTGGCGATTACTCAACCGCTGCTCTGCGCGGTGTTGGCGTTCCTCGGCTAGGGCTTGCTGTTTGCGTTTGATCTTTGCTGCCATCTCTCGAACGGCACCGTCAACGCCGATCTCAAATTGACGCACCTGATAAAGGTCTTCGAGGCTGTCTCGAAATAGGACAGCCGCGTGATCTGCATCGATGTTCGACCAACGCTCTGCGAGATGACAAGCCATCAGGAACATAGCGTTGTCTCGTGTTGTGTCTGTAACGAATGCGATCCCATCAGCTACACGCTCAAGATACACAGAGAGCTTGCGCTTGTGGTCTGTTGTACCTCGCGACAGCTTCTTTGCCTCTTTGCGTAAATCCGATTTTGAGATCTCTAGAGTTGAGGCAAACTCTGCAGCCGCTGCACTCTCACGAGCTGTGATGCGGGGGAGGTCAGAATCAGAAAGCCAACGACCTGCGTTGTGGAAATAGAAAGCCTCTGGTTTGCGCTCTGTTGGTGAGCTGTAAACGTAATAGGGCTGACTGATTTTGCGAACACCTTTGTCGTTAGCATTCCCAATTAGAGAATCGACACGAGCTTGAACAGCTTTGTACTCTGCGGGCTCTACTCTTTCCGCTAGAGGTAAAACGATTCGCACTTTGACATTAGCGTCGGCGGGTAACTCGGGGTGCTTGTGATTAAAGGATGAGTACATCACAAACTCAAATTGAGACAGCGTGTCGAATATTTCGGTCACTCGTGCATCTGAAACGCAATCAATATCTAAAGCCATTGCGTCAATGAACTCGACGTTCTTATCGTTGCGTATTGCGTCAGTTGCTATTTTACCAAACACAAAATTCTGTGTGTCTTTTTGCGACGTTGTTTTGTGCGTTGTTAATACGCGTACCCAGTGATTCCACTCGCGAGTAATTGGACACGATCTGAGCACACCTTTAGCGCTATGAAACCGTGAAAATGTTAGCTCGCGAGAGGCTGCGGTGTCTGCCATGTTTAACCCCTCGATGTGTTTGTTGATTTGTCTCAATCTGAGACGGCCCCAGATCAACCCATATCAAAGCATATAGGAGCGGTCTATAGGTTTTTGTCCTAATTTGAGACGGTCTCATTATGAGACGGGCCCCCGATCGGGGGTCAGAGGGGCGCAGAGGGGGCCAGGAAATTATTTAATGATTCCGGTAGGTTATAGCTACTGTCCCCCCTTCCCCCTTGAAAAGGATAATAAGTAAGTAAGGGTATTAAAGAGGAATAAATAAATGGGAAATAATAAATCCGAAAATGGGAAAGTGAAGAGAAGAGTATAAGGAGGTTTTGAGTAGGGGGGCCAGGGGTCAGGGGTCCATATCAAGCACCGCATGATCCCAGATTGAGTCATGCTGTTCAGTGATTGAGAGCACGAGGCTCTGCCGTAGTTGCTGTCGCACCTGTAGCAGTTTGAGATCTGTTGCGTTGGTGGCGTTATGTAGCGTTATGTCGTTGATGACTTCGCAGAGCATCTCATAATGAGACGATGTGAAATCAAAACCCCGTGTTGATAGCGCGTCGAACACCGATTCCATTTCGCGAACAGAGCTAATCTCTACAACCCGGCTAGTGCGCACCTCGACCGCCAGCTCACACAGACGATTAGCAAGCTCACCAACCGTTAGATCTGGCGCAATGGGGTGGTAGATACCCGGCTGAGTCTGTCGCATTTTGCGATCCATATTCCTGATGACGTTTCGAAGTAGTTTGATTGGTCCCATGTGCCCTCCCTACTCAACATTATGATGTCTCAATATGACACATTTTGGGATTGCCCTGGTACATATGACTTGGTAGGGTTGGGTATGGATACTTCAGAGAATAATTTTGTAGAGGACATGTGGTCACAGATGTGCATCAACGCAGACCTAGACAACGACAAAGCTGTCTATGTGTTGAAAGATGTCGCGGTGATCTTTGGCGTCTCAATGTCTACCGTCAGACGTTGGAGCAATTCGAAAAAGCTCAACTCGTGGCTACTCGGACCACGCAAGCGAGTTGTCGCAATTCAGGAATTGAAGAGATACCTTGCCGCACAGGTGCAATCAGTGCACGGGGTTGAGCAGGTGCGTCATGCAAGTTGAAAACGTGCAGCTCGAAACACTGCTGCATGATCCTGCCAACGTTAGGCAACACGATGTGCGAAACCTTGACGCAATCAAGGCAAGCCTAAAGCGATTCGGGCAACAGAAGCCGATCGTGGTTGATGGGGATGGGATTGTCGTTGCAGGAAACGGCACTTTGGCAGCGTTTCGCGAATTGGGATGGTCGCAAATTGACATTGTGCGCACAGAGCTAAAGGGCGCAGAAGCGATCGCTTACGCAATTGCAGACAACCGCACAGCGGAATTAGCAAATTGGGACGACTCTGCGCTGGCTCAGACTCTGACAGCTCTGCGATCTGAAGATCCCAGTTTGCTACAGGATGCGGGTTTCCTAGAGGACGAATTCGCAAAGCTGCTAGATTTCGAAGATGACGACGCACCGCAGCAAGATTTCGCAAATCGAGATTTTGAGGATGACGTGTTACCCGAGGCACCCGAGCCGATCACGCAACCGGGCGATGTGATCGAGCTAGGGAACCAGCGGTTGATCTGTGGCGATTGCATCGAAGAGATGCGCAAGATGCCAGATAGCTCAGTGGATGCAGTGGTTACAGATCCCCCATATGGACTAGGCTTTATGGGGAAGGATTGGGATTGCTCTGTTCCTGGGTCCGATTTTGCGAATGAGGCTTTGCGTGTACTGAAACCGGGCGGGCACCTAATCGCGTTCGCTGCAACGCGCACTGTTCACAGGCTAGCGGTAGCTCTCGAAGATTCCGGTTTTGAGATTCGCGACATGATTGGTTGGCTGCAGTGGCAAGGATTCCCAAAATCGGTCGATGTCTCAAAGAAGATTGACGAGGCAGCAGGGGCAGAGCGGGAGGCTTTAGGGCGTGCAAAGGGAGCGGGGACAAGCAACACCAATAGTCTAGGAGTGTACTCTCCAGAATACAATGACACAAAACCCGAAATAGACGACGCCAAAACGTGGTCAGGGTGGGGCACAGCGTTAAAGCCTGCGCAAGAGCCTGCGCTATTGTGTCGCAAACCGCTACAGGGCACCGTGTCAGAGAACGTCCTAAAATGGGGCACAGGCGCATTGAACATCGACGGTTGCAGAATAGGACAAGGGGATCCTGCGTGGCCCGGTCCCTCTGACGGGGATTCTGGTTGGGAGGGTAGAGCGGGTTTCACTGGGGGCGAATGGGTTTCAGGGCTTACCAGCGGCGGTGAAGCTCGAACGCAGCAGGGCGGCAGGTGGCCCGCCAATATCTACTATTGCCCAAAGCCAACGCGCAGCGAACGGGATGAAGGCTGCGAGGAATTGCCAAAACGAATCAAGCGAAACAAACTCCCGTCGCATAATGGGACAGGAAACTTTCGCAGCGTAGACAAGAAACCGCTCCCTGAAGTCGGCAACTTTCACCCAACCGTAAAACCTGTTCACCTGACGCGCTGGCTCGTGCGTCTCATAACGCCACCGGGCGGGATCGTGCTTGAGCCCTTCGCGGGTAGTGGCACAACGTTGCTAGCTAGTGAGCGCGAGGGCTTTACCTGTGTCGGCATTGAACGAGAGCCGTCCTATTGTGACATTGTGCGGGCACGGCTGGATAAGTTGGTGGGTTCCTGATGTGTCTCAATATGGTACACTGAGCACACACAACGCGAAGGGGTTACCGTGGCAAGACCAAAAAAACCGATTGATTATGAGATGGCGTATAGGCTGGCGCGCATCCATTGCACGAACGAAGAGATGGCTCTGTGCTTGGGCTTTAGTGTCTCGTATTGGTACGATCTGCTCAAACGTGATCATAAGTTATCAGAGGGCGTTGAAAAAGCGCGGGGCGAGGGGCGCGCATCGCTGCGTCGTCTGCAGTGGCAAAATGCTACACAGGGAAATGTCACAATGCAAATCTGGTTGGGCAAACAGATCTTGTCGCAAACTGACACACAGCGAACAGAGCTAACGGGCAGGGACGGTGATGCAATCAGAATCCAAGAAGAAGCTGCCGCCGCACGAGACGTTATCGAAGCTGCAATCGCTCGCGCAGTTAAGCGAGACAGAGCGGACGAATCTCATATCGAGACTGACACCGAAACAGCTCATTGACCTAAATTGGGATTGGCGGTTTTGGGCTCGCCCTGAACAGCTCGCGCCCGTTGGTGACTGGCGCATTTGGTTAATATTGGCAGGTCGCGGTTTTGGCAAAACGAGAACAGGGGCAGAGTACGTGCGCGAGTGTGTCAATTCGGGACAGGCTAGACGGATCGCGCTAGTAGGGCGCACCGCTGCAGACGT
>Ga0098047_10000888_pt1 | contig 12075 bp, 7 predicted proteins | sample 12_taG_FD_92585 | JGI IMG/M metagenome (GOLD analysis project Ga0098047, IMG submission 92585) | Marine viral communities from the Subarctic Pacific Ocean - 12_ETSP_OMZ_AT15267 metaG | ecosystem: Environmental > Aquatic > Marine > Oceanic | place: Subarctic Pacific Ocean | collected 2015-01-16 | reverse complement strand
TCTGACAACTAAAATAAGGAAAATAAATAATGGAGTTTTTTAATAAAAAAGAAGATGTTATAGACCTCCAAATAACTCAGTTTGGAAGACATTTATTATCGAAAGGTCGCTTTAAACCGGTATATTATTCTTTTTTTGATGATAATATACTTTATGATTCTTCAAGGGCTGATTTTGCTGAACAACAAAATGATACGGAACAAAGAATTAAAGAAACTCATACTGTACAACCACAAATAGCTATTTCTTCTTTAGAAAAAGAATTCAATACAAGCTACGATATGATATTATCTAATCAAGCAGATGCGAGTACTGCTGTTTTACAAAAAACAGCAGAAAAGAATTATGCTTTGCCGCAGCCATTAGGAACGAGCGATATAAATTCAGAATATGCACCGTCTTGGTCTATAAGATATTTAAAAGGTATTTTGTCGGGTTCATCTAATAGTCTGAGCTTGCAAGAAAAAAGTGGTGGCAACAACACGGTGTACATACCACAATTAGAGACGAATATAGAAACAGAAATAAAGCTTTTGTCTAATGATCCTGATCTTCCTGCGGAGGATGCATCTGGCCCTGCACAATCAGGTATAATAGTACAAAATAAAGAAGATAATTTTGTTTTGTTAAAAGTTATGGAGAGCAACGGCGCATACCAGAAAAAGAATTTTGATATAGAAATATTTGAAGTAATCGATCAGCAAGAAAGCGACACAACAATTGAAGTTTTAAGACCTCTTTACTTTACAAAGCCTCCAAATCCAAATCCGATCGATCCATTAGACATGCTGGACGAGGTAACACCGGCTGACAATCAAGATTATGTTGCACATTATTTTGATTTTTTAACTGACAATGAGATCGACCCAGAAACATTGTGTGTCCACGATCCAACTAATCAAAAGCTTGGTGTTTTTGCTGATGAGCGCGCAATTATATGTCAAGATATATTAAATAAACAACAAAAAGTTCCGTTTAATATTTATGAAGGAGGAACTGGCGACGTTCCGGGAGAAATTTGTTAATGCCAACGAACGTGTGCACAATATCAGACTTAATTTCAGGTGGTAGTGTTCTACCGCATGTGTATTGTAAAAATATTTCTTTAGAAAATGGCTTCGAAGAAGGTTCCACTAATGTTATATTAAACTTAGAAATTTTGCAAAGTAAAAAAGAACTAAATAAGAAAAATTATTTATCTGAGCTTACTCCTTTTGGAAGCTCTTACTCTTTTTCGGATTATATAAATATTCAAATTGTACCTTTTCTTGACACTTTAAATATCCAGAAACTAGATCCGGCTTTTGAACCGGGCAAAGTAGAGAGCCCAGGAAATGTATATACTATTACTGGTCATCCAAACGCTGAAATATTGGCCACGTCCACGATCCAGAACCAGAACCAAAAGAGCCAGTATCCTTGGCTGGACACCGATCCCGCCTCGTTCGGCCACGTCGGCAAAGGCCCGATGTTCACCGCTGAATCATGGGGACCTGACTCCAGCTACGCCAGCGCCCGCTTAATTCCTCTATCTGTTTTTCTTCAACCGTCTTCCCCAGAGAAGCCTACCTCGTCATATGTTCGCGAAGAGACAATATCTGGTGTATCATATTATGTAATATCTTTTGAAGAAGTTTACACTTTTCAAGCCGTCATCGGCCCGCTATCAAGTTTAGGATTTTTATTTTATGCATGGCTTGATCCAAGAAAATTTGTAGAGGATATGAATCCTGATCTTTCAAATATTGATCTATTAGCTGATAAACACTTAACTGGACCGGTTAATACGGAAATAGTTTTGTTGGGTAACGAAGTACAAACCACTAGAAAACAGTTTTTCTTGCCTAACGGTAACCGCTGGAATGGGGCAGTCCATTTACATCTTTGTGATTTAAATCCGGCTCCCGACGGTTATTGTGGAACTGGCCAGGCCCTCGGTGGACCAGCCGGCCCAGATGCAAGTGATACTGGATACCAAGGATGGATGGCCGGGGAGAAACATGTTAAAGGTGCACCAAGATTGAGGTTAATGCAGACGCCAAATAACATGATACAAGATTTTAGAACTGAAAGTCCATGGCTGCACACTGCCATGGGCTTAACAAACGCGGAATCGAATGAGTTTGGTGGCAAATCTTTTAATCAACAAATACATGTTTTTAGTCAAAATCAAGATGCAAATTGGTTATATGAACATGTTATAAGCCCGTTTCAAAAAGAAACTAAAAAATATTTAACAAAAATAGACGACGCTCCTGGGCCCTTGAATCGCATAGTTCCACTATATGATAACGATAGTGAATTTTCAAAATTATATATATCAAGAGACAAAGATAACAACGCAAGGGGAACATTCTTAATTAATTTTGAAAGACTATTAAGAAATAATTCTGTTCTTTATAACACGCTCGACGGCCCTGACTCCGCAGCTAATTTTAAAATGCAACAATGTTTAGCTTTTTCACAATTACTAGAATTAAAAGTTTATAGAGACAGAGTGCAGAAAAGACCCCAGGGAAAAACATACGAAAAATATGCTAATGATACTTCATATGAAGAACCTTCGTATTACGTCGGTACTGTAAGAGATAGCAACCCAGGCGCTGACACCTCGTGGTCCATCGACGGGGCCCTAAGAGTGGTTAGCTTAGAAACTCCATATTCTGACACAACTATTAATAACATAAAATGTTTTACATTCAAAGACACTGATGTGGGCGAAAAATCTGCAGGTCTATACCAATATAGAATAGAAATGTCTTATAAAGATGGAACTTACTATATGTTAAATAGCCTTCTCAAAAATTTGGTGATAGCAAGATTTACAATGCAAAAATATTATGATTTTTCTTTAGGATCCTATGTTGTACCGGGTATATTACATCCGGAACATCCGGACGACAGTGTTTACTTGCCAGGGGAACATCCGGACGATACTAAAACACCAGCAAGAATACATCCATATTTTTTAGGGAACAACACTTTTGACCCTCAATTCGAAGTCGACGCGAGCACACGGTTTCCTGATGAGCCATGGCTCGGGCCCCAGGCCGGGGATCCTGAAATGACTATATGGTACTTGACAAACCAAATTTGGTTTAAACTTTTTAGCCACGGCGCCTACTACAAGACCGCGCACGCGCTGAAGGCGACGTCGGCCATTCTGTCGCTTACTAGTCCTGTTAGTGGAAGCCCCCAAGGTATAGAATTTGTAATAAAATTAACCGATAGCATAATTGGCCACTTACATAAACTTCTTGGGGCTAAAAAGGTTAACAAAACTGGTTCTGAAATAGATGCTACTTCCATCCCAATTGATAGCCAAACTGAAACAGCATATAATTTAAGTACTTTTCCTAGTTATAATATTACTCCGTCCACCTCTACTATAAAAGAATATCATACTTTTGATGGCCCTTCTGAACTTCATAAAGCACTCTCTAACGAAGACATATATATAGATTATTTGTCACAACATCAAAATTCGACTGCAGATTATGATCCCGGGTGGGTAGGAACGTACCAGCTATCTTACGCATCTTATTTGATTCGAGAACAGCACGACTCTGTTAGAATGTACGCCTCGACAGCAGATCCACTCATTTATAATGGTGTCAGTCCAACAGGCCAATTTACTGTCAATGAACAGAACGATAGTTTTTCTCAGAGTGTCGGATATTTAATGCCATCAATTATAGAATTATCAGATCCATCGGAAGAAGATATTTCTTTTAAATTTAAGACCAATTTTTTCAAAACCAATGGTACCGTTATGCCATCGATTACCTATGAAGATTACGATAAAATTTTGGTTGCTTTAATGCTTTATAATATTAACAAAGACAGTGCAAATGATGCAGATTTGCTGGATGCCTTATACAGTCCTGACGCGGCCTCTGATACTAGTCTTAAAGAGGCTTATAAAAGTTTATATAGTTCTGCTGGAATAGTGATTTATGATGAAAATAAATATGCTCAATTTTTAGCTAAAGAGCCTAATAATCTTCTTGAACTTATACCATGCGATCCTGAAGACGCAGATTACCAAGAGTGCTTGGACGACTATCTTCCTGAATATCCGACTGAGTTTTCAGATGGGGATTTGGAAACAGAAAAATATTATAAACAGTTTTTCTCTGATCCTAACAGTATATATAAAACACCTGTTGGAAAAATAAATGTGCCATACAACAAAGAAATGCCAAATATATTTAAATTGGTACGCTTTGTGGACGCCCCTGGCGTTGGAGGCTCAACCCTCCTTGAAAGCGAAAACCAGGTCGGCGCGACCGGCGCGCCATTTATAGAAGCTATAAACGCTACCAAACTAGGGATGGCGCCAGAATACAATTCTTTTTTCTTTATAAACGCAAATTTATTAGCTAAGATACAGGTTTATACCGGTGTGCACCAGACTAGTTCTCCTATGAAGTACGATGACTATTCTTGGGAAAAATTATCTGGGGATCATTTTAGCGGTTTAACTATTGGTAAATCACTTCTTTGTAGAATAAAATTATACGATGAAAGAGCAGCATGTGGGCTGGAATTGCCTATTATAAATAAATATTTTTTTATATATAAAAATATATAAGGTATAAGGAGAAGCGCAAAGTGAAGGAACAAGAAGGAATCATCAATGCTCGGTAGCAAAAAAAGAATAGTTGTAGACAAAAATATATTTCTAGATCTTGTAAGGGAGGGTCCTGAAAATGTGGCCCCGGGCGGAACCGGCGTCGACAAGGCCATTGTTAATGATCAATTCATAGACATGAACATGGGAGAGATAATCGGTAATACCGCAGATTCAGCAAAAGCGCTTGGTTGTTTCTTCCTCCCTTACACTGACGTCGACACACTAAGAGTTGCTTTAGGCAGATATTGGGATTACGAAGCGAAAACCCAAAGTTATAACACTAATGTTGTTTATATCCCTGACCTCGGCCTCACACTAACACATGGTGCCACAACTGAAAAAATATTCCATCACAAACATCCTGCGACAAATATAATTTTCGGTATGCCAATTACATGGGCGACCTGCCCCGGGGACGCCGGTGAAATTGAATATTTGGGACTTGGCGGAAATAGTTCTTATTTTGGTGGTATAAAGCAAGAACTTCTTATTAGTTCTACTTGGAACATGCACTTCGGATATCCGAAGTGGGGCGGCGTAAGAAAGTACTTAGGTTTACAAAATATGAGTAAAACTGAAATATCCGATGCTGGATATACAAGAAATTTTGGAACTTACTGGACTTATTTAATGAAGACTGGGATTATAACAGCTGACGGAAGAATCTTAAATCCAATAATTAAATCAACAAATCTTAATTCGGTTAACCCTCAAGTATATTATGATCATTATCATAATGTTATGTCTCCTTATACACCGGATGAACTGAATAATCAGCAGGCAATAATAACTGGGGAGGCTTCATATGCTAGCTATAAAACATATTATAATAGTAGAACTTATTCTAAAGATTACGAGAACTTTATCGCAAATCCAATCTATCAAAACTCCTTACCCAATATTCATGCCCTTGCAAAGATCGCTAATAATCCAGAATTAGCAAAAAATTCATTTCTAGATTTGTCTAATATGATTAATTATATGGAAGCATGGTATGAAGACCCTAACGAACTTGAAGATCCATCTACGATTCGTAATGATACTTATAACAATTTATTTCAACAATTCCCGCTAGAAGCCAGTATATTACTTTATGGCGCCATGGCAGAAGACGATCCCGATACCATTGACGAGAATGAGCTGGGGGTAATTTTAGAGAGGTTGGTATCTTTGGACATAAAAAGTGTAGATGCAGATTCATTATTTATAAAGTACCTTGAAAACTTTAGAAATGTTTTATTAAACGACCCCCAATTAAATAAAAAACCGTTAACGGCCGACATCTCCGCTGCCGTGACCGCCCTCGGCGGGAACTATGCAATCGCCCCCGGCGTAAAAATCGGTGCTTTAGAATATATAAACTCAAATTTATTATTTGGCTCTAACGCATCAACAATCCTACATGAAGCAAAACAATATAAAGATTATTTTCCAATGTATTGTGAAATTAATTTTACTGCTCAGAAAACATTGCTGGGTGACAAAATCAAAAAATCTAAAATAACTAATTTTTTGGGACAGGAAATAGCAGCTGCACAATCTATTTATGGCTGGGACCCGTCGCTCTCCCTCGGCGGCTTTTTGCAAGATAATTCAATTAATCGTGAATTTGTTGATTATTTGGAAAAAAATATATATGAGGATATAACTGATCTAGAGCCTGTTGCAGTTCCTGCTTTTAGCGAAACTTGGATGGAAAGTTATAAGGTGAATAGCAAAAAAACTTTTGAATTGATAGACAGCAGCGACTTCGGGTGCACCCCGACGAATTGCAACGGCGTCTTAAGCAAGTGGGTCCACGGACTCGACTATAATTCTATGCACATACACGGTCACGCGCTAGCGGTCTACGGCGGTAGCATCGCCGACACAGATTTCGCCTCCATGGACGACGCCGGTAATATCGCATCCTTTGATGAATGGACAAAAGATGTAAGAAATTATGTAGCTTATGTTAGAGACGATCTTGAGGATCCTTATGAAATAGACAATGAATGTAATCCGCTTTTTAAGGCCTTGTTTGGGGCCTCTTTTGTGGAACACTTAAAAAGTGTTTATAACGAGAAAGCAAGAACATATTCAGATATACTAAATGGTGTTCCTGCCTATTCTGAAGATTTGTTTTATGTTATCAAAAAATTTAGAAAAGATAATGGGACAGAAGAGGAACGTAATGTACAAAATATTATTATACCCAATACTTCAGATCTGGATATTATAGATTATGTTGATACACAGGTAAAATATGGTGCACATGCAACTTATAGATATGATATTTATGCATATCGCGTCGTTTTTGGTTCAGAATATTCTTATACCTTTGGTAATGATTACCCGGTTGATCATATAGACGCCGAGGGCAATGCGTCTACGTTAATCGATCCAGCTAACGCTCCCATCTCTGTGGTAAACTCGAATTTTTTTGAAGGTGTAACTTACGACCCCCAGGCCCCAGGCGCAGGCGTTGAATACGAGGCCGAGACCGTATTAGATTACAATTTTACTGTCAAGGTTGGCGTAACTGTTAACCCATCAATTAAACTAATTGGTGATAAAATGTTTTCGACTCCTCCGATTAAAATTTTAGATTCCCCCCCTGTTCCTCCTTTCGTCAACATTGTTCCTTATCGGGCTGTTGGCGACAGAATAAAGATAATTTTAGCTAGTTCAACTGACACATTCAGGGCCGAGCCAATAAATATATTAGACGGGGATCAAGAGAGCTTTCTCGATATTATGGGCGCCCAACTTTCAAATGATGGAAAGGTGGAATTTTCATCGGACGATAGAGCAGCTAATTTCCAAGTATTCAGAGTTGCTCGTAGCCAGCTGGTTGATGTAGCAGGTAACAAAAAAGCAAGGCCGACGAGCTATAATGATTTCTCTCTGCATCCGAACGAAGAAATCGCTCTTATAGAGACTGGCGGCTCGGCGGTTTTTGATGATTCAATTTTACCCAATGAAAGATACTATTATATATTTAGAACAGTTGATAATCATGGCCATGTTTCAAATCCAACTCCGGTTTATGAAGTCGAGTTAATTGATGAAAAAGGAGCAATAAAGCCAATAATCAGAACAATATCCATGGAGCTTGCAGAGAACAAGGCGCACTCAAAGGAACTTCAAAAATATATATTAATAAAGCCAACTGACAGGCAAATTTATTTTTCAGAGGAATCAGATGTTAACAGTATTTTTTCAACAAACGTTGAAGGCGACAAAAAGAAAAAATATAAAATGAGAATAACCTCTAAAGGAACAGGAAAAAAAATAGATATTAATTTTTCATTTACAAAGAACTGCACAAATTGTTAGAAAGTTGTAACTGATTAAACATAATTAAAATATTTAACTATTTATAAAGTAGGAGCATACAAAATGGCATTTTTAGACAATTCAGGTGATATTATTCTTGATGCAGTATTAACTGACACAGGAAGACTGAGGATGGCTCAGGGCGACGGAAGTTTCAAAATATCTAAGTTCGCCCTCGGCGATGATGAAATTAATTATGGTCTTTATAATAAAGATCATTTATCGGGTAGCGCATATTATGATTTAGAAGTGTTACAAACACCCGTGTTGGAAGCATTCACCAACAACACTTCAAATTTAAAAACAAAGTTAGTTACTATGTCTAGGACTAACGTTTTGTACATGCCTGTTTTGAAGGTTAACCCTAGGGCAATATCAGGTGAGACATCTTCGAAATATTTTATACGCACCGAAGCCGCAGGTGCCACAAAAACTGAAGATGCATCTGCTGTAACTATGCCTGCTCCAGGCAAATTTTATGTTGCAGTAGACTCAACTACTTTTGAAGGAATTTACAAGTACAGAGAGGACGGCACGTCCGATAGTATATATCATTCTGACAATGATCAAGTTATACCACATGGAATAATTCAGGGTTATACAGCGTCCCCGGCTGAGGGTGGCATGATCAGAGTTGATCATGGTTTAGATACAACTGAAATATCTGTGGGGCAAGGCTTGGACACTGATTTAATGGAAAATGCTTTTATTGTTGAGCTGGACTATCGGTTAGGCCGCATCAAGCTTCAATCTGGGACCAACATCGCTCCTGTTAACTTTATCGATGATGATAATATTGCAACTTATTATTTAGCAGGGTCCAACTGGGTTGACAATGGTCCCTCGTTAACTAATACGACTTTGAGTGCCGAACAGCTCGCCCTTCTTGGTACAAACGATCCGCAGGTTTTTGGTGATGGTCAGGGCACAGGTCCTCGCGGAAACAGTTTTAAATTTAGAATTCAGGCTTCTCAAGAATTACAACAATCATCATACTTATTCCAACAGCTGGGAACAAGCCAAGATTTGACGTCCGGTGGTTTTGGAGCAGGCAGCGTCGCAGGCCTGCCTGAGGCAGACAGTGCTAAAGATGGTTATCTTTGGAATTTAAAGGATCGTAAGTTGTGGTATCTTGATAGTACTGTTCGTGTTATAGGGGCGAACACCGGCTACAGAATAGACATTCCAATACGATTTGTAAAATTGACATAAACAAGGTGAGTTAATAATATGGCTAAATCATTTAAAAGTCTTTTAGGAGATGATATAAAAAATACAAGAACTTTATTGCATGAAGCAATACCCATCACTGGTTCAATTGTTTCTGGAACTTACAGCGATGACAATATCAAAACATTCTCTCATGGAATGTACGAATCTGTCTATGATTATCCGTATTTAAGCTCTTCTGCAAACCATATTTTTGATTTATCTTATGGATGCAGCACACGTGTTAGTTCTTCGACGAATACACAAAATGCTAAAAAAATGAATATGTATAACCAAATGGCTCAAGTTTTATTTGGTTATGATCTTAGTGGCAGCATTAGAAAGTTTGATTCAGACGGCTCGCTGGACGACGACGGCGCCGGTACAATGGACCATTGTTTCTTCATAAATTTTTCTCGCTTGCTGTGTAAAGATGAGATTAAGAAAAACACTTTTAGATTGGGGCTAGAAACAGCCGGCACTGTCGCCAGTCCAGGAACGTTATTAACGCTTGGAGATTACGATGCAGGAAATGAATTTAGAACTTCACCAGCTGGTGACTATGGTTTGATATTCAAAACTTCCGGCGATGCATCAGATAATACCAATAGCGTTGGCTTACTTTTTTATCAGGCCGGCGTGGCTGTGTTAACCTCTTCAATATTCACTGGCGAATTCGGCCCCACAACCGATCCCCGACCATCGGCTGCTACAGCACAAACTGGTACAACAATACAACAATTAGCTGACGGCTTTAGAAATCGTTTTCATGATCTTGACCTTAATAATACAATTGAGCTGAACTCAGCAATATATTTTTGTAGAGTTAATCATAACGAATTTAATTATAGTTCCAATCCAACTTATTTATCTGGTAGCAAGCTGGTTATCAAGAACCAATCAACAGATTTACCAGTTACTTATATTACAACAATTGGTCTATATTCGCCAGATAACGAACTTATGGCTGTTGCTAAATTATCGGAACCCATCAGGAAGGACCCAAATACTGAATTAACTTTGAGGGTTAGATTGGACTATTAAGAGGTACTAATATGCCCTCACATAAACCAGAATATGGAAACTTTTTTGAGTTTAAAAAAGATGATGTTTATCACAACAGAATAAAGACTTTCCCTGAAGTTGATTTTATGATATACACCGGTTCTGTATATTATAATAATGAGAACCAAAATAAAGAAAATCCTGATATACCAGTTGGGCACATCAGTCTTTATGATTTAAATGTTAATCGAAATGCTCATGCCGCCGGACAAGATACTCAGCTAATAACTCCTTTTGTTACTAAAGGTGGTTCTTTTTTCAATTTTAAGACGATATCAACAAGTGATTTTAATTTAGACTTTGTATATGGAGATAAAGTAGAGGGTTCTTATCCTTTAACTGCCAGTATTTCAATTGACACATATGATCCTGTGTTAACAACAAATAAGAAGAATGTACTTTATCCCTTGAGAAACACTCTTGATCATTATACTATTTTAAGTCCTCATTACGCTTATTCTTCATCTTACGGCGAGAAAGAATTACAGCCATTGAATTTAATAAGCATACCCTCTATCTTCTATGGTTCAAGCATCAAGAAAGGTAGTGTTGTATTAAAGTATTATGTTACTGGTACTTTAAAGGCTGAGGCTTCAGACACGAATAGGGATGGCCGCTTGATACAAACGTCTGGGTCTACAACTGGCGAAGTAATTGGTGTTGTTTTATATAATGAGGGGTTTTTATATATTACTTCCAGCACCAATATCAGCACCCACACAGAGGCATACAAACCTTTGGATAGCACACCATATAGCGCCTCATGGCATTACTTTGCAAATACCGGCTCATACAGCTCTGTTTCTTCAAGTTACTCGCTACTGTTCAAGGGAGTAAATTATGTGGAGACTATGACTATGTTCGCGCATGCCAAAGAAAACCAACTTAATTATTCAAATAATCCAACATTTTTATCAAAAAATATTAATGCGTATTCCGCCCACGATGTATATCATGAGAATTCTCAAGTAACTGCAAAAAATATTGTTTCAAGTAGCTACAAAAATTATTCTGCTAGTTTTAAGCCTGTCACTTATATTTCTAAAGTTGGTATATACGATAAAGATAAGAATTTAATTGCGATCGCAGGCTTGGCTAACCCTGTAAGAAAATTAGAAGAAAGAAGCTACACATTTAAACTTAAGTTAGATATATAGTATAATTAGCTAATGATTTTAGGCTTAGACGTTAGTACTAGTATAACCGGCGCCACTATTCTAGATGAAAGCGGAGGAGTGGTATTTTGCGAAGCCTGGGACTTTCGAAATAAGAAATATTTTCCAACACTTTTTGAAAAAGGCCGCGAAATTAAAAATATGCTTCACAAGCTTAAGTGGGAACATAGCATCACTTCAGTTTATATTGAACAATCACTTCAGAGTTTTAGAAGCGGCTTTTCTTCAGCGAAAACCTTGTCTATTTTATCTCGCTTCAACGGGATTGTTTCATGGTTGTGTTACGAAACGTTCCAGTTAAAGCCAGAATATATTGCTGCAACTTCCGCAAGAAAACAATGTGGTATTACAATTTCAAGAGGAACTAAGGCAAAGCAAGTTGTTATCCAATACATCATTGACAATGTACCAGATGTTCCTATTAATTATACTAAGCATGGAAATCCAAAGCCACAATGTTTCGACATGGCTGATAGCTGGGTGATAGCTCATGCCGGCTGGTTGCAATGTCAGAAAATGAAAAAATAAATATTTTAACTAATGTTTTAGGTACTTTTTATAGAGAAGGACAAAGCCAATTATTATTTTATTGTACTAAGTGTGAACATCACAAGGAAAAACTATCTATAAACATTGATCAAAATGTTTTTAAAAGTTGGGTTTGCGACCTTT
>Ga0098047_10000887_pt1 | contig 12087 bp, 25 predicted proteins | sample 12_taG_FD_92585 | JGI IMG/M metagenome (GOLD analysis project Ga0098047, IMG submission 92585) | Marine viral communities from the Subarctic Pacific Ocean - 12_ETSP_OMZ_AT15267 metaG | ecosystem: Environmental > Aquatic > Marine > Oceanic | place: Subarctic Pacific Ocean | collected 2015-01-16 | reverse complement strand
GTAAAATAATTGCGTAATTTGACATATCTAAAAGAGTGTCTTCAACCGTTTCGTCTAATACAGCTGCCTCTTGATTTAGAAGATTACAGATCCGCTTCAGTTTATCAGCCAATCTCACCGTAATCCCCTCGGCCACTGAACATAGCCCAAGCTCTTCACAAAGCTTGAAATTGGCAAAGGCATCACCATTAGCATAGTCCTGGTTCTTAGCTTTAACGATTCGCTTCATTGTATTGAGAGTGATCTCAAATTCTCTAAGGAATTCCTTATTGTTCATATGAAGAAAAATAAAATAATATTAGATATGTACCAATAGAGTGTAGCTATGAGTACTACTGCTGTCAGTAAAAACATTAGCAGTATAAGGGCTTTCTTAAAATATTCCATTTGAAAAGATTAAATCATTTCTAATAAATTTTCAAAGTCCTCCTCAGTGCCACCGGGATGTGCTTTCCTCAATTCGTTCGCAATGTCTTCATAGAATTTACGAGTGATACTACTGAAAGTATCCTCGTTGTCCCGGTAAAAATTCTCGATCTGTTTTTTTGTAAGCGTCATGTCGCTTGGGGTTAAATTAGTATATTATTAGTTTGTTAGCATTCCAGTTTCAACTTCCAGCAGCACCGCACCAACATTCATTGCTAACGCTGTCCTTTGGATGTGTATGTGTTGTTCAAGTTTCATTTCAGTTAGGATGTTAATTGATCTGGCTTCCGCTGCTTCCTCTGTCGCTGCTTTAACTCTTGGCATGTTGCCTTCGAAGAATCGTCTTAGTTCTTCTTCCCGCTCTTCTACACTTGGTAGCGATAAATTATGAAGGTTTCTCATAGTGCATATTTTCATATTCGATATTAGCTAATCAACAATCTCGCATACCTGATCCACTACCGCTCCAGTCTCATCAATTATCAACTTGCATTCCTCCTCTACCATCCCTGTTTCCTCTCTATACTCCTGGACTGCATTTGCTACTACCCCTGCACACGCTATCTTCACTAGCAGACAGACATAGAAGACAGATTTTTCCTTGACAGTCCAGTTGCGAATCTCATCTAACTTATTCTGATATATGTCCCATGCCTTAGCTGCAAGTCCTACCATCGCTGCTGCCATCAAGGCAATAACAATCAGAGCCTTAGTGTCGTTAGGATTCTCAACCATGTAAGGATCTTTCTCTATTTCAGGGAGCAGGTCTGGCTTCACAGGTCTAAAGTTAGGTGTTTGTCGATTTGTGGGGCAAAAGGTAGTTGCCACCAATTTCTTTTTTGATTTCTTCTTTATTCATTTTTTATTTTGATTAAATCTTTGTACTAAAGCGTTCAATTCGTTTCGTTCAACTTCTTCAAACAGTGTGGCGATTAGTCTTTGCTTATGCCTGACATGCCCTTGTATCTCTGCCAGCTCCTGTAATCCTTCGACGCTTTCTTGACTAATCCCACTACGTCTTTGACCAAGCTCGTCTACTTCGTCAGAGAGCTTACGGATCTTTTCTAGTTTGTGGTTACGGCTCATGCTAACTGTTTAGATTGATACATCCTATAAGAATCTTCAAGATTCTTATAATAATTATACAGAGGATTACCACCTTTATTAAGCAACTCTGCTTCAACAGCTTCGTCCGGACTCATCTGTCCGTGTTGAACTGCATCAGCTAAATAATGGATGTATAGCTTAGTGCCATGTCTGTCCTTCCGATATGCTGAATGTCTATGTTTAGCCATTTGGTATGGGGTTAATTAGTTTTACATTTTTATATCCAGATCCTTGACCGATTCTGTTAAAGCCGGCATCTCCGACTCCGACATAGAGGTCGAGTCTTTTCCCTTTGATAGCACCTCCCCGGTCTTCACATACAACCATCCCAACGCCCCCAATATCAAACACGGAACCCAGAGGAAAGCTCCCAGGGCAAGCAACAACTCTATGGTGGCTACTATCACTAAGGCGATAACCAGAAGCAGTAATAAAGCAATCACCGCTACAATTGATTCTAAAATCTCTTTCATAATCTCCATTGAAATATTTTAACTGATTGTGGACTGGCGTGTAGTAGGTACTAATTCTCCATGTACCTAGATCTTTAGGCCGGGGGACTACACTTCCCCCTTTGCTTTTAAACGATCTTCTAGGATATTGATCCCTAGCTGCTCACAACCTCCAGGTTTACCTAGAGCTTCTATCTGTTGAGCTATACTGACTATATCCTCAGACTCATTTAATTGAGTTCTAAGCTGTGTTTCTTTATCAGAGCATAGTGAGTCTAGCTGAGATAGAAAGAGAGCTTTAGAGGCAGGTACAGGATCTGCTACTGCTGGCTCTATACTAGATAGAGTGATGACAGCTAGGATCATGCCTAGTGCGAGTACTCCAATAAAGAGTACTGTGCCGATATTTTCTAACTTAGTCTTTAACATATGGTATGGGTTAAATGATAAAAGACTATTCCATAAACCATGATATAACTGTGTCCGGAGGTAGCTCCAGAGCTTCAGCAATGTTCATGATAGTTATAGATCTTGGGGCTGTTCGTATCCGTCCTTTCAATATATTGTTGAGCTGTGTTGCACTGATCCCTATCTGCTTAGCAAACTCTTTCTGAGTTTTAAACCCAGCTGAGGCTATAGCTGCGAGGAGTTCATCGTGCTTGACTGTCCAGCGTTTAGTGTTCATAATTTAGATTTTAAATGTATTGCTCTGTGATGTCTTCTGCATAGCCATCTTACTTCAAGTGGCTGAGTGTAATCGTCATGGTGAGCTTCAGTCTTTGTCTCCTTACAGTCCTGGTGCTCACATAGCTGAGGGATTAATATCCCTCTTTCGATAGCTGATGAGACTGCACTACGAGCACGGTATTTGATTGGTTGCTGCTTCCTATACTCTTGTACCTTCCGGATCTTTTCAGCTGCATTCTTCTTATACCTTGCTCGTCCCTGTGCGTTGCGACAGTCTGAGCATTGCGAGTGGCGACCATTCTCATGTAGATGGAAGCGTGTTAATGCTTTCTTTTTCTTACACTGAGTACACTGTTTTCTTTTCATTGGTATGGGTTACGTTATTGGCTAACCGAAGGGGAGATCCGAGGGTGAGTCTCCCATATCCATCTCTTCTTTCTCCTCTTTAGGAGCTTCTATCTGAGGGAGTCCTACAGAGTTGTAGGCTGTTAGGAGTTCCTGTAATTCACGAGCTCCTTCAACCGCTTCTTTTATTGAAGCTTGTTCATCAGTTACCTTAAAGTGAAGGACATTGTAGTTCTTTCCTTTCTCTTTAATCTCTTGCACCATTGCTACCTTGAAGTAGGTTGGAGCATCGAGCTTAGAGAGTTCACGGATCATTCCGCTAAGGTTTCGTAGATGACAACCACTCATTCTCCATTTGTAGTAGTGGTCGTTAAACTTCACAAAGATAGACATGCCCGGCTTGAAGTCTCTTTCTAGCTGGGTATCTTTAAAGTCCGGGTGCTCCCTTAAACTCCAAGGATTAGAGCATTGGATGTACACTTCATTGGTTTCCTTATTAACGATCTGTATATCCTCACAATGTTGTTGAGCCTCCTTAAAATAGTAGAGGGCTTCACTATCTGAATCCATCTTAAATGATGGAGTCTCATGTACACGGAGTAGAAGGAATTGATCCTTCTCTATATTGATCTCTGTTACTACCTCTTCTGGCTCAGTGAATACATCACCGTCCGGGGTAGGAATATAATGGGTAGCTATTAGGCTACCGAAATCTTCTTCACCACTCTTGTTAGCAAGCTTGATGACATTGCTCCTATTGCCTACTACGGCTTTAGGCTTGAGTGAGTTCCACTCATCTTGCAGAGCTGCGTCTGCTTTTGTTAGGTCTTTTCCCATGTTGTTGGGGTTAAATGGTTATTAACATTGCCTTGGCTAAATCCCTAAACGCTTTATCGTGTACTCGTTGCGCCTTCACAGTGCTACAATACGTAGACTCGCTTATCTTCTCTATATACCCTAATGCAATTTGCTCTTCCAAAGTCCTATCTTTACAGTGATCACAGGCAAACTGCTCCTCTAGGGCTTTGATCCGATCCATTTCTCTCTGCATAGCAGAGGTAAAATCTTTGCTGCATCGGGGGCAATAGTAAGCATTCCCTCGCTTCATAATATCTACACAACCCCACATCCAGCATTGTAACTTTCCTAGTATCATACTATTTAATTTTATTATTAAGGGTCTTAAGTAGTCTATCAATCTCAGCCAGTTCAGTTAATTGGATAGAGAGGTAGTTTCGGATGTCCTCTTCTAAATCTTTACGATGCACCGGGATCGTGAATAGTGTCAGATCCGGTAAACGATTATCGTAGAACGTGAAAAAGAGAGTAGTTAGCTTCTCATTCACGACAAAGTACTGAAGGATCTGTTCAGTATAATCTTTAGGGATCTCTTGCTCAAAATAAGCTTGAAGATGTTTAGCTGAGGATAGACACTTAACTTCAATAGCTTGCCTATAGTCTCCTCTAAACATAATGAATCCATCAGGTGAGAGAGCAACGTCTGGATTCTTATCACTTAGACAGAATCCTACTCGATCAACTTTCTTCTTAGTTGTCTTCTCGAATAGTTCGATAGCTTCAGGCTCAAGTCTGTTCCCTCTTTCCATAGGTGTTTCATCTACCATCCACATCTCAAAGTTAGGCTCAGGTATAGCTATCTTCTCAGACATAACCTGATAGAAGCCAATCTTCTTAGCTCCGTTAGGAGTCTTACGTCTTGAGACTAGATCCTTTAGCTTAGATCCGGTGATCTTCCCCTTACGTAGCTCTAGCCATTCAGGTGTACCTTGTTCTATATCAATTATTTGCATTCTTTTGTTTGTTTAAAAATAATCTTGGATCAAAGCCGGCAAGTTTACTGAATACTTCTCTTAATTCATTCACTAAAGGATTGGTTCCATCTAATGCTCGCTGTAAAGGGATCTCTTCCTCCATTAAATGATGAACATAGATGTTACTAAGGACATGACTGAGGATCATTAAAGCGTTTATTGCATCCTGCTCAGCATACTTATAGTTGGCACTAACACAATCTACTTCATCTTTCTGTGTAGGAGTATCTAGCTGCAAGGCATAGAGAGCTGTGTCCTCTAACATATCCTGCATCTGATTAGCTAGTTCACGAATCAAATCCTCGCTTGCACGAATCAAATCCTCTCTTGTTGGTTCATCGGTCATCTTGTGTATCGTTAATAAATTCTTCTAAAGGAATAGGTTTATCAATAGCACCATACTGTTCACACCATCTATCATCTATGCCCGGAGGTAGATATGGATCTGCATTATGTATAGCGACTATTAAAGTATTCATTAGGTATGGGATTACTGTTCATAAAAGAGTATAGCAGGTAGCTTAACTAGAGTCAAGTGCAAGTAAAGAAAAAGAGTAGGTCAGTTATGAGCCTACTCTCTTCCTCGCAACCCATACCATTGGACTACAGTTCAATCTTAGCTTTTACTTTTCTTCAGTCAATAGGATCTACATCAATTACTTCAACCTGCTTTCTTTTCTTTTTATGTTTCTTTAATAGGGCCTCAGCTACAGCGTCTTCAAGTTCTTCATTACCTCTAGCATCAACTTTAATTGTTACATTCTCTGTACGTTTAGCACTACTACCTTCATCTCTCATCTCATGTCCCATCTTAGCAGCGGCTAGTCTGGTAGCATGATCTGGGGCATCAGATTCAATTAAGCCGGAGTCTTTATCTACATAGGTTTTAGTAGCTCCTAATGCACCAGCTACAGTCTCAGCTAATTTCTCAGCTGTTACACCGGCTGCTTCATAGACTTCCTTAATAGCCAGTTGTATCTCTGGTCTACGTTCTAACTTTGTTGCTCTATCTGTGGCTGAGGACACGGAACGTGAATTAAATGCTAACATTGCTGACTCCCATTTAGGACGCTTATAGACAGCTCTCTGGAGAAGATACTCTTTCTCCTCGAACTCCAATTGATTCCATTTAGAGTCCGGATCTTCTGCAAGCTTCTGTACTGCTTCCATTCTATCCTTTCTCTGTTGCTCAATCAACTGCCGCCCTCGCTGAGTCCGTGTCCGTCTGTATTCATTCAGTTTTGCCTTCTTCTCTTCAGAGCTTAAAGATTGAGTCTTCCGGTTCTTCCTTGTAGTCGGCTGCGATTGCTCTAGTATCTGGTCGTCCATAGTATTCATAGAAATCTAATTCAGTTGCTCCGAATGGTTGAAGTGTATCAAGTTTATGATTAGTAAACCATCTAGGATCTTGTACATTCATATTGTTCTTATCGTATGTGGCATTGTTGTAAATCTCTTTCTTACCACACGTTGTACAAACTTCAGATATTTGTAATGATCCCTTCTCTACAATCTTCCAATCATGGAATCCTTTAGAACAATCTCTAGTAGTGAGCGGCCTAACAAAAGGGGAATCATTCATATTATTTCTTCAATGTCTCTAGTACCGGCTGCTTCTCACATCCAAACTTCTCTAATACATCAGACATATAAGCTTGGTCATATCCGTACTGTCCTCTAGTAAGAGCTTCTTTTAATACAGCCTTAGTCTTATCTGTTATCTCTACCTCATGCTCTGTTGTATCGAATGAATCTCTAAGCTTCTGATCTTCACTTAAAGCTTTCTGTTTATCTGCATCTTTATCGAACTGACCATTAAGCTCAGCTAGAGTGGATTGAACTAAGTCATCATGAGCCTTTAGTACCTCCTCTGTGTTAGCTTGAAAATGCCGGAGCTGACATATCTCCTCATTATTATATCTACCCTGCATCATAACCTGCTTAATCCCGGCTATCTGTTTTACTGTAAACTTCATAGTGAAAAAGTTTTAAAATATAAGTATACTATATATCTAAGTTTTCTTATGTCAAATAATAAATGGATAAACTTTGTTATTAACCGGAGTTATGATTCTATTAAAAATGGAGGGAAAAATGTTGTATAGTTCGATTGTTCTGTAGTTGAGGTTATTTATAGTTGATATGCCGGGGAAGGGGGGTCGAATTATACAATAAAAATGTGCTAATGAAGAAGGAAACTAAATACTGGCTCTGGTTCGTTCTGTTCTGCATTCTAGCTAGGGGTTTTCATTGGTATTGACTGAAGGAAAGTGGCGTAGTGGGCATTTAAAATAATGGCTGCACTAAGCCAATAGTTTAAATAACAAATGTGTGTGAATTAAAGCCTCTTGACTTCACGACCCCAAGCTGTATATTGGGAAGCACTTACTACCTCCACGCAACATGAACAATTTTATATTCAATTCAAGCACCCCCTTCGCACGATGCGTGGAGTTTTTTGTGGAGGGGGTACTTGTGTTTAATATATTTTGATATGTACACAACAATAATCCATCCGATACGAAAGGCTCTGCTATTGAGTGTTGACGAGTACTGCATCCTTGATCTTATCTATGGGCTTTCCCACAACGAGCGATACGGAGGGTGGTGCGTAGCAAGCAAGCAATACCTTGCGGAAACCTTGGATATATCCGAAAGCAAGGTATACAGGACAATAAGCAAGCTCTTGGAAATGGAGCTTATTACGCGCGACAAAACCACGAAGTATCTTAGGAGCGCGGACAAGTACAATGAAATGAAGGCAAACCAGAATGATTGGTTAGTTGCTTTTAATGGAAAAGAAACCCAATTTATCAGTGCTAAGGCTGCAAAAGACCTAAACTGTCAACTTCAATCTGACAGTGACACTGTCAAAATGACAGTTGAGGACTGTCAAAATGACAGTCGGGACACTGTCAAAATGACAGACAATAATAATATATATAATAATAATATAAAAACTCATCATTTTGTTCCCGAAAAACTACTATTCACCATCCATGGGCATGAGGTAACTTTCAAATGTTCGCAGGTCAGTTGGCAAAAGTTCACACAAGAGTATTCCGCGGATACCTTGGAGGACACCGCATTCATTGCGGCCGAGTGGTGCGCGGCAAATCCGAAGAGGTGCAAAGACATGGTTTTAACAGCCAATAGGTTGCGCAATTTTCTAAAGGATAAGCCTAAACGCCCTAAGCCTACGACTGTGGACGACATAGTTAAATCAAATAACCCAAAACAAAATGGATAAACAAGTTATACAAAAATTTCTAAAGCATTTCCCTAACACGTGGATTCAAACCTTCGACGACAAGGGGAAGGATAAGTCTTTAACTACAGATGGCGCACTCACGAAGTACACAAAAGATGGAGGAGCACTACTCAAAAGCCTGAACGAAAAAGGGGCTGGCATCTTCTTCACGCCGAACGGATTTAAGGGGAGCAGAAAGAAAACCAACTGCACTCAGATCAACGCATGGTTTGTCGAGATGGATGAAGGCACAATAGAAGAGCAGTATGAGAAAGTTCTAGCTTCACCCCTTGAGCCTAGCGCAGTAGTGTGGACTGGCAACAAGTCTTTGCACGTGTATTGGTTTGCGCTGAACGGCAGCGTGAGTAAGTTCACTGAGATTCAGAAACTTTTAATCGCTCACTTCAACGGCGACCCCGCGTGTAAGGATTGCTCAAGGGTGCTTAGATTACCTACGTTCTATCACAACAAAAAAGATCCTGTAATGGTTGAGCTTATTGAGGACTTTTGGAAGCCAGAGAATATATACACCGAGGGCCAGATAATCCACTATTTTGGTGGCACTAAGATCAGGACTAAGGATAAAGACTTCTGGCAACAGGTTTATGATATTAATTGCAGGCAAGCCCTTGAGAAGTTATCGGGAACGCCGATAGTCAATGGCGAAACGTACACTTTTCGACCACGCACCGGAGGGGGCGAGTTCATTGACGTAAACGGAGAGCCCGCAGATGCATGGCTAGACCCTCAAGGCAGGATTGGTTCAGGAAAAGGAGGTGGGCCAAGCATTATCAAGTGGCTAGAATTTTATAACACGCCGCTACCTCAGATTGCAGAGTGGGCAAAAGGTTCAGGGCTACTGAAAAATGGCAAGGTCAAGGCATCATCACGATTGCGCATGAAGGATTACGCAAGCAAGGTGGTAGAGAAAGCGAAAGAGGATTGTCCGTTTACATGGGGTGTGGATGTAGTCGATGGTGTGTTTCCTCCTTTGAAGCGGGGAAGGTATGTTGTTTTGTCGGGTGAAACAGGTGCGGGCAAGACGGCTTATAGTTTCCACATGGCAATTGAAAACGCCAAGCGCGGGCTAGGGGTTTGCTTCTTGAGCCTAGAGATGGGGAACGATAACTTGCTTGAGCGGTATGCCAGAAATGTTTTAGGGATTAGCAAGCATGATTTTAAGGCGGGCAGATATGATTCCGAGGAGTTTGGCGAGGTGGTTGCTTCACTTCCGTCAACTCTGTATGCAGTTGAGCTTGATGATGTTGCGAATATAGATTTTCTGACAAAAGAAATTCAGGACCCCGACCACGACATAGTTTTTGTTGATAATTTCGGATATATCGAGGATGAAACAAACGAGAAAGTGAATGATAAGATTGCGAAAGTATCAAGGGCGATGGCGACTTTGGCCCATGATACAAACACGACCATTGTCGCCTTGCATCACTTTAGGAAACCGAGCAGCCAGTCGGGTAAGTTTCGGGGGCTTAATGAGCTGATGGGTAGTGCCAAGATTAGTCATGATGTAGATTTTGCTATTCAGGTTTGGAGGGAACAGCCAACGGATGATGAGCCAGATGAGCGAACCTCTATGCAGAAGGCTGAGTTAGCAGTTGTTTTGCAAAAGGACAGGGAATGGGGAGAGCTAACGGCGGCGAAGGTATATAAAAATCTAGGTGGATTCTCGGCCGAGCATGAGCGACACGAGGATAGGATTTGGAATAAACAACAAAATATAATTTAATTTTTACCATGAAACTAAAATGCAACAGATGCAAGAAGGAAGTACATGTACTGCTAACGCTAAAACCGATAGCGGTACGCCCTCAATTACTTAAAGACCCGACTTGGTCAGCTAGTCCAAAGTGGACATTCATGATCGGGGCTGAGTGTGTGGAGTGCGAGACTCACATCAAGTTTGTAAAACAAACGGACGTGCTCATTAAGAATCTTTTTGATAGGCTGCCAGTTATCAACTCGGACACGTTTTCTTGGTCGGGGTGAAAATCAATCCCGACAGCCAGCTAGATATCAACGGAGAGGTATCTAATTCTATTTCTAAGACGTGTTTATATAAAAAGCGACTCCATATATCACTTTGTATATAGAGTCGCTTAGAAACGATCCTCGTACGTTTCATAGGGTATCAGTTCCGGAGGATAGCACTTTGAATTCTGTGGAGCCTACTTTTTTGGCTCCACTATGCCATAAATAGCGAGCTTGTTCTTTTGCTTCATAGATTGTCTCAGCCTCAATCGTTAAGTGTCCAGTTTCAATCACTTGGATTTCGAGGTGAAAAATTTTCTTAGGCATTATATAGGGATTAAAAGTTTTTAGAGGTTGAACATGTATTCGTGCCAGCAGTCCTCGCAGACTGTTTCGTTTTCGTCTTTTCTGTAGTGGCTATCGGTTGTTTTCTCTCCGCACTCTTCGCAAGTATATTTTTTCATGGGTTTAGTTGTTAAGGGCTAGCTGTATACTCTCTTCGTCTGCATTGAATGCGTCCATGTATTCCTCTACAAGCTCATTATCGTTGAAGGCTTGTTCTAAGTCGTTTCGCCTACAGTCCATTGCAAATCCCCAAAGGGTTTTATAATCCCAGCTTTCCATGTCATCGACAAGCTCTTGGATTAAGTTTTCTCGGTCTGTTTTAGATAGTTTCATGTTGTTTTTTGTTAGTAATTGATTTTGACATGATTGACTAGCTCGTTTATATCCTCCATCACCTCGTTAGATAATGGTTGGCTGATAAAATCCTCGTAGCTTTCAATCTTGCCGACTGTTTTAATAATCCAGTAGACGTGATGTTTTAGTTGATTATCGTTCATGTGGTTTAGTTGTTAGTTTTCTATGTGGGTAGTATATGCTGATACAATACTGTCGATCCATACTCCTGTGTTGTCGTGTTCTATATCATCATTTTCAGATTCTATATTGTGTTCGCTCAAGTATCTTTTCAATGCGGTGAGTGGCTTTGCTGTTGTCGCTTCGTAAAATCTCATGCCGCTATATTCATCTGCAAATTCTACGATTGTAATTTGTTTTGTAGTGTTCATAGTGTTTAGTTTTAAAGCCCTCTATTAGTTGGGGCTGATTAAAATTTAATTGATATTTCTTGCCACCCCTCTTGCTCAATCAGGTGTAGAATTAATCCTTTTGCTTCTGCAATAGCAAAGTGCTTTAAAGCAATACCGCTTTCTGTGCCTTCAAGAGTCCATGCGCCTTGCCCTGCAGTAGAGTAGACCTCCCAAGAGAAGCCGTAGTTTCCTATTGCTTGATTGTCGATGATTTTGTACTTATAGGATTTTTTCATTTTGTTTTTTGTTAAGCCCTCTATTAGTGGGGCTGATTAAGCTAGTGTAAGTTCTTTGTGAGTAGAATGATCTGCATAGATTTGCCGCTCTGCATCCCATAAGTTCATATTGTGCTCGTCGGCATCTGCTTCTTGTTTTAAGTAGTATAGGACTTGCCAATCCAGCGATTCGCTTGGCGTGATTGTTTTTGGATAGCCTCTAAACTCATTGCTGAATTCCTGTATAATTTGAGTTGTTATCTTATTCGCTTTCAGCCATGCGTCTAATTTTGCTAGGTCAACGGTAAGGTCTGCAACGTATGAGTCAGTCGTATAGTTGTAAAATTTAGGTATATGAGTTCTGACAAGCTGCATGGCTGAAAATATGTCGTGATTCTCTAGTATAAAATCAATACTTGCTTGAGCTAAATCAACAACCACTCGCTGCATATTCACTTCATAATCTAAATCATCATAATCGCAATCGTAATCATTGCATAGCATCTCGGTGTAGGTATTGCCCGCAAAAGTGGCATAAGTGTCTACTGTATATGGCGTATCCAAATTGTTTAGCTGTATAGTTTTAGTTTCCATTTTATAAGTGATTAAAGCCCTCTATTAGTGGGGCGGGTTATTTTGAAAGCTCTGTAAACAGTCCATCAACAGGTGCGGCAAAGTAATAATCTAATCCCT
>Ga0098047_10000877_pt1 | contig 12164 bp, 5 predicted proteins | sample 12_taG_FD_92585 | JGI IMG/M metagenome (GOLD analysis project Ga0098047, IMG submission 92585) | Marine viral communities from the Subarctic Pacific Ocean - 12_ETSP_OMZ_AT15267 metaG | ecosystem: Environmental > Aquatic > Marine > Oceanic | place: Subarctic Pacific Ocean | collected 2015-01-16 | reverse complement strand
ATTTAGTTCAGCAAATAGTTTCAAATTTATTAGTCGTACCGCCGCACCCACCACCCTTAGTGATTGGCCTGGAGTAACACCTATTCCCGTAGCATGCGCCGCCGGCGCATTGTGTTCGGGATTTGTACAATCTAAATTTTATACTTCAAAAAATCGGACCGCCGATGATATTAAAATGATTGTAATTCATGCAACAGCCGGCAACCATGGTTCTGGGCGCGCCAAAAAAAGCGCCATGAGCATGGCGAAAGGAAGCCTACGAGCGAAAACTGCCTCTAATAAGTGGAAAGAAGCAGGTAAGCCTACTGTCATGTACTCAGGAAAAGAACGGGAAAAATGTTACAGTGGACCTTGTTTATCAGTTGGAACCGAGTACCAACTGTATGAGGCGGGCGCTTCTGCTCATTATTTTGTGGATCAAGGTGGCTATGTGTGGCAAGGAGTTTTGGATAAGGACAAAGCATGGCATGCGGGAGCAGAAGGATCTAGTGTTAATAGCTATAGTATCGGTATTGAACACAATGGGTTGAAGAACACCGGCGACACCGCGTGGCTGACAGAGGAAATGTACAAGGCTAGCGCAAAACTGAGCGCAGGATTGGTGAATAAGTATAATATTCCCATTCAACGTGCCTCCGATCATAATGGTTCTGGATTTCTAGCACACAGCGAGGTTCCCAATCAGTCTCACGTAGATCCGGGACCCGACTGGGATTGGGGTCACTATTTAGACCTTGTAAAAATTTATGCAGGCACAGGTGACACCGCCGCCCGAAGCCTAGGGTCTGCTCCCGGAGGAGACGAAGCAGATGCTCCAGTCGATCACGGCGGCTCTGGGGATTCCTAATGAGTTTTGATCGATCCACTTTTTCTAGCGTCGAACAATGTACTGATTTGTTTGGAAATGCGATTAGAAAAAATTTGGATTATAATGTTTACGGAAATACTACAGTTTTTACTGCTAAAGTTTTAACAGCACCCGTTCGTTTAAGTGAGTCGGTGAGTAGTGGTTTTATGAATTCGGGGATAGCAAAAAAGTTGCTTGATCTTCTTGACGCAGTAATAGATAAAGTATTCGATAAAAATGAAAAAGCCACATCGGTCAGTAGTCCAGCCCCGGATAAGTTTGTTCTCCGAGCACGGATTGAAGAAAAGAATTCTCCTCATTATTTTCTTCCCGATCCATGTGGAGAAGCATATGCAAATAATGTTGAGGCCGCAGCTAAAATTATATCACTCCATACAGTATTTGTTTCGACGGCAGAGACTGCACAATTAGCACTGAACGCAGGTGATATTATCCGCGTTCGCCTTCATCAATTCGCCGATGGAACATATAATCTTGAATATGGAGAAATAGTAGAACTGGATAGCGTCGGTGTTCCCCCTGTTGGCGCTTGCGCCGAGATACAGAATTCGATCTCGGCGGCAGATAAATTTAGTTTTGCTCAGGTTTTGAGATTTTTAGGGGATTGGGATGAGTCCACCGGTGGCTGGCGCGAACGCAAAGGCGTGCAATATTATGATTTTCCAAAATCGCTCAGTGCTTTGGATGCCAGCGTACGTGCTGATTTCCAAGCCTTTTTCGTTGAATTGGAATCCGTGGGACTTAAGCCAGGCATAAATTCTGCGCGCCGAAGCGTAAAACATCAGTGGGGTCTATATACTCAACTGTTTGGAAAATATTCTGTGGTGGCAAGTCCTTGTGGCTCTGATCATCAATATGGATATGCAATTGATATGAATGTAAATGGAGGCACTCCGGGAAGACGGGAAGCTGACATAGCCGCAAAACACAATATTAAATGGTATGGTCCCGGCGATGAGGTTCATTTTTATCATAATACATCTAAAACAATGTTAAAAAAATTAAAAAAGAAATGCCGAGATTATTATTACACAAAATATGGAAAAAATCCCAAGGCGTGGCCCAAAGATTTCCAAGATGAATTACAATATATTGAGCCACCAGTCCCCGCAGACGAGGCACCCCAAGATAATGAAGAGGAGAACGAATAATGCCCCATGAGAAAAATAAAATCTTTGACGAGGAATCGTTCGAAGCTTTTGAAAAAGCAGTTATTGAAACAATGGAAGCCCGGCTCAAAAACAAGGAGCCGGTTAATGAAGCGTTCGGAGGACCTCTAGGGACCGAGGTTCCCGATAAGCGGTGGCATTATATTCGCGCCCGAAATGAAAAAGTCATCAAAAGAAAAAATGCGTATATTACTTTTGGAACTGATCGCCCAGATGGTGTGATGAGTGGTTGGGGAGGCAAAGGAGCCCAGCGTGCAAATCGGATTGATATTGTTGTGGGAAGAATGTCGTCTAAACCAGATGCGCCCCGCCTCGTTAATAATTGTTTTTCTGCTGATGCAGCACGTATTTATATTTCCCAAGCCACGAACATCGATGATAACTTCGGAATTGTACATGGAGCTACCCCTCCTATGATCACACCAGATGGAAATGAAATTTCGGCATATTCAGGATTATCCGGCATTGGTATTAAGGCAGATACGGTTCGTCTTATTGGCAGAGAGGGAATAAAAATAGTGACAGGAAAAATGGATTGGCCCGGAAGTTTCGGAATGAAAGGCGAGACCAACGCGCGCGGCGGCAAAATTCATAGAAGCTCCCCCCCTATTGAACTAATTGCAGGAAATGATGATGGCGCCGAAAAGGTAAAGAAGTTTCTTCCCGATGGCTCTACAACACCCGAAAAAGTCCCCAGATTACAAGGTGTTGCGCAGGGAGAACGTGCAGCAGATGCGCTCAAAGAATTAAGTGGCATTATAGATGATCTGTGGAGCGCTGTCTATGGTTTCCTTATGGAACAAATGACTTTTAATGGTATTTTGGGGGCATCATGCGCAGGGGCCGCAACTTCACCCGCAAGCAATGCTGCATTGGCACCCATAGGAGCGTACACCGCTAAAAATACCATTATTATGTCCACTAAGGGTCTTAACCCTATGTGGCATATGCGAGCTAAAAAAATGATGTGGGAAGCCAACTATTTAGAACCCTATGGTTACAAATATATTTGTAGTCGAAATGTGTTTACAACGTAATTATAACAAGGCGAGAAGATGGCAGAATCAAAATTCTTAAAGTATCAAGATAAAAATAGTAATGGACTTATAGATGTATGCGATGATGTTTTAGACATTCCCGAGGCGAACAACTGCCCGAGTTGTTTAAAAAATCCAGCAGCCGTTATTCCAAATTGGCTTACGTTGACCCGAGACGAACCTTTTCTTAACGAGAGGACTTGTCAATATCAAATAACTCTTCGGACAACATATACAACAACGATTAATAAAACCTTATTGGAAGAAGATGCGATTACTCCTATCACCTCTGAAAAGGCCGCAGCGGCAGTAGAGGAAAGATTTGAAGAATATGCTACTGATGCCATTGAAGCATTATTAGGATATTATGAAAAAGATGATTCTGACGCCTCAATGTTGGCTATTAAAGCAGTCCTGGAATACACGCAATACGATCTAGATCCACGCCCAAAATCTCGATTGAAATTGCTCTATTCGGTTCCTTACGATGATTTAAATGCACTTGAAGCCGCGTCAGAAGATGAAGATGACGAAGAAGACGAAGGCAGCGAGACTGAAGTAAGCTATGAACCAGCAGATTTAGAGCTAAAATTGATTCGCCTTCGCAAAACATTAAATTTATATGATAGGCAGTTAAAAGTTTATAGAGCCATCGATGGCGGTAATTTATTTTTTCTAGAGGGGGCTCCCACCACTATAACTTCTCCCGACGGATCTACGATCACTGCTACTGGCAAGATTTTTAACTTAACTGATTATGGAGATTTGGGGATAAGAAACAACTCCATTACAGCAGACCTCTTGCCACAGTTAGACAGTTTTTTAACCGATAAAGGATATGATATACCGGGAGTAGGTAATCCTTTTAGATCTATTGGAAAAGATAAAGTCACACAATTAGATTTTAAATTTAGCAAAGAATATAAATTAAAGAAATTATCAATCTATACAGTACAATGTAAAGAAAAGCCCATTATCTTTACAAAAAAATTAAAACCGTTGCTGAATAAATCAGCTTGGAAAGATAAAACAGCTACAGCGTATTTTGCCCAATTAGACACGATAGACGCGGATATACAAGCGCGCAGCCCAAAGCCATGGCTCGAATTTGTAGAAGAATATACCTATCCCAAAATTTATTCTTCCGTTAATGCAGGGTATGCCAATACCGATCCGGTGAACAGTGCTGGAAGTTGTATTGCTGCATCGTTAGCAGAGGAAGGAAAGCAATTTGGTCAAGATGTTTTAGATGAAGTGTTTAGTCTAGGGGATGCAATTGCGTATCGTTTCAATAAAAATTTATGTCTTAATAACTTAGAAGAGTTAACCGAACTCGAAACGAAAATCGGACAAATATCGGTACCCATATATGATAAAGATGGCAACATAACTGGTTATGAAACAAAATCCGTGGGGGCATTTGCCAAGGAACAAGCTTTTGCTGAGATTTTTAGCGAAGATAGTCCCTGCAAAATTCTATGGCCCATTATGTTAATTGCTTATGGCTATCCTATTAAATACCTATGGAAAGCTGCCTTCGATCCTATAAAAATATGTGGACTGTTGGATTTGCTGTTAGAAGGAGTGCAGTGTCTTTTTAAGGGACTTACTTTAGAAGATGCGCTGCATAGAATGCTCAAAAGCGCTTTAACCGCTATGTCTCTAGAATATTTTGGCGACTTGTTCGTTGGGCTCCCCCCCGACAAACAAGCTGAATTAGATGCGTTAGTGCAGAAAAAGCTCACTGAAGGAGGCGAGGCATCCGCTGAATCTAAAGAGACCGAAGGAGACTTCGGAGATTATGTCGACACACAGACCACCGAGGGCGAAGAAGATGAAGACGCAGCACCATTTTTTGGAGGTTATAACATTGTTAAACCATGGGAAGACGAAGAGGCATTAGAAGCAGAGAAAAAGGCCGCGAGTGGTGGCGAAACACAACCTACGTCTAGCACTTTATCCCCAGATCTAGCAAAAGACGTTGAAATCCCGGAAGTTAATACTTATCAAGAATCTGAAGAACTGAAGGACGAACAAGCCGCAGCCGCCGCTGCTGCCGCCCTTTCTCCTAATGTGATTATGGAGGCTTACATTCTAGCCTTATTGGATCTATATGCTGATGACTTGCTTGGATTAGCTGATCTGCTAAACCAATTTCCTGGCGCCCAAATTATTGCAAATGTAATTGCAATGTTTAGGTGCCCCACCCCACCGGTGCGTCCTAATGTAATGGACTTTCTCCACAGCATTGAATTGCCTTTCTGTCGCAATCAGAGTGATATTGTTCTCCCCTATTTGTGGAATCCTGCCGAATGGTTTGCGAGTTTAGCTGATATATGGAAAGCGTTGTGGGAGATCATTAAAGAAGAAATCAATAAGATGCTTTTAAGAATTCTCTTTAAATTACTGATGAAAATTTGTGAGTTGATTGGAAGTGCGATCTGTAAGGCGCTTGAGACCGTTGGAGATCTAGCGGCAGCCCTGCCAGCGATGGCTACGGGTAGAACAAATATGTCGGATGTTATTCGCGAATCTATTTGTGGAGAAGACGCTGATGAAGAACAGATAAATGATACTATTGTAGATATGGTTTCTACTTTGGGCGTTGGTGGCGCAGCACTAGCAGACACAGAGCAAACGCTAGCTTTTACAGAAGATATTTCGTCAGCCACCACGCGAAGAGAATTGATGGAAGCATTTTTAGGAAACCCATCTAACGATTTCTTAAACATTGTAAGTGAAATTGTTGAATTCGAATATCCAGATTTTCAAGATGCGCTCGGCAACAAAACTAAAATTGGCTCCATGTTTAAAAATATGGGCAACTTAATGCCGCTCGATTTTAAAGATCAACTAAGGGGCTCCCTAGATAGTCTTGCTGCAGACGATGCGCAACCAGCCAATCCTACACTATGTGCTACCCCAGAACAATTAGAAAATTTTCAAGAATTACGATGTGAGCTTTTGTCCGGAAGAGCAACACAGGATCAATGCAAACAATTGTTTGATAATATGCAGAATCGAAAGCTTGATGATCTGGGTCAACTAGGAGATGTTTTACAAGCAGGCATCGGTCCCTATATCGCCGATAATATGCCTCCTATCATGTCGGCACCAGGCTGTGATGATGGTCTGGTGCCCTATGAATCAGAGGAGGCTATTGCAGCCACCACATCTGCGTTAGGGAACGGCTTAGACCAGTTAAAAATGGATTTTTCCTATGATATGTTAGGAAACGGCCCAGGTTCACGCAATTGGGGTTTTATCAATATGATTTTGAGCGATACGATGGGAATGCCCTATACGGCTCACCAAAGAAAGGCCTTTTTCCGAAACCGACGGTATGTTGATTTTTATGTGGATTTAGACGATGATGATAAGGATGACGACGACGATCAGGGTATGGGCAACTTTGCCAAAGTCAAGAAACAGCGAGGAGCCTATCCTTTGCGGGTGGCTGGATGGCTATCAGATTGGTTAGCATCTATGGCTAGCGCCGGCGTTACATTTGAATCCAATAACGAGACCGAAGGAGAAGAAAGATTCCGAAAAGGATTTGATGAATTTAATATTTCAAGCTTCAGAGGAAGTCCCCAGAATTTATTAATGCTTCCAGATCTGGGATATAATGTGACTCGCGACGTGGATATGGAAAATGAAAAAGTCATCTTTGTTCGAGAGCCACGCAAGGCAACCCCAGACATAACGCTTTCCTTTAATGATAATGCTATGGGTACTGATAATGCATTTAGTTATGGATTTGATTTAGGGCTATATTTGTCGGATACCTATCAATCAGGAAGCACCTATGTCAATAGATATAGCGATAATGCCCGTATTATGTTAACTAATAAATTTAATACAGCGTTTACACCTTCTACCACCGGAATATATGCAAGCGATGATGAGGAAGAAGACTCTGATGATACTGAAGCGATTCTTTATACCCGAGAATTCGAGTTTCTAGGAGTGGATGATACTTTAAGCGAACTGGATACTACAAATTACACGGATTTTTTGCAGGCATTTGTTTCACAACAAAATTATTTACCACAAGTAATATTATTAAAAGAAATCATAAACGAAAAGGGAGGAAGTCTCTCCAACTCAGCAGTAAAAGCAGATTATGATTCCATTATGTCTTTTGTGACCAATGAATTTATTACCGCCATCGCCGAAAATACCGCCTCGTTTAATTATGGTGCTGTTTTTGATGATCTAACGCCGGACGATATCAAATATGTCGTAGATGATGATCAAACAGAATCTTCTGGCGGCACCGAATATTTTGAAGCCGAGGTCGATGATGGAGATGACGGTACACGAACTATTAAGAATGATGATCAGATCCTTGGAGTCAGCAAAATGCAATATGAGCAAGGAGAAGAGGCCAACAGAGTATTTTATTTAGACCCCATTCAGTACGGGGGCAATTATATGAACCCTCCCTTATACATTAAACCATTGAAAAATAAGGGATGGCTAGGGTTTATAGATGTAATGTTTCCGGAGCTTAGTCCCTGTAAACCGTTTAGAACCGACCTAATTGATTTCGAAGATATTGATAGTAAAATTGACTCAGCCTATCCTAATATCCCAGAGGATCAAAGATTGTTGGGAGATCCTGAATGCGTGATAGAGAAACCATACAATAGAATTTTAGAGCGCGCTTCAGCCGCTGGGCTTCAAGGTTTGATTACGGCTGCTATTAGAATATATGCTAGCACTTATTTTATGAAATCATTAGCGACCTTCACTAAATTTTATCCGAAGTTCCCCGAGACCTTCAGTTCACTATATGCTTCTTACATTATTGAACAAATGGAAAAAGGCTTTAAAGATTCTCAGAGATCTTTTTGGGAGCGTTTTAACCCTTTTAAGGATGAAGAATTCTGGTTTGCCTTTTTAGAACAATCAGTTCAATTATGGGCCCGCCGCGTAGACGACGGAGATATAACCGACCCGTCGCCTGTAGCCCTTGCAGCCTGTAGCGCTCTTAATAAAATGCAAGAAGATTACCAATATCCTGACAAACAAGATCTACGTGAAGCCAAAGGGCTCGATGATATTGCCACCGCCGCTGCGGTCGCCGCTGCCGCTGCCGCAACCGGCGGCGCCACAGCCGCAGTGGCCGGCGGAGCGGTCGTCAGTGCAACTGCCGCCACTGCCGGCACCGTAAGTATTTTTAAGACTCTCAAGAATTATCGTTCGGAAAAGAATCTCGAAGCAGTTCAAGAAACCGAAGAATATGCTAAATTGGTCCTTAAAGAATTGGTGATGGAGCAATTAGAATTCATGGGAGAGAAGTTTATTACGAACCTTAAAGAGGTGGGAATGGTACCTTCTATCTTTAGTTTGGATTACTTTTTGTTAACCAACATGGCTCAAGGTGGGATCGATTTAGATCTCAATAAAGAAATCACAGAAGAAGTTGCCGATCTTCCTGACGAGGAGGAAGATGAATTATATACCGGTGGTGGAGAATTTTATGTTTCTGGGAAAAATGATACAACTAGCGAATTTGAAGAGAACGAGGAATATATGGGATACTACCACGCTGTTAAGGACGAGGAAGGGAATTTGCACTATATGGCTGGAGAGTTTCATACAGAACTTCCTCATGATGTACTAACCCCCTTCGCTAGCAAGATAATTGTACCAATTGGAGATATAGAAGAGTTTCCTTATTCTCCTAGCGCAGATGCTGAAAAACCCTTTGTCATAGAAAAATATATTAAAATCAACGGAGTTAAGTGGAACCCTACTGATGCCATTACTCAAATTAAATCTAATGATAATACTTTATTAATATCTGATGTATATCCTGGTGATATGGAATTGGTGAGAGATAGTGAAAGCAATGTGGTGGGAGTGCAAGGGGATCTAGGCGTTCGATATGGACTCTTGTTTTCCATTATGATTGGGGGAACAAAATATGAGTTAGCTACTGCTGAAATTAATTCTCTCGATCTTCCTATTGGTCAAGTGGCACCATTAGAGGGCGATAGTAAAATGTTGTTGTGTCTGATTAATCTTTTGACACAAGAAAATACTTTTAAATTAACTTCTCGTTACATTTTTCCCTTGACTAAAATTACATCGATGATGGCAATTTATAATGATTTTGCGTTTTTACCCTCAATAGGAGAAATTACTGTTGCCGATGGAGATCTTAAAACAAGCGATATCGCAAGTAAGCCCGGCGCTTATATAGAAAGTGTTGATTCTGATGGAAACCCTGTTGTCGCCGACGGCGCAGATGGTTGGGTACACCCAGACGACCGACCAAAGCGCACTCCCTTTGTACAAACCTGGGCTGAATGGGATAAGACATTGCTCAGAAATTCCAATAGTCGTATAAAAAGATTGTTTAAAAATTATTATAATTCACGTGACTTTTCGGCTGGTGAATCCGATAGAGGCGATAGACCAGGAAAACTTTTTCTAGCGGAATTGCGTGAACGATTTAAGCCAGCGGCTGGTCAACGACTCTTGCCATGGTGGAAAAAACGCATGCTCCGTAGTAATCCGTTTAATGAGTCTGGAGAATTATGCGAAAAAGAAGATTAGGGAATAATTACATAGAGGTGTAAAAAATGAATGCATTCGGTGTAGCGTTACCTTTGAATAGATCATCTGCGGACGGCTTTGTTATGATTAAAAGTCTTAAAAGATTGATCAGACAAAATTTGAAGATGTTAATTTTAACTAATCCTGGTGAACGGGTAATGCGACCTAATTTTGGGGTGGGAATAAAATCATATTTATTTACGAATTATGGACAAAACATAGAAGCTCAAATAAATTCCAAAATTAGAAAACAAGTGAATACCTATATGCCTGCTGTGAGCATTGTAAAAATATTATTCGATGACACAGATCCCGACCGGAATCAGCTTAGCATTACCCTCATCTATTCTATACCCGATATAAATGTAAAAGATTTATTACAAATTACTATTTAAAATTGAGGATTTTGTATGCCCGACGACCAAAAAAAAATAGTCCCTATTGATTATACCCACCGTGAATTTGAAAGTATACGCGCAGATTTAATGGAAATTGCTGAACGCTTTTATCCGGATAATTTTCGAGATTTTAGTGAAGCCTCTTTTGGTTCTTTAATGCTGGATGCTGTAGCCTATGTAGGAGATCAACTCTCATTTTATCTCGATTATAACGTGAACGAGACATTCCTAGATACTGCTTATCAATATAATAATGTTTTAAGACACGGCCGTATTTTAGGATATAAAGATCCGGGCCGCGCCTCCACTTATGGAAAACTAGCTCTATACATTTTAGTGCCATCATCAGTAACTGCACTTGGACCCGATACCGATTATATTCCCGTGCTTAAACGAGGTTCGCGTTTTACATCTCAAACAGGATTAAGTTTTGTATTGACAGAAAATGTAGACTTTAATGCTCCTAAAAACCCCACCGTCGTCGCCCGCGCCGACGCATCCACCGGTGCCCCTACCTACTATGCGATTAAGGCTTATGGAAATGTAGTATCCGGATATTTTTCTAATGAACAAGTAACCATCGGGGCATATGAACGCTTTAAACGAGTAAAACTAGCTACCCCTAATGTCTCAGAAATTATTTCTGTGATAGATGGAGATGGAAATGAATATTTTGAAGTAGATTATTTGTCTCAAGATATCGTATTTAAAGAAATTCCTAATAATAATTACATGAGTGATAACGTTCCTTCGGTTATTAAGCCGTATTTAGTCTCACGAAAATTTGTGGTAGATCGTACTCGATTAGGAGTTTCGTTACAATTTGGAAGTGGAAAAAGTGGCGAAACCGATGTGGTAGCCGATCCTCAATCGGTAGCCATGGAGATTTTTGGCAAATCATATGTAACAGATACAACTTTTGATCCCACCCGGCTTTCTAAAACTGAAAGCTTTGGAATCGTGCCTTCCAATACTACATTAACGATTGTCTATCGAGTCACCAATCCTACCAATTCTAATGTGGCTGTCGGCGGATTAAATAAAGTTGCCACTCCTTTGTTTGAATTTCGTAATAGGGATCGTCTGGTGGAGAACACGGTACAAACTGCAATCACCTCATTGGAAGTGGGCAATGAAGAGCCTATTGTGGGAAACACTGCTGCCGTAAATAGTTCTGAACTCAAACGACGAATTTTTGACACTTTTCCTACCCAAAATAGAGCGGTAACCCAATCTGATTATGAAAATTTGATCTATAGAATACCGGCAAAATTTGGTTCTGTGAAGCGTTGTTCGGTGCAAAAAGATCCTGATTCACTTAAAAGAAATTTAAATCTTTATGTTATATCTGAAGATTCATTTGGAAAATTAGTAAAAACTAATTCTACTATTAAAAATAATTTAAAAACATGGATTAATCATTATAGAATGATGAATGATACTATCGATATTTTAGATCCTTACATAGTGAATTTAGGTATTGATTTTATTGTAAAGCCCGGCGCGGGAACTAATAAATATACGTTATTAGATTCCTGCATTGCGGCATTGAGAAAGAAATATTCTACTGCGTTTTATATTGGAGAGCATTTTAATATTACTGATGTCTATCAAGAATTAAAGAACGTAAAAGGGGTGTTGGACGTGCAAAAGGTGAAAATAGTTAACAAAACAGGAACAATTTACTCCGGAGTTACTCTGAATATTAATAATAATTTGTCACCAGAGGGAACGATGTTAGTTGCCCCTAAAAATGTGATTTTTGAAATCAAATATCCCACTACTGATATTAAAGGAAAAATTCGTTAATGGCTATTAGAAGATATACGGCTTCTGCAGACACCACTATTGTTAACGCTTATCGTCCCGATTTACAAACCCGGGGCACAGGCGCCAACATGGGCGAAGCTGATGTTTTGGAAACCTTTTCAATTTATGGTCGCGTGACGACAAGCTCCGCAGAACTATCCAGAATTTTAATTAAATTTCCTATTAGTGATATTTCAGCAGATCGCACCGCTGGTACACTCCCGGCGAGTGGTAGTGTAAATTATTATTTACGGATGTTTAATGCTAAAACCTCTAAAACTGTTCCCCGCGATTATCAATTAAGTATTATGAT
>Ga0098047_10000874_pt1 | contig 12182 bp, 15 predicted proteins | sample 12_taG_FD_92585 | JGI IMG/M metagenome (GOLD analysis project Ga0098047, IMG submission 92585) | Marine viral communities from the Subarctic Pacific Ocean - 12_ETSP_OMZ_AT15267 metaG | ecosystem: Environmental > Aquatic > Marine > Oceanic | place: Subarctic Pacific Ocean | collected 2015-01-16 | reverse complement strand
TCAGCCATCGCTTCAGAAAAGAGAACTAAAGAACACGGAGAAGACCCTGTGAAAAAACAATTTTTTAAGGACTATTCAGCAAAAAGGAAAGGGGCCAAACACCCCAAAGACCCAAGTAGATTTGAATGATAAAATTATATTGATAAGTGATTTCTTTATTGACGATTTCATAGGAGGCGCAGCATTAAACGATGAAGAGATATACAAGCTCTTATCTAAGCGCTTTGATGTTTTCAAAATAAAAAGTCGCTATCTCTACGAGGGGTTCATCCGGGAAAATCTTGATTCTTTCTTTATAATTTCCAACTTTTTTGGGGTTGATCTCGCTCTTCGGGACCTTATTCAGAGTAAGTGCAAATATATTCTATACTGTCACGATTATAAATTCGTTGCCCACACCAACCCTGCGGCATATCCCGACTTCCTAGTCCCCCAAAACGAATTAATAAATGTAAACTTTCACAGGGATGCCCACAAGATAATATGCCAAACCCGATTCCAGAAAGACATTTACGACAAAAACATCCACCGACCCTTAAAAACAGTTAACTTTTCAGGCAACCTGTGGTCGAAGGAGCAACTGGAACTACTAGGGGCCCTTGCGAGTACAGAAAAAAATGACAAATGCGCAATCATTGATTCCAAATACCCTCAAAAAGGAGTAAAAGAGTCCACTCAATATTGTAAAGATCACGATCTCGGATACGATATTATAGGAAATTCAGACTATTCCAAGTTTCTGAAAATACTTTCCTCCTATTCTACCTTGGTTTTTCATCCGTCAACCCCCGAAACCTGTTGCCGAGTGGCGCTGGAAGCTAAAATGATGGGGCTGAAAGTAATAACCAACGGCTTAGTGGGGGCCTCTTACGAGGAATGGTATAATTTAAACGGCGTAGACTTAATAAATAAAATGAGGCAAAAAAGAAAGGGGTTTGCTGATTTTATTAGCAAGATAAGAAGAGATGACTAACCCTTTTGATTTTTTTGATAAAATTTATTGTATTAACCTTGATAGCCGCAAGGATAGATGGGAAAAATGCTGCGACAAGTTTTCCCGTTTGGGGATAAAAGACAAGGTGGAGAGGTTTCCCGCGTTAACCCTCCCCCACCTTACCGACATAGACCCAAAAACAAGAGGAAGAGCTGGGTGCGCCTTGTCTCATGCGACAATTTTAAGGAAAGCCGCGGAGCTTGGCCTTAAGAATTATTTAGTTTTAGAGGATGACTTTGACCTATGCTACCCCCCAGAAGAGTGTCTGGAGTCTTTACGCCTTACCCACCAAGAACTTCCGGAAGAGTGGGATATTCTATATTTGGGGGGAAATCTTACAGACGAATATGGCACTTTCCCCTTGGGAAACTTCTCTGACAACCTGTTTAGATTAAAATCGTGTCACACTACGCATTCGTTTGCCGTTAACTCCAACTTTTACGAACTTCTTGACCAAAAACTACCCACCGAGGAGAACATTCTGACTTGGCTTTCCGAAAAGAAAGCGATAGACGTTTATTTTAGCAGGCACATCTTGAAAGATTCCCAATCTTTTATTCCGCAAAAAATGCTCTTTATACAGCATGCGGATTTTTCCGATATAGAAAATAACTATTACGATTATGTTGACTGGATGAAGAATAGTTTTGAGTCATTTAAAAACACCCTTCTCCACAACAAAGTAGACCCCTTGGTTTTTCTTAACTCTTCTCGGTTTGACATTCTAGCTAAATACATCTACGGCCTTTTGCTTTTAAAAGAAAGGGAAACTTCTTACGGGGAGGACCTCTACCATAGCCATTTGAAAGTGTGGAACGATTGCCAACACGGAGACGGGAAAAACGGCATAGAAGAATACGAAAACTCTTTCAAAGACTTGCTTCGCTCGATTCAAAGGGAAGGGTTCAACCCCCAAAAATCAAAAATTAACGCAACGGCTGACCACCGGTTAATTAATGGAGGGCATAGAACAGCCGCATGCATCCTTTTAAACAAACCAATATGTTTTGAAGAAGGAGGGGTGGGCCAGACCAACGTAGACTACAAATACTTCAAGAACAAAAAGGATTTCGTCAAAGAAGGACTGGACATAAAGTACTGTGACTCCATAGCTCTGGAATACTGCAAAATTAAACCCAACACATTTATTGCCACGATATTTCCCTCCGCAGAAGGAGATATCGAAGAGGCGGAAAGAATCATAGCGTCGAAAGCTGATATTTTTTACAAAAAAAGCCTTGAGCTTAACCTTAACGGTGCCCTTCACCTGATGAGGCAAATGTATAACGGCGAAATATGGGGAGGGACACCCGAAAGCGATTACGCAGGCTTAAAAGAAAAAGCTAGATTATGTTTTCGAAGAGAAAGGGATGTAAACGTATACGCGATAACAGTAACAGACCCAAAAGACACGACCACCATCAAAGAAGAAGTTAGAAAGGTGTTTGGCATTGGGAACCACTCAATTCATATCAATGACACATGGGAGGAAACATTTAGGCTATCTCGCGCGTTTTTCAACAGCAACAGTATCGACATGATGAACGTAATGAAGCCCAACTATTATGAGCCGTATGAAAATTTATCTTGTTCGCTTTTTCGAAATTTAATTCGAAACAGGATTGACCCTGACGACTACTGTGTAACCGCTAGCTCGGTGCTTTCGGTGCTGGGTTTAAGAGAGGGTAAAGACTTGGATTATTTACACCGGGGGCCACGCATAGATGGCCATCCAGATATTGACAGTCATAACGAGTATTCTAAAGGAAGATACTCCAAAACAATAGACGATATAATCTATAACCCAGAAAATCATTTTTATTTTAACGGGCTAAAATACGCTTCGCTAGAAGTAATAAAAGACTTGAAAGAAAAACGAGGGGAAGAAAAAGACAAGAAAGATTTGGAATTAATCAATGAGTTACACCGCTAGACAATCTTGTGGGCTTTGCGAATTAAAAACTGTCATCCATACGTACGACGAAAGTGATTCGAGGTGGATAATCATGGACTGCATGTCCTGTTTTCTTCCTATGGCTGTGTGGAGGGGAAAACCCTTGCACACCATGACAGTTTCGGAGGCAGACCGCGCTGAGATGGAGGAATCGCTTAGGAAGGTGGCTTTTGAAAAGTTTGGGAACGACCAATTTTGGATTGACAAAGTTCAACATAGAATTCTAGACCACCTGCACTGGCACGCTCGTCCAAACGGGTGGAAGCCTCGACTTAGATATCGTATTTTAGACAGGCTTTTGCGCAAGGATTCTAAACTATATTGCTTTATAGAAAAAGCACTCGCCTTTATAAAAAAATGAGTTTGTGATCCATCGCTAATAAAATGTAAAATTTTATGAAAAAAATAATCTTTTTAGACAATTGGGGAGAAGCCCCCTCAACCCTTCTGTCCCGTTATTCTAACCAGACCCCCGACAACTCTGGCGAGTGGGGAAACATAAAAGGAGTAAGCAACATTAATGAAGCGGATTATTATATAATAATGGATGGCACCTCTCCTCAGCTAGCTGAGAGCCTAGACTGGGGCCGGGTAATTTATTTCCAAAGAGAACCCCCCTCTATTCTCCCTCCTTTTTTAGGGCATCAATTTCCCCGAAATATATTTTTTAAGGGAACCTACGAACATTCTCATAGAGTTGCTACGTGGTGGATAGACAAAAGCTTCAATGAGCTTGAGCAGCTGCCATACCCGACCAAAGCAAAAAAAATAAGCTCTGTCACGAGCGGTAAAAAGATAACAAGAGAACATGCTAAACGAATAGACTTTTTGAATGAATTTATTGACGAGTATCCATCTATAGAGGTTTGGGGGCGAGGAACTGGATCGGTCTTAAGGAACCCGAAGGTATACAAGGGGGAAATAGAAACCGAAAAATGTAAATTTAACGGCCTCATAGATTATGAATACTCGTTGGCCCTAGAAAACACCTTGAGCCCTAGTTCATGGACAGAGAAACCTTGTGATGCGTTTTTGTGCTGGTCTATTCCCATTTATTCCGGGGCGAGTAACTTTGGGGATTTTTTCCCACCGGATTCGTTTTTACAAATAGATATTTCTGCCGTAGACCCTTCTCAGCCGAGGCCCTTAGGAATTCTGGCCGGGGAATTGAAGAAAGTTATTACTCAGATAATCGAACATATCTCAACCCCCGTTTCAGACAAACAAATCGAAGCCTTAAGAGAAGCTAGAAACGACCTGCTGTTTAAATGGAATATCTGGCCGACAATAGATAAAATAATAAAGGAAAGATCATAAAATGGATTTTTACTCCCAGTACGGTCAAGACGTAGCCGCTTTGAATTTTTTCGAAAAGAAAGGAATAAAAAATGGTTATTACGTGGATGTGGGAGCTTCGGACGGGATAAGGCTTAGCAATACTTACCTACTAGCAAAACAAGGGTGGAAAGGGATTTGCGTAGAAGCTCATCCTTCCTATTTTGAATTGCTAAAAAATAACAGAAAGGAATCTGTCTGTTATTCTGTAGCTGCCGGAGATAAGGATGAAACCGAAACCCCTATCAACCTTAACTATAGAGGTTCTCTTACTTCTTTGGATTTTGGCTTGCAGGAGCATTTCGCAAGAGACTACCAAGGTTATTACGGAAATAGAGATGAAAGTGAAATAAATGGCTTTAAAAACGGCGCAGCTATCGTTAAAATGAAAACCATCGACAGCATAATAACAGAGTGCGAGAAAAAATTTGAAGGCACCCCTAATCTCATGTGTATTGATATAGATGGAAGCGAGAAATATGCATTTAAAGGACTGGATCTGGACCGATGGAAACCGGAACTTTTAATCCTAGAGCATACTGAGATAGGTCACAGAGCTGTTGATGACTTTGCCTTTCACTTCAAATACCTAAAAGTTGGGACGCTGGGCTCGGATAACATGTATGTCAGAACGAAAGAAGACCTAGATATAGTTCGGGCAACAGAAATTTCAGGGGTGCCCATAGAAACCCCTCATCCAGCCGCACAGAAATGAAAAATAAAAGAAAAATCATAGTTAGATGAAAATATTCATAGCGGGACATAACGGACTTGTTGGCTCGGCCATCAAGAGACGATTAGAAAAAGAAGACGTTTCTCTCCTTTTCGCCAGCAGGGGTCAACTAGATCTTTTAAAACAAGACCAAGTAACCTACTTTCTCGAAGCCCACCAACCGGACGTAGTTATAGACGCGGCGGCAAAAGTGGGTGGGATTTATGCAAATAACACCTACCCGGCGGACTTTATCTACCAAAATCTTCAAATACAAAACAATATCATCCATGGCTGTTACAAACACGGCATAAAAAAATTAATTTTCCTTGGTAGCATTTGTATTTATCCAAAATTTGCCAAGCAACCCATAAAAGAAGAATATCTACTCACTTCGCCGCTTGAACCGACTAACGAGCCTTACGCTATATCAAAAATAGCGGGCTTAAAAATGTGCCAGAGCTATTACCGCCAACATGGTTGCAATTTCTTCTCGTTGATGCCCACCAACCAGTATGGGCCTAATGATAACTTCCACCCTGATAACTCCCATGTTTTACCCGCTTTGCTGAGAAGGTTTCACGAGGCAAAACGCGACAACCTACCTTCGGTAGAGGTGTGGGGAACAGGAAAAGCTAAAAGAGAGTTTCAATATGTGGACGATCTGGCCGATGCTTGCGCCTTTGCAATAGAAAACATAACCGCGGATGATGTTTATGGAAGCGGAGCGACTCATTTAAACGTGGGAACAGGGGAAGAATGTTCCATAGAGGACTTAGCCAAAAACATCGCTCAAGTCGTTGGCTATCAAGGAGATACAACATTTCAAACAGACAAACCTGACGGAGTCTTGATACGCGGGGGAGATAATTCCAGAATTAACAAACTTGGATGGACACATAAATACTCTCTCGAGGAAGGACTAAACCTGACTTACGACTGGTATCGAGAAAACAATGACTAAACTAACGCTCCCAGTCTACATTTCTACTAACGACAAACATGTAGAATGCCTGAAGGTTTTCGTAGAACTGTACCACAAGTTCTGGAAAGGTCAAGAATTTAACGTGTTGGGATACGCCCCCACAGAAGTGGGGGATATGGGCACGTTTCATTCCATGGGCAAACAAGGATCAGTTAAAGAATGGTCTACGGATTTGCGCAAATTTTTCGAAACGAAAGAAGATGACTTTTTCATTTACTGCACCGAAGACATAGCCTTTGTTGACCCTGCCGACATAGGATGGATAAACCAATTAACAGAAATAATTCAAAATGACCCCACTATAGGAAGAATAAATTTAGTAAACCCATGTGGACAAGAAGGGCACACAATCGACAACAATCCTCATTACAAAGCTAACCCGGTTAAAGACTATGGAGACGGGAGGCTTTACAAGTTAACCAAAGAGACTAACTACTCGATAACAGGACAAGCATCCATCTGGAACAAAAAGTTTTTCTTAAAATATTGCCAACCGGGACTTTCCCCGTGGGACTTCGAGCTTGGAGGATCCCGGAGATGGTTGGATGATAATGAGTTCTCTGTGCTTTTGGTTTATGGTGAGAAATATCCCGTCTCCAAGGTAGAAGCCTACGCGGCCACGCGCGGGTGGGAAAATAAAGAAGCTTGGTTTAACTTAATAAGCCCGGAGCTACAAGAGGAAATAAATTTGCGGAACTAGGAAGAAAAATATAAGATATAGTATATGCGGACATGAAAAAAATATACTCTAAACAAGACCCTGAAAAGATTCTTCATATTATTTGCCGGAAAGACGAGTTTGGTCTTCAAGACAAAACAGAAGAAGGAAGAGTAGATGTAGCTCCGGAAGATCAATTCCTCCAAGTGGCGGCAATCCAAATGAATACTGGAAAAACCTTCAAACCTCATCGTCACATCTGGAAAGACGGAGAAAAAAGTGTTATAGCCCAAGAGTCGTGGGTGGTTATCAGTGGGTCAGTAAGAGTAACCCTGTACGACTTGGATAATTCAATACTCGGGGAAGAACAGCTTGCGCCGGGTGATTTATCAATGACTTTTGAAGGAGGTCACAACTACACGGCAACAGCGCCTAATACGTTTGTATATGAATTTAAAACCGGACCTTACAAGGGAATAGAAAACGACAAAACTTTCATCGAATGAAACTTCACCTAGGTTGCGGCAAAAGAGACTTTGGAGAAGAGTGGACTCATATTGACGGAGGAAACCACGAACACCTACACTCTCAAGATATAACTAAGCTACCCTTTGAGAGCGATACTGCCGAATTAGTATATGCATCTCATGTTTTAGAGTATTTCGATAGGGAAGAGGGGGAAAAAGTCTTAAGAGAATGGAAACGGGTCTTATCTCCCAAAGGGGTACTAAGGATAGCCGTACCAGATTTCGAAGCTATGGCAAGAATGTATGTAGAAACATCAACTAGCTTAGATAAATTCTTAGGGCCTTTATACGGAAGGATGGACATGGGGGACACAAAAATATACCACAAGACTGTATACGACGAATACGGCCTAAAGGCCTTACTATTTAAGAATGGTTTTAGAAATATCGCTTTATATAACTGGAGAGATACAGAACACTCTCGTGTCGACGATCATTCGCAAGCATATCTGCCGCACATGGACAAAGAAAACGGCACCTTAATAAGCCTCAACATACAGTGTCAAAAAAGTGAGTAACCAAAAAGACATAAATAAAGATTTTTTTTTAACCCACATCCACAAAGATGACCCTGTCATTTTTGATATAGGTTGCTATGACGGAGCGGACAGTAGAGAATTTTCTCACTTATTTGAAAATCCCACCATATATGCCTTCGAGGGGGACAAAAGATCTGTAGATCTATTCAACAAGCTTTCTAAAAGCGATGATAACATTAAATTAGTAGAGACGGTTTTGTCGGACACCAACGGGGAAGTGGACTGGTTTTCAAGTGATAGCAACACAAAAAGGCATTACGAATTTCAAGACAGCTGGTCGGCCTCCAGCTCTCTAAAAAAGCCCGACAACCATCTGAACGTTTTCAAAGACGTTTCTTTTTCTAAAGCCTCTAAGGTCCAGTCGATGACGCTCGACAGTTGGATGAAGGATAATCCTCATATCGACTCGATAGATGTAATTTGGGCGGATGTAAACGGGGGCGAAGAGGAGCTTCTAAACGGAGCCCAGAAGACTCTTCAAAAAACCAAATTTCTTTATATAGAATTTAACGCAACGCAAGAGAAGAAACTTTACTCCAAATGCTTAACCAAAGAGGAGATAAAGAATAAATTGCCCGATTTTGAAGAGCTGGGGGTATACAACTTTAAAGGGAACTTCGGAAACGTTTTACTACAAAACAAAAATGAGTTTTGACACGGTACAAACGTTCGAAAGGGAAGTAGCCACTTTTTTCGGCTCACCTTATGCCGTGGCTGTGGACTGTTGTACTCACGGTCTAGAGTTGTGTCTTCGTTATTCTCACATAAAATCTATTAATGTGCCCCATCGAACCTATATTTCCATTCCGCTTCTTGCTGATAAGTTGAATATAAAACGTGTGTGGAAAGATGAAGACTGGAAAGATTATTATTACCTTACGGACACCAGTTCTCGATGGAAGATTATAGACTCTGCTGTTCTTTGGGAGAAGAATAGTTATATAGCAGGAACTTATATGTGTATTAGTTTCCAATTCCAAAAACATCTCAGCTTGGGTCGAGGAGGAATTGTTTTAACCGATAGCGAAACCGGGGCTGAAGAATTAAAGAAGATGTCATATGACGGAAGAACCCCAGACGCTCCTTGGAGAGAACAAAATATTAAAACCATAGGCTACCATTATTATATGACGCCCGAGACTGCACAAAACGGACTTGACAAACTGGCTTCAGCGATAGAAACTGCCCCTCGCAAATGGGTCATCGAAGATTGGCCAGACTTAACACAAATGGACGTCTTTAAAAAATAACACGCTTATGATGGAACCAGACGAGACATATCCTCGATTTTTAAAAGGGAAAAGGGTGGCCCTCATAGGGCCAAGCGAATCAATAGAAGGAGTTTCACAAGGCGAATTTGTGGATTCTCATGACGTAGTAGTAAGGATGGTACGACCCGGAAGCGCTGGGGGCCGTGTCCCCACGGGTGCTGATAGGGAAATAATCCCGAAACGTCTTGAGAAAAACATAGGAACCCGCGTAGACGTAGTCTATTCCAATTTTGACGGAATCGGTCTGGACGAGAGCTACCTAAACTATCTTGTTGAGTGCGGGGTCAAATACTTCAACTCCACTCGACCCGCCGGACGCGGAAACAACAGCTTTAACTACTACGAACCCCTACTGAAAAAAGCAGGGCTGCTGTCATGCGTGCCGTCTTATGAAAAATACCAAAACTGGATGGACAAACTTAAATCAGGCCCGACCTCAGGATATTGTATTTTATTGGACCTTCTTTCGTATGACATTAAAGAACTTTACATCCTTGGCTATTCTTTTCATAAGGACTTAGCCACAAAAGAGTGGCTTGCCCACAACAACGTTACTAGAGAATGGTACCACAACGATAATATGGGTGAAGGGGTAAGCGGTGTCCACCAACAGGCTTCCGTCTCAGAAAGTGACGATATAAAAAAGTGGAAAACAGACATTAACAGTCTGGGCCAATGTCTACACAATTTCGAAAAAGAAAGAATTTATCTTAAGAAAGAAATTTTAACCAAAGACCCTAGAGTAACAGTAGATGCTTCAATGACTAAGTTTTTAGATGAGCACCATACCAAAAAATAAAGTTTTTTGTTTTGATATTGATGGAGTAATAGCAAGCATCACCCCAGATGCTGAGTATAGTGAGGCTACGCCAATCAAAGAAAATATAAAAATAATTAACGGTCTCTTTGATAATAAAAACAAAATTATACTATTTACTGCTCGCGGTTCTGAAACTGGTATTGACTGGCGGGAGACAACAGAAAAACAAATGAAAGAGTGGGGCGTAAAACACAACGAACTGAAATTCGGGAAACCCTCTGCTGACTACTATGTCGATGACAAAATGCTAAGCCTAAATGACCTTTCAATTTTTAATTTATAAGCGTGAGAAAAACAAAAATAATAGCCGAAATAGGAATAAACCATAACGGAGACATTGATTTGGCTAAAGAGCTAATACGCCGATCAGCTGACGCTAAAGTTCACGCTGTCAAATTTCAAAAACGAACCGTAGAAAAAGTATACACAAAAGAGGAACTTGACCAATATCGTGAATCACCATGGGGAAAAACCAACCGCGATCAAAAATTAGGGCTAGAATTTTCCGTAGCTCAATACGAAGAACTGAAAACTTATACTACCGATCTTGACTTGGATTTTATTATGTCGTGCTGGGACATTGACAGTATAGAAGATGTTGAAAAATTAGATGTTAGTTACCATAAGGTAGCGTCAGCGCTGGCTACTGATCGTAAGTTTTTACAACGTATTAATGCTACCGGTAAACCAGTTATCCTTTCTACGGGAATGTGCACGAGCGAGCAGACAGGTGCCGCTGTTTCTTTACTAGACAACATTGAATATATACTTGCGTGCACCAGCACTTATCCTACAGCCACCGAAGAATTAAATTTAAAACACATTGTAACCCTTAAAAAAGAATACCCTCACCTCAAAATTGGATTTTCGAATCATTATGGTGGACATGATGCATGCGTAGGAGCGGTAGCGTTAGGCGCAGAGTGCGTGGAGTTTCATATTACTCACGATAGAAACGCTTATGGTTCTGATCAAGCTGCTTCTATAGAATCTCCTAGGAGACTGGTTGAAGCTATAAATAATATGCAACTAATGTTGGGGGACGGTATCAAAAAGATTTATGAAAGCGAAATCCCTATTGCGCAAAAGCTGCGAAAAGTAATTGACACATGAGCGATGTTGTTGCTATAATTCCGGCACGAGGGGGAAGCAAAGGTATTCCTCATAAAAACATAATTGAATTTTGCAATAAGCCGCTTCTTGTCCACAGTATAGAGCAGGCACTGGGCTGTCCCCGTATAACAAACACCTACGTTTCTTCGGATTCAAAGAAGATCTTGAAGATAGCTGAGGATAGCGGGGCGCTACCTATAGGACGCCCCCCCGAGATAGCGGGGGACACGGCCTCTTCTGAGGCTGCCCTTATTCACGCTATTGGAAGCCTCAAAAAAAAGCCTAAAACTATTGTTTTTTTGCAACCCACTTCTCCCCTGAGAACTTCGACTCATATAGATAATGCTTTGCAAAAGTTTATAGATGACGGCGCGGATTCTTTGTTTTCTGCGGTGGACGCCGGGGATTTATGCTTATGGGAATCAACAGCCCCCCTTCAAAGCATTACTTACGATTATTGGGAGCGCAAAACAAGGCAAGAGTTTCCCCCTTATATTGTCGAGAATGGCTCCATATACATTACTAAAACAGATATGCTATTAGAGACCAAAAATAGACTATGCGGAAAAATCTCACACTACCTCATGGACAAATGGAGTATTCATGAGATTGATACTTTTGAAGACGTGGCTTTATGCGAGGCACTGATGAAAAAATTTATATGATCAACGAGAGACAAGTTTACTACAACGGTCAGTTTGTGCCCGAAGGGGAGGCTAAGGTTTCTATTTATGATTCTTCTTTGATGTTTGGAGATATGGTTTTTGAAATGACACGTTCTTTTAATGGGAGGCAATTTAAATTGAGAGAACACTTGGAGCGATTGTTTGCATCTATGAAATATCTTCACATTGAAATAGATATGAGCTTAGAGCAAATGGAAGAAGCTGTGTATGAGACGATAAAAATTAACAAGCCCTTTTTTGATGATTCTGATGAGCACCGAATGATGATTGATGTTTCTCGAGGTTTGTTGTCGATTTATGAAGATGTCGTAGGGGTGAACAAGGGCCCCAACGTTATTATCGCAGCTTTCCCCCTCAAGTGGACAGTCTCTTCCATGGGACCTCTGTTTGATACGGGGATTAATGCCGTTATACCATCCCAGCGGGTCATTCCTTCCTCCCTTTTGGAGCCTAAAGTGAAAAACCGAAGCAGAATACATTATTTAATGGCAAACATCCAAGTTTCCCAATATGCGGGTTCAAATAATTGGGCGCTTCTTTTAGATAACGATGGTTTCATAGCGGAAGGCAGCGGGGACAACTTTTTTA
>Ga0098047_10000869_pt1 | contig 12209 bp, 2 predicted proteins | sample 12_taG_FD_92585 | JGI IMG/M metagenome (GOLD analysis project Ga0098047, IMG submission 92585) | Marine viral communities from the Subarctic Pacific Ocean - 12_ETSP_OMZ_AT15267 metaG | ecosystem: Environmental > Aquatic > Marine > Oceanic | place: Subarctic Pacific Ocean | collected 2015-01-16 | reverse complement strand
TCTGCGACGGAGGCTACAATATTATACAACGGCGGAAATCAGCCAGACTTAAGATATGTTTTAAGCGCTGGACTCCTTTCTTGGTGGAGAATGGGCGACACCACCGATGACTCTAATACAACAATTCACGATCAAATGGAATATTCGAATTTAACAGCTGTGAACGGACCCATAATTCAGTCCGATGCTCCGAGCCCCATCGTTGAGAGTTCTCTAAACTTTGCCCTCCCCGAGCGCACCGAAGCCAACTCGAACCATAGCATTTTTGTAAATCGCTTCGGTGCACCCGGCGGCTACGAAGTAGCATCACTTGGTTATATGGATCCGGCTCACGAAGAGAAATCAGTTTATAATGCTCTCCCGTTCCGCAATTTACCAGTGAGAAGCTCCGGAAGTGGCATTTCAGGCAGCATGCGCGTACTTGATCAACTGAACTACAGCCGCGGCCTGCGGACTTTGGATGCGCTGCATTGCGGCCAGTTCGGCATCGATGGACAATATGGTGTGATGCCGCCATGGGGATCGACGTATCCCACAACTCCTTCATGGCAGAAGATTAATCGGAATGCGAAGCAACGATTTACGTATAAGAGCTGGCACGGCGGTACCAACGGCAGCCTTAATCCCCAATTTACTAATGCGCAGCAGTTTACAACAGGTACTGTGTATGACAACGCCAATGTTTCTCATCCTATTCCGCGCAGCACTAAGCAATATGCGTGGGTTAATGCCTCGATGATCAGCGGAGCGGTATTTTTTGGTTACGATGGTCCGGTGCAGTATCCTAGTTCTTCGACCGGTTATATCAACACCGCCTACGCCCAAGCCGTCGATGCGATTGATACCACTGGTTACGCCGCGGCCGGCAACGATGCATCGTTTACGTTCACCATACCCACCAGCGCTGACGGCGAAGGCCTTCCCGCCACTACGATATTGTTGGATGTATCAGCAACAACTAATCCTACCGAAGGAGTTAGTCAGATCGGCATTGGCACGAATAGCCTTACTGATGCCCAGATAGCTGCGCTCATTATTAAAGCTATCAATGGTACTTCCGATAGTAATATAGATTTTGCATCATCGGGCAACGGACAATCCGGATACGATTCTGGCATTACTGCGGCCCAAGGTTCAAGTAATACTCAAATTACACTTACGATGAAAAGCGTAGGCAGTGTTGGCAATATTACTTCTGCACTTGCAAGCGTATCTGGCGTTAATATTATTGATGTCACGGCGTTTACCGGTGGAATAACTAAGGCGTGGCCGGCTACCAAAATGGAGAACTTGCTTATTAGCGCGAGCGATGGAGCAATTGCTTCTGATGGTGGAGATCTTTATTATGCTTATGATATGAAGCCTCTTAATACTGCAGGACTCAGCCCTTGGTATGTTTTCGGGTTTACGGGTCTAAATATAGGCTTATATGAACCGATTACGGCATCTCAAAATTTATTAGGATACCCAGTGTGGCCAGAGGCCGCGGCCCCGGCCAAAGGCATTCCGGCATATATTAACAGAACCGCATATTGGCCCAATCAAGCTGTTTACCCGATGTCTCTCACGTCTTACGGATCGGCATCATTTTTCAACTTCCTTATGCTTAATCGCAATGGGCCCTACGGATGGCCCACGTTCCGACAGATTCAGGCCGGCCCACATTCGCATCCAGTAGTAAGAGCCCAGAGGAGCAAGAACATCCTATCGCTCCGTACGCGCAACAGTACCAACCGTCCGCAGGTTTTCCCGGCTAATGGTAACTCTATCATTCAATACCACGAGGCGCCCATCCAGAGCCTTCACAGGCCCTTAGAGCACACCCTTGTTTCGTTGAACAACACCGAAAAGGTTACCGATGACTCAATCTATCAAGCATTAACCTATAAGAGCTCTTATGGTAATAAGATTGACTACTTCACTAACATTCAGTTGAATAATAAGCTGAATTTACAATATCAGACGAGAAGGTCCGATCTCTATGCTAATCGTCTCAATGCAATTCTGCTTAAAGATCAAGCAGACCAGAGCAACTCTCCATTTGAGGAGTTAGAGAATGTCTATGTCAACTACAGACAGAGAGTATACCCTGCAGGAATAAACGCTTATCGTCCGCAAAACAGAAAGCGAGAGGCCTTTAGTATTAAGAACGTATGGAATTTTGATCGTGCCAGTCGAACCACCGATACCGGCTCGACAGAGGGGAGGCTGCTGCCAGGAGTTGGGATGCTCCCGGCCGGCCAGACGCGTGTTGTGTCAGCGAGCATATGGCCCCTAGATGGACACAATAACTTTACTACTACTTATGCGACTAATCCCTATAGCGGCTCCGGCCAGCTGATGAATGGTTTCTCAGGATTCTCTGAAGCAGGTGAGGAATCAATATCTGCAAGTTGCACCTTTGCTTCGCGACAGCCTTGTGGCACCAATGCTGATAAAAACCGGGTGGTCTTCGGGGGCGATATGCCATGGAAGGCGCCGGAACAATCTGGTAAACAACCGTATTTTGATTATGATCAATATTGTGAGAACCTTAGATTGGTCGGCAAAGATTATTCTATAGTTCCGGAGTTCCGAATAAGCGAACATATGGATTATTATCTTAATAGTGATAAGGCCCACGGTAACTTCTTGGCAGATAACGATGGCTTCTTGGATCTTACTGGCTCGGCACTTTCAAGCAGCGTCCAGAACAATTTCTTTAAGACATATACAAACTCTGATTTCTTGAAACTTTTTGATGCTATTGACGCAGACTATGGAGACAACCTACTGGTTAATGATGACATTATCAAGAAAGACAAACTGGCGCTTCGCTGCAACGCGCTGCTTAAGTTCTTGCCATATAAGGGGTTCTATCCCGCAGAAAGAACAGTGGAGTTGTATAATCTGTATTCAGCATCATATGGACAGTTTTGGGAAGCGACAGCTGCCGATCAAGCCACTTACGGCGTTACCGACGACCACCGGCCCTTCGCTCCGGCTGCTAGAGCCATAGTTGAGCCTTTATTTTCTCCTGGAATATTATTTAATACTATTAAATCGGGGATTGGGGTTAGTAATTTTATCATAAAAAACGAGCCCGCGGCAGGCGGAGGGGTTTACGGCTTTGATATCACGGCCTCAGCGGCCGAGTCTACTCCCGTTATAGCCAGCAGCAAGGGCACAACGGTCGATCAATCCTACGTCACCCACTGCCTCGGCACCGCGCCCGGAGCTTTCTCTTTGTCCTATTACGCACAAGATAGCCTTTTGAAGGTGCCACTGTCAAGCGCAGCGTGGCCCCCGGCCGAATCCAACTATTATTATATGCAAAAGTTGCCATTTGAGGCCTTATTACGCCCCGAAGATTATTTAAGCGCTAAAGAAGTCCGGTCCGACGGATTCGGGAGCACTGCTGGCAGCGGATATCTTTATGACTCTGGGGTGGGCTCCGCCAGCATAGCCGCCTCTTATACGGGGAGCACTACGGAGAGAAACTTAAACCGAGTTCGATGGATGGGCGCCGGCAAAGAAAACTATAAACTCGCCATAGACAACTTTGTTTGCGAAACAATAGACTTTTTCCAACAGCCGCTCAACTCTTTTGTATCTAAGAGAGAGGATGAATTTGGCTCGGTAGATCCCACCAAAACATATGTAATGAAAGTAAGACTCCATCGCACGCTGCGCACTCTAGAAGCCGACCGTCAGGATAGCGAATATTTCACCAGGGTATATGCGGGAACTGCTGATCCTAAGTTATTTACGATGTGTTCTCGTATATCCTCGTTCGGCCGGCCACTTTCCTCAAGCTACGTCAACGACGGAACTTACCACCCCGCACAAGCCGAGGCCTTGGCTATCCCTACTTTTGTACACGTGGCTCCTCCTTACTATGGAGGCTATGCGGAAGCAACCATTAGTTTTAAGCCCGACTATGGCGGCCGCTATGGTTTGGATGCCATTTTGTCCGCCAGCACCATTTCTTATAGTCGTTCTGGCGAAACGATCACGAATACCCTCGCCGTCCAGAGCGAAACTGAAAATCTCCGAATTAATGAAACAGATAACCCTTTCAAGCAAAAGGCAATGCAGATATCCGCCAGCATTAATTTAAAAGACACTGTTGGTTCTGTTATACCAGGCACTCTAACACCCGAAAGACGATGGCTTATACAATCGAAGTTCGAAACCCCAGTGCTAAACTTTACTGGTAGTTGGACTGCCAATAGAGATCCAGGAACCCCGCCAACAGGAGTCATTCCGTGGACGGGCACCATGAGCGCATTAGCTTTCACACCACTAACCATTGGGATGTGGCACCAATATGGGGTTATTCCATCGGGAAGTGCTGGAGTTTTTATAGAGATCATCGATGTAGATGGAGAGTCAGCCATTCCTGGTCCAAAAGCTGCTCCCACCGTCGTGCGCCACGATATTAAGTCTTTGGCGGAACTAGTTGGTTTCGCTCCCGGCAGATCTCGCATTGGCAGACTTAAAGACGCTAAGGCTATAGAAGAAGCCGTGGTGGCAATCCCCTATACTATAGGGATCGACGGCCGCAAGAAGTTTTATAAACTCAAGAAGCGACAAGTTAATGGCGCTATTCGAATTAGTCAGGGCTTAAGAACGGCCACAAAAGTGCCCCCAGCAGTACAGCACATGGTCAACTCGGTCCAAAAATATGTGTTTCCTCCCAAGCTCGACTTTGTGAGGGCTCCTACGGTTGATCCATTAGTAATGTATGTGTTTGAGTTTAGGAAAGTCCTCACCCAACAGGATCTCGCCGATATTTGGCAGAACCTGCCACCTGATAACACAGGGGAAACATTTCAAGCTGCGACTGTAACCATGCAACATTCGCTTATGACAGATGACTTTTATGATGAGGGAACTAGAAAGATTAGCTCTAAGATGAGATGGATGGTTTTCAAGGTTAAACGTCGAGCGGCCTCTAACTATAACAAGTATAAGAAGAAGCATCTCACCAGCGATCTTTCAACTATACCAAACAGTATTGATTCGAGGTTTACTTATAACTGGCCATATGACTATTTCTCCCTAGTAGAGCTAGTTAAGATGGATGCAGGTATTCAATATGCTTCGGTCCCTCGTGCTGCTGTTCCGCCTATAGGGACGACTGCACAGATCGAATCGGCGCCCGACTGCTTGGACCAAACGCAGATCGACCAAATAATAAGCATGGGCGGCAATGTCCCTGCGGGTCGAGGCTGTCCTGGTACATCGCATGCTCCTGGAGGCGCGGGAGCAATACCTGAGCCGGAGGAGGGATAAATGGAGTTTTTTGATCCCAAAGAGGATGTACTCGAACTTAAGTTGACGCCATGGGGCAGATATAAACTTTCAAAGGGCGGTTTTCGGCCTGTTTGGTATGCTTTCTTTGATGAAGGTGTTCTTTATAACTCCGAATGGGCTGGCTTTACAGAGCTCCAGAACGATACCCAGGACCGCATTATGGAGGAAACCCCGAGCTTGAAGCCTCTTAATGTTACAGAGGGAATCCAGACTGCGATTACACGCAGGAATGTGGAGATTCAGAATATTTTCGGAACAGAGTTGATATTAGGTGACCGACGGCTACTAGCCGACGTCAAGACGATGCGAGCTGAGCTTGCGCTCCTGCAGGAAGAGCTCTCCACCTACGATCCGGAAGAGGCCGGAGCGTTCGAGCAACTGCAGTTGCAGATACAAGAGCACCAGCTTCGCATAGAAGAGAATATCCGAATCCTGGAAGGGGGTGAAATGACAACCAGCGCGCTCTCTACGCCCGGCCAGGCGCTTTCAACGGTATCTGCATCCCCTCTTTTTATGGATGTTGCTACTATCTATAATCGTGATTCGTTGCAATATACTACCAATAAAATGATGGGGCTTGAGAATCCCCTGGGGGCCTCCAAAGTAAGTTCGGATAAAAACCCCGCCTGGGCTGTCGCCATGCACTTGGGGGAGATATCGTCTTCGACACCTGGGTTCTCGGGATCGGCAGATGCCCAGGGGGAACCCGAACTTATTCCTCAGTTGGACATAACGGTTAAATACAATACATATACTGCGCGCATACCAGACTACTCGCCGACTATGGGAACTAATACTGATTTTTTTCAGACAACTGCAACTGACGCGCACAATTTGGAATCTGTAACGACGGATATTTTGCCGGATGGCACATATTTGGTTGTAGAAAAAGGCGCCCTTGTTTTGGGGATCGAAGAAAAAAATACTGATTTTTATAAGAAGAACTTTGATATTGAAGTTTTTATATCCAGCAGCCGACCGGCCGAGCCGACCAAGCAGCTTAAATATAGTAATGGGAGGACCGCCCTTCCCGCCTCGGAACAGGTGGGGCACTATTTGTCTCTTCATAGTGATGACCAAATAGACTCGGTTACACTTCAGAAGGCCAACATCCAGGACTTTACGGCGCTTGGCCCTAACCCGGGTGCCGGGACTGTTAGCACTAGGCAGTATTTCATAAAAGACTTGTATAGCCCAGAAGAGGATTTGTGTGACTAATGACTGATCCGACAATAAATACAGATTCTATTAATCCCGGGGAGTATCCTGCTTATATCAAAGACATTACTTTGTTCAATCGGGGCGATAATATAGTTGTAGAGACTAACTTTCTACTTAAGCAGGTGTTGGCCAATAACGCAACGAAAGAAGTTGCAGCTGTTATGAGACAACGCATGTTAGGAAAACTGGGCATTTTACTGCTTGCGACGACAAGTCGTGCCATAGCACAGGCCATTTTTTACGACAGGAACAGGATAAAGGACTATCTACCGGCAAGTAACTTGTCCGGTGTAAAAATGAAGATTTTAGGCATACCAACTGTGGGAGAGAGGTCCGATATTGAACTAGCACAGATGAGCGCACTTAATGGTGTAGATATGCCATATAGCCAGAGTTTTACTTTTGCGGGAAATAATCCGGATTATTTAGCAGTTTTTGCAATACCCCTCAGCAAGATGGATGCTACAGCGCCATGGCAACCCTCTGCGGTGAGTCTAGGCGTAATGGCGTCCGAGTTGGTAATAAAAAATGGATCCCTTAATACAGAATCGATTTTATTCTTTAAAGCCGGCCCGACTGGCAACACTTCCTATAATGCCGGCCATCGGCATAGATATGTTATTTCGGCCGGCCAGGGCCGCGCTGAAGAAGTGTGTCGCGATGATCGCACTCTACTGGTTGGTGACGTGGCTACGGCACAACTGGACGAACCCGTTACAGCCGACTCGGGGCCCGCTATACCGCCTAGTGGGCTAGCAAAATGCCACGAACACGCAATAGTCGATGGAGAAGTACAGATAGCAGGACATTCCCCGCATACACATAATCTGGTAGCAAGTCCCAGCAATGGTGTTCTGTGGATAGGAGATGTACATCAAGACAGTGAAAGGAACTGGCGCACCGGCCCCATCGCGGCCGGCCCGGGGCCATTATTTGTAGGGGACCTACTCACTATTAAAAAAATCTATACAAGTAAATTGTTCGACCAAAGAAATCTAGCGAGAATCGAAAGATTACAAGTTGATTTTAATAAAATGAGTGGATTGCTTACTGGCGATGTATTGATGCAGCTGAGAAGGCGCCTTAAAGTAATTGAAGAGATTAAAAAGGGAAAAGCAACGTATATTTCTGATGTTTCTTATTCCAAAAGCCAAAACAACGATTTAAGACTCACGTTTGGGTTTAATTATTTGGAGGCCATTCGACGTAACGGGGTTTATGCCCCTCTTTATGGACAGGCGAGCGAGCTTCTAAACACTTGTGAGGTAAAATCTTTCCGCGTGGTTCGACGAAGGGTTAAAGAAGCTAACATTTTCAATAAACTAACCGGGGGCGATACCCCACAAAGAATTTATGATGAGGAGCCTCTGGAAATCATAGGAGAGCCTACTCGGATAGGGACATTGGGCTTAAATACTGGCGTCTTTCAATACATGATTACAGATTCCACCATGGACGCTGTTACAGTGGGACTATATGAATATGGCGTAGAGATTTCAATAATAGATAAAACGAAGGACAAGCTGGTTGATATATTAAGAAACGAGGTGGACGGTTTGGATATTTTAATTCCTCGAATCGAACAATTTTTAACAAAGTCTTTGATGAAAAACAATTATAATATTACGACCAATCGATATACTAAAAAGTTCCTTCGAGAAATAATAGGCCAGTTTGGTTTATATGTGGCCCCGGGAACTCCTTGGACATGGGCGGCTATGAAATATATCTCGGCACTACGTCTTCTTTATAATACTCAGCTGGGGGACATACTCGCTCTAGAGACACATCTTATAGCGGCCATAAATCCTAGTGTTTCCGGACCTGCAGGTATTCAGTTTCTATTGAAAATATTGAAAAATTTTGCATCTTCGCTTCGCCAGGCGATCGGGGAAGACCACAAAAAAGCCCCAGGCGCTGCGCAGACATATAGTACATCCACATTTGGTGCCTCCTCAAAGCTAAAAGTATTTCAAATACAGCAGTTTTTCTTAAAGCCCATAGATGCAGATGAGTTGTTAAACTACGGTTTTGATTATTTGAGCATCATTCCAAATCCCCCATCCAGTCCTGGCCTAAGACGCCTTACTGCTAACCAATTTAATAATTTATTAGATATCCAAACTCAAAAGTTTGGCAGCCCCGCCACAGCCGGCACTTCAACTCAAAATCCAAATGTTAAATTTTTAACTCCCAACTATTTGAGGATGGTTGATGGAACAATATCCAACTTACTTTCTACTGATGAGGCAGAACAGAATAAGGCTTCTAATAATATTTATCGCATACTCCAGGCAAATGTAAATAGAAACTCGCCCCCCTCTTTTCCGCAGCCACAACCAGCGCCTAACAATGCAACAAGCAATATTCCCTCCGCTCAATCCGCAAAGCACCTTATTCAAAATAATATAATAGAAAATAACTCTTGTACGGTGGCAATATTTAATCAGTCTCAAGAGAATCCTATAGCAAATATATTTAGCACATCGCAAGTGACGACCGCCGGAGGCGATGATTATAAGCAGCTTGTTGACGTTAATGAATATATTTCTTCAACATCGAAGTTTGGCAATCCCTCGCCGGCTAGCGTGATTCTGGATTTTACATCTGGAAGCACCGTTTCTTCTTTGATGTTGCCTGGGTTCAGCGCTGATGGGGCCAACATCGGAGAAGCACAACAAGCCAATAGTTCTGTAATATCTGAATATTTGTTGCAAGCAGACTTTTTTACACACCCGGGCCCCAATTCCCCGCTACCTAACTTGCCGAGCGGAGGAAAATACATTAAAAATAATGACACCACGTTAGAGATCCTAAAGTCGCAACAAAAAAAGATTGCCCTCTATATGAACTCTTCGCAGTTTGCCAATTCTCAGGGGCCATCGGGAAAGTCCGGGCTCGTAAATAACTCCTCTCAGGGTAATATGATAGTGGCAGAGGCGGATATAGATTATGTCAATCAAGCTCTATCTCCGGGCGCCCTAAAGCCAGAAAATATTGCTTTGACGGTAGTTAAATATGGATTTGTACATGTGGTAGAATATCTGGCGGGATACAAAATAGCGAATGGTAGTTCTTTGCTTGGAGAAGAGGTGTGGGGATATGTAAGTGATTCTATAATCCAAGAGGCGGAGACGGGAGGAGCTTCTTTTCTCTGCCGGCTAACTAGACACCCAGGCCCTATGGGAGAGCCACGAGGACTTCGGGCGCCAACTTATAATGAATATTTTATTCTTGGCCCGGGCCAGATTTCTTCCACCACGGTACCGATTCCCAACACGAGCGCCCCTGCATTGGTGTGGCCCAACCAGACGATAGATGACATATCACAGTTTTCAGATAGTTTGGAGTTTGCTAGTTCGTACGATATGGACGTGACCTATGGAGGCATGCCCAGTCTGATTTTAACGTACTAGGCAAAGTAAAATATAAAATATTATGGAAACTATTTAGTAAAAAGCTATAATGTCTAAAAAAAACCTATTAGTTGATCGATATTCGCTTACCGGCCAATCTGCCACCGTACGAAAGAGATCGTGGCCACCAGCGCGCGAAGACAGATTTGCTTCGCACCCTTCTTTCAAATTGCAGTACGGAGCCCTACCGGCCCAGGCTTTCACTAGCCCGAATCACCCGGCAAGAAATCATACGGACAACGAGGCCCGACGAAATGTTGCCCACCCATCCAGACCTCGGGCTCTAGATCCTTTTCGGGGTGCTATGGGTCGCTATTGGGGTTTTAAGGTGGGCGGCTCTCAACCGAACTACGCCGATTTTGGATATTTAAATCAAACCTCTTGGACTGATAATAGTAGTAATAACTACTCCGCAGAAGAGCTTGAAGCCTTATCTGAGAACAATGTAGCGAATCTTGTGAGTGTAAAAATAGTCGGCTTTCTTTTGGGCTCTGCCCCCGCCGCGCAGGATATGTCCCCGTCCTGGCAGCTCGCCCTGGGACACCACGGCCGCGGCTTCGGTGAGTGGCTAGGATCGCCGACGGGTCTGCAGATCAGCCGCGACCATGGTGCACCGGAGCCAGGAGATTGGCACTGGGACATGTCCTGGCCCCAGAATCCGGCACATGTCGATCCCTATACTGGTGTCAGCGCCGCCGACAACAGCTGGTTTCATAATCTGAGCGCCAAGTCGCATTTAACTATAGCACCCGATGCCGGCGCCTGGTCCGCCGCCACTGCAATGGCCTTCAACGAAGGCCGGCCAGTGGCCCAAGATTTAAACGTGCTTGACCAGTGGAGTTGGGAATATTATGTTGACGGCTTCGGCATGGTCGTCCCAGAACCCGGCCAGGGCGGAAGCATCGGCGACCTCACCGGCATCCAGGGCGCCCCAAGCAGCAAGTGGTCGGGTTTATGGGGGCTGCCATCGTACGCGGGGTATATCGGAATGTCCGAGCTCTTTGGCAAAACTGTGAGAATAACTAATGGAATATTTTACGATCACGCACATCAGTACTTTAGTCCAGTGTCGCTCACCGCAGGCTCGGCCAATGCAACCGCAGTTCTCCGAGCTTCCAATGAAGCTGTTTTTAGTCATTTTAGTAGAAACTATGAGCATGCTATTATGGATATCGACGAGCGGTTACTTCCAAATGCATATATTTTATTGAACTATATTAATGAATGGACCCCCGATAACCCGGATACGGAGAGCATAAACGAAGCCGCCTCGGGCCTTGACAATACCGTTACAAATCTTTATACACAAGTGGCGTGTCTCGGATCTGAGTTTAGTTTACCTACAACTCATATGCAGATTGCAGACTCCGGTTACGAGCAAGAAAACACACCTTATATTCAAAAGTTTTATTCGAAGCTATCGACATTGGACACCTCCAATCTTACAGTGGAGCTTGATAGAGCAGAACATATCGGATTTGCACAAGACTTTTGGGAGGAAACTTTAGCGGTTAAGAATAGCCTGATGGGGCTTCCTATGGGAATCGGGATCGAATTTGATACCAGGATCCAGTCGCCCCCGGCTCACCCGCTCTCGTTAGCGCCCGCGCTTGATGAGATCCCCGGCGCCCATGACTTTTTACTTCAGAACATTATGATGATGAATATTCCCGGTACCTGGGAGGCGCTGACCACCGTGCAGACCGGCGACCGGGACGCCAGCACAAACCCGACCGGGCAGCGCCCAAAGCAGCGCACCCGCGGTCGGGAGCTCTTTGAGGTTAACACTCCTTTTAGCGCGGAAATATCCCATTTAGATAACTACGCTTATTATGGGTTTGATTGGGCCGCCCCCTCTGGCAAGTGGGGTGAGAATGTACCTGAGAGCCCTCAGCCAGCTGGATGGCAAAACAGGGGACCCTATAATCTCAAAACACTTGACTTGGCGCATGCTATAGAGTATGCACTGTATAGTCGCCTCGGGCCCTCGGATAACGCCCAGATCCCGAGCACCATGGTAGGCCCAACAACACTAAGCGGAGTAGCTTTTGGAAAAGGAATGTTTATTGGAAGAAGTAAGATGGCTACAGCTCAAGCCAACGACACCTCCCGGACAGTGTACGAAAATAACCCTCTCGCCCACCTCCTCACTAGCGAAGACCTACATGACCTCGTATCCAAGCTAGCCAGCTTTATTTATGAGAAAAGGCGCAACTATTTGCAAATGATAAATGGGGAGCTGGCGTATAACGAAACAATAGCTTTTAGGGTGGC
>Ga0098047_10000868_pt1 | contig 12210 bp, 14 predicted proteins | sample 12_taG_FD_92585 | JGI IMG/M metagenome (GOLD analysis project Ga0098047, IMG submission 92585) | Marine viral communities from the Subarctic Pacific Ocean - 12_ETSP_OMZ_AT15267 metaG | ecosystem: Environmental > Aquatic > Marine > Oceanic | place: Subarctic Pacific Ocean | collected 2015-01-16 | reverse complement strand
TCTTGGTTGTGATGCCACTCTTCTTGATCAGCATCTTCATGGCTAGGTTACCACATGGGAACACTAGTTTAGGCTTTACCTTATCTAGGGTAGCCTATAGGTGTACGCGACATATTTTCATGTTGTCTGGGGTCATGTCTGCCTCTTTAACAGAGGGACACTTGACAGATGCTGCTACCGTGAAATCACCAGAACAGGATTCCTTAATTAGATTTAACTCTGGTGCAGAAAAGGAAGTGATCTCACCTACTTTATATTTTAAAGAATCAGAAAGAAATAGAATATCGCAAGGTTCTATATTGTCGTAATCCAAATACGAATGAAAAGCCTTATTTTTATCTAAAATAGAACAACCTTCACATAAAGTATTGGTATTACTAGACTTAAGACCAGAATATAACGAGTGTAATTCGCTCATAACGCTATAATAATGAAAAGAAATGGAATATTTAAATAATAAACACTTCGAAAAAACAATAAGATTGTATCTTCAAGATAAAGAAGAACATGAAGATGAATTAATAAAATTATTTGATACTCTGATTACCAACATATTAGAGGGGTTCAACTTTCAAATTGATCTTGAAGACGCAAAACAAGAATGCTTTCTCCTAGTGCTGAAAACGCTTAAAAACTTTTCCCCCGACAAAGGCAGCGCATTCAATTATTTCACTACAGTTATACTTAATAATTGTAAGCTCCTCTACACGAAGAATAAGCGGTATAAAGAGAAATTAGAAAAATACAAGAATATTTTAGAGTCTAAATCCTAAGTTTTTTATAAATCCTAGCTAGGTAATCCTCAACAACTACTCTGCCTCTTTCAATAGAGACTAAAGCAGGAGACTTAGTAGTACCAAAAATGACAAAGCTGTGCGGCATATTAAAGCTATCAACTCCATAAAGAGGATCTTTACGCTGCATAGAGTCTGTACTATTCTTTTTTACTTGCTCCAGTAGTTTAATGCTATTATTGTCCCACAGAGAGTGGAATAAAATATGAATACTATGTCCTCTTGCTTTTTGTGACCTTAAAATTTTATTTAAATCATTCTCTTTTTCAAGAGACATATAATTGTATTTCATTATTCAATAACTTCGATGGGACTAGACTCGTCAGGCATAGCACCCATTAAAGCAGATGCATCCGAACCTAAAGCCTCAATAGCAGATGCGTCAATATTATCTTTATTGTCTTCAAGATAAGATTTCATATTCTCCATTAACTCTTCTTGGAATTTCTCAACTCCTTTATAGAAAATGGTACGGATAAAATTATCCTCGCTAACATCGTCTGGGCGTAACTGCTCCATAAAATTCTTAAAAGCTTCTGACTCGTCCTTCCCCATTTTTACTGTAAACTTCATTCTATTTCTTCTCCGTTGTTCAATGTTTATTTTCCATGCTGCAATATCTAGTTTTATCTTTTGCTCTTGCATCTGTCTATTATAGTAAGTGGAGGGTTAGTTATGGAAGATAATTACGATATAAATAAATTAAGGAAAAAACCAAAAAGAAAGAATAGCAGGGCAAAGGGACATACCTTTGAGCGGGATGTAGCCAAGCTACTTAATAATAGACTAGGCACTACTGAGTTTTCAAGAACTCCTGGATCTGGTGCATTTGCTACTACACACTCATTACCTGAACACTTAAAGATATATGGAGATCTTATTACTCCTTATAAATTTAAATATTGTATAGAATGTAAAAAAGGATACAATAACATAAATCTATATAGCTTATATAATAATAGCTCAGATATATGGGATTTTTTCAGACAATGTGAAAAAGATTCGAAAAAATGCTGTAAAACCCCTATGGTTATACTAAAACAGGATAGAAAACCTATATTAGCGGCTGTACCTTCTTGTACAGGGAGCGAAATTATAAAAGGAATAAGTTATATAGAAACTTCTTATAATACCGATAAATGGAGAATCTATGAATTCGCAAAATTGTTAGAGTTAGAGGAGAGTATATGGTGGGAGGAAGGGCATTAATTTAATAATGTTTCAAATAAAACTGCTTGAGCTTGTAGGAAGGTTGCTAAAACATTTTCCTTTAAACTACCATCAAAGATACTCTCACAGCCAGTACTTTTTAATCCAAATACAGAAGAATTACCTTTTCTCTCAAACTTTAAACTCATATTGCCCCAATCATTAGACACATCAGTTCTACTCAGAGGTAGCTTTCCTTGTGCCATAGCTACTGCTTGTTCTCTAACACAGTCATCTTGGTTATAAAACTTTGACTTATTGTTAAGGATGTCCATCTCTAAAGCAAAAGTGCTATCAGCAGACATTCCTGTAAACATAGATATTGATCCTAATGCAGTTCTATATGCCAGTTTTTCCTCTTCATCATCAGATCCTAAAATATTTGCTTCTGCTGCTTCAAATAATTTTCTTTCTACAAAACTAGCCAAACGCACAGCCTCTCTTCCATCCTCTTTATCTCTTTTAAAATTCTTTTCAAGATAGTCTGATAAGAATTTATCACTTAAACTAGGAAGACCAGCAGTTTGTTTTAACATTCCTGTAATTACTGCTGCTACATCAGTACTCCCCATTCCTTTTATTCTCTTATCCCCTTTAATCATCTCCCCTACTTTTCCGATAGATTGTATTTTACCTAACATAGTATCATAAGCTACTTTAGTAGGTCCAGTAGCAGTACCCACACCTAAACTTGCTTCATTTTGTTCTATAAAGCGTGTAACTCTAGCTTGATCTTGTCCTTTCTTGTAATTTTTTTTATCAGAAGGATCCAACATTAGATTAATAGTATCTGTCATAGATCTAGTTTGTCCTAGTCTAGTATCAGTTTCAGTAATATATGTCTTTAAGCTTACAGGAATAGTAAAAACTTTTTGATCTAAATCATACTTCGTATCTAAATGTTTTGATAATTTTTTCCCTTTGAGTACAGTTCGTAGGTGATCATCTAATTTTTGTCCACTTAGCTTCTCTACAGTCTCTCTACCTTTTTTTGTTCCTGTAGCTTCAATCGTAAGAAGATCCCTTAATGTTTTAGTATTTGCTTTTTTTATTCTCTCCCTTTTATCTTTATCTTTTACCCCTAAATCTTTTAAAGCTCTTAAATAATCATCTCCATCTAACTTAGTAACATAAGTATCAGCCTTCTCACCAGGACCTGTGTTAGCACCCCCTTGGAATACAAAATCCGAACCTACTGTTTCAAAAAACTTTTGTTGGTTAGAAACAATGTTTGCAAATATTTTTCTGACAATTTCTCGTTCTCCTTTACCGAATCGCTGTAAAGCTCCTACAGTTTGAAGAATACCTTCTGTATATTCGTCAGATATAATGAGTCCTTTCTTATTCCAATCATTAATTTTAAAAGCTTCCTCTAAAACACCTACGGATTCTTTAAACATCCCTGCCATTTCTGTTGCTATAATATCTTTTTTTCTATCAATTTCAGCGTTTAGCTCCTTCGCTTCCTTAGTTCTCTTATCTAGACCCCCATAATCCTGAATCATTTGAGAAATATCCATGATATGAGGAACGAAACCTAGGACCTTTTCTGCCTGTGTTCCTCTAAAATTACTACACCAATTAGCATTCTTTAATTGTTCGGGAGTAAGTTTTTTATCGGGAACTTTAAATTGTTCAGTACTTATGCCGTCTTTTTTAGGATCATCTACCTTTTTATTCTGTGCATCTACCCAGTCCTGTATTTTTTCATTATAAATACGAGCTAAACCTACACTCATAGTTTCCTGTTGCATACTTCGTTTTGTAGTCGTATGATCAAAGGATATACCATACCCTGCTATGTCTCCTCGATTATATCTAACTTTATTATTAGTAGAATCTAGAATAACATTAGTATGAACCCACCTAGCATCGTTGTCTGTGAAAGCTCCCTCATCTCCATTGAGAAATTGTTGCAATTTGAGACATTTCTTAGCAAATTCATGCATACTGTCCACACCTTCGTGCTTATCTTCCCAGTTAGCTCTTTCTCCTTTAAAGGTTCCTCCCTTTTCTTCTATTACTCTTGCAACTTCAGTCACCTTTTCATTTCTTACTTTAGATAACAGACTCTGACCAGAATAAGAATCTAAATGATTCTTAGGATCTTTTACCCACCCAGGAGCGTCTGAATCTTTTTTAGTTACTCTTCCTGGATCTCCTGCAAACCCTGCTGCAAGGAGAGAGGGAAGAGTGGTCTTCCTCATTGCAGAAATTTCTTTAACGGTAGCATCCATATGAAGCTGCTCTTCTTGGGTCTTAGCAGTATCACTTATGATTGGATTTTCTCTAGTGTCTGTTGGGCTAAAGTCAGGATTACTTTGTAGATCAGGGTTTTGCGCTTCTAATCTTCGTGCAACCTGTCCTTGAAAGTTTTTCCACCCCTGTTTATCAAAACCTCCACGGGCTCCTATAATTGTAATGGGACCATTATCCCCTTCGACAGTCCACCAAGTAGAGGTAGTTCCATCTGCATTAGTTTTAGTTTGTTGTTGTAGTTCTGGTTTCATAACCTCTAATTGAGGTTCTTCATCCTCATAAGCCATGCCTGTCAAATTTTTCATTTCATTTGAAATAGGCTCAACTAAACCAGGATTTTTTTCTACAATTTTTGCATAATTTCTCTGCCCATGCTGAGACTGCTGATAAGTTCGTTCTCCAAGGACAATTTTTAATTGTCTTTTCTTTAAAAGACTATAACTTTCTAATAATTCTTGGTAATAATTCATGTAGTTTATTATAGACAAAAAAGCCCAGCCCAGGGTACATTTCTGGACTGGGCTTAACCAGATTTAAATTTTATTAATAATTGTTACCCAGGAGTAGTTACGCTGCCACCACCTTGTTCCCCACTCATGAAGTCATAACGGAAATCTACAACTAAAGTATGCATATCTCCAACGGTTCCATAGTTATATTCAGCAGTCTTGTAAGCTTTAGGATAAGCACCGTAAAGAGTTACGGAACCTATGGGGTTAAGATCTTCATCTAACTGATGAATTTTCATGTTAGTTTTAACGGATCCAGGTGGATTAATATCCCCAAAATGACCTGTTAAGGGGTCATATGTTCTTTGACACCACTTGTATAATGCAGCTAAAGCCATATCACCACCAGAACCACCCACAGGATCCTGTTTAAGGTTATCAAAAGTAATACTTACTTGTTCGGGAGTAGGCTTTCCTGGGTAGTAGTATCTGTCATTAACTCTGTGAACTTCAATATCCTCAACAGCGTAACCTATTTCACTTACTTGCTTTGCAGCTACGGTAAGAGTTAAAGGATTTCCTACCCCTGTGGGGACCATAAATTCTACTTCAAATTGATAAGGTCTAACCGAATCAAGCATGGTAGAAAGCTTAGGCATGTCCGTAAGACTGCCTTGAGTTATTGTTCTACCGAACTCAGTACTATTATAAAAAGTTGCCATATTTTTCTCCTATTAAGAAAGGGTTGCACCTTGGCTGGTGAGGTTTACCTCGAAAACAAGCATTTCAGCGGTTTTAGTAGGCTTAATTATAACTTTTGTCCATAATTCATTACGATCAATTCTTAATGGAGTATTAGTAGAAGAATCACAAACAACTTTAAATTCTGTAATACCTCTACGGTTTTGGATATCAAGCAACGCTGGATTAAGAACTCCAGTAATTCTATCCCAAGTGAAAGGATCGTTAGGTTCAAAAACAAATTCTCTAGTAGACGCTAAAATTAATTTTCTAACATAGATCATTAAGCGTCTTACATTAATTCTATCTAACGCACTTGGAGTTCTCTTCATAGTTCTTTGTCCCCAAAGCATAATCCCTTGTTGGGGCCATTTTTGAATAGGATTAACAACATTTCCACCACTATACATAGTGTCTCTATCACCTTGAGTTAAATTAACTTCAAGATCTGTAGGTTTAGTGAGGCGACCTCTAACAAAACCAGCAGGGGCAAACCAGGGGTCTGCAACATTATCAGTAAAGGTCATCTGTCTAATAGCAAAAATAGCAGGATCATACCAAAGATCTTTACTATCAAATTGGGAGAATATTTTCACCCAAGGCCAATAAGTGGCTGCATAAGAACTATTAACGGCTGCTGTTCTATAAGAGCTTTGACCATTAGACCATGCAATTGCATCTTGAACTGTACCCACCCCATAAGGAGGGGAAACTAAAGCTAAGAAGTTTTGATTAGCTTCAGCTAAAGTAATCAAAGCATTCTGTACTGATTGGGTCGTAACTCCAGGGACACAGGCAATAGAAATATTAAGAACATCATTATCAAGTACTTGCATACCTGTTTTAGGTTCAACTGTAGCATCTCCAATGAGAGCAGTAGCATTTTCAGCGGCAGTACCTAGACCGTTAGCACCACCTCCTAAACCATTACTTCCTTGCACCATTTTAGCAAATCTACCATTCGCACCGTCTCCTGCTACCGCAGCAAGGGAGCTAGTAGCCATATCGGAGGGAATACCAACTCTAAGAGTTGCTCCACCCCATACACCTGTTACTTCAAGGAAGCCAACTCCACGAAATTTATCTGGGAAATAAGTAAGTTTAGTACCACCAATCTTATTATTGGTAGTTCCTGAAACAAAGTTTCCAATAACAATAGCTGATTTATTATTACTTTCCAGGTCTGTTGTATTTAATATATCAGTAACATAAGAACCAGAACTTACAAGAGACATTTTAAAGGATTCGGCTTGTACACCATCTTCATTAATAGCAAGAGAGAAGTTTTGGTTTCCATATGTACCAACTTCCGCAGAGTTACCACTAGTAGTTCCGTCTGCTTTAATTCCTAAATTATATCCTCCACCAGGATATAGAGATTGTACCATATATCCAGCAAGATCTTTCGAGGCTACAGACCCATCACCTATAGGTTTATAAGTAGTTCCATACACTTTACAAGAAGAAACCCAAGGATTATCACCAAGGTTTGCTGGGCCTCCAGCGAGACCAGAAACAGCCCTTAAAGCACTTACAGGAGTCGAATAACCAGAATCTGAGTAAGCAGTTACATCTAGATAGGCAGCAGATCCAGCGAAAGGAGCTACAATAAAAGGACTTCTTTCTTTACCATTTACAGCCCACGCGCCCTGTTTCCCTGAATCTAATTCTCCACCAAATACTTTTCTAAAAGCAAGGAATTCACCTTCACTTTCTTTAGTGGTAGTAGCCAACCCATCTGAAAGAGAGCTTGTAATAGCAAAAGATCTATCAGAAGTGTACAGCGCATTACCAGCGTTGTCATAACCATTTAATTTAATATAAAGGTTAGCACTAACACCATAACCAGCGATATCGCTTTGAGCAGAACCTTCTCCAAAATAGTTATCACCACCAGAGACAGCAACAGCAGGACAAGTACCAAATTGCATTACTGCTGAAGCAGATTTTGATTCAGCAGCTACCGCAGCCCTAACAAAATAGAGTGCATTAGTGGTTTCTAATATTTCAACTGCGCCTTCTAAAGCCTGTCCTGTAATAGCTTCGGCAGGTTTGCCAAAAGTATCAACAAGTTGCTGGGGGGAAGTTATTAAAGTAGCTTTATTAGTAGGACCTTTAGAGGCAAAACCCACTAAACCAACTACTGATGAATTAATAGAGGGTGCAAACTGAGAAAGATCTTTTTCTAAAGTATAAACACCTGGGCTTACATATGACGGCATAATTTATTTCCTATTACTGTGCATTTTGAACGCGAAGAATTCTGCGTCTCATTAGTATATTTACTTGTTCTGTAATATAACTGGTAGGAACCACGATGGTCTCCTGGGGCTGTAACCAATAAGTTTCTGGCCCTTTATCAGTCGTAAAGTATATCTCAAAACTCTGGATTGAAGTATTCGTTATAGATTTCATGATAATCCTCACATATATCTAGAGAAGCACTACTATAAAAAAGATAGAATTTTTCTTAAATTAAACCTCTGTAATCAATTTTGTTAATTCTGCTTCAGTATTAAATGACTCTAATTTTCCTGTAGATGTTACTAGAAATTGAGGGGTAGGAATATAGGATAAAAGCTTAAAAGAATAAGATCTTCTTAAAATTCTATCTTCCTTGTCTCCAACATCTACACTAGATTGGTCTGTCTCTTGAGCTAAAAACCCCTGTGTCTCTTTATTGAAAGAAGTTACTACTCTTATAGAGGGGTGAAATTTAAGATGAATTTGCTCACTAATTTGATCAAGATCAGACTTATATTTAGTCCAAACATTAACATCATATAACAGAGTTACTGCCTTAGGAGCAAGCCCTACTATTCTAAAAGCTCGTTGCCTAGATTCACTCCAAACTTTTTTTCTCAATACCATCTGCCTGGGTCTTCTCCTCTTGTCATCTTCCTCAGACCCAGTTTGCACTACAGAAATAATGGGTAATATAATATTATTATCCTGCTTAAGTTTAGCAATAGTGCGTTCTGGGTTTCCATGAATACATTGAATAGTAATTAAACTACTATCTTCTTGAAAGTATTGTAAATTAGAAAAAATCTCTTTAACTGCTCGTAAACTTTCTTTATAAACAAAAGAAATATTATCGTTTTGTTTCTCTAGAGATAAGAACAGTTGTTTAGTAAAATCTTGAATAGTAAGACCCTGAGACCAAGTAGACCCGCTGGTATCAGATTCAGTAAGAGATGTTTTTATATCATCAGTACGATAAACCATAATTATTCCTCATATACGGGGCCACCGCGCTCAGTAGACCTTTTAAGAAGGGGTCGGTCCTGTATCTCTTCGGTATCCCGAAGGAGTCTAGCACTACAGGATAAATGGAACACTCCATATACTTCAAAACTATCTTCCTGCACCTCAAAAATTTCATATTTCTGATTTTGAAACTTAGGCATAATTACATCCCCAGGATGAGGTCTACGAGTAAGTCTTCTTTCTATATAATCCTTATTAAATACAAAAATTTGATCATTCTGAAGCTCAATACCAAACTGAGTAAGGTTTTCCTCTAATGCTCTTGGTTCATAATGACCATATACAATCACAGGTTCACTAGCAATAGGCTTACTGCGTTGCTCCATATAAACTTCATCAAAATCATCATCTACCTGATGGTATTTATAGTATAGAAGTTTAGATCCTCCTAACCTAATAATCTCATCATCAACTAAATTAAATAAGTTTATATCTGGGTTATTTGGATCAAATAAACTAAGTTCACTCTCCAGATCTTCATCTACATCTAGAAAGGAGTGATCATTAGCTCTAAAGTTATCTTTAGTCACTTGAGATCCGTCTCACTTTTAGGAGCAGTAATCTTTTTAATTCGTTTAGTACCAAATTTTGGAGTAACAGGAATATTTCTAACTACTTGCCGTGTACCCCCTCCTGATCGCGTCCACATAGCCAAAAGTCCTTTAAGTTTTTCTTTCATCCTCCAAGGTTGGTTCTTAACTAAAGTGGCATGACTAGCAGTAGGTCTGTAACTATCCGATCCAGTTAGTCCTTTTTTTCTTTTTACAGTTCTTACTACTTGCCTTGTTCTGTGACCAAATCTAGGTTGTTTAATAAGAGATGGACTATCCTCATTCATTTCTGCATCCATTGGATCAGGAAATATAGGAGGAGCATCCCCGTGAGTAGCCCTTTGAAGTCTTTCTTTTCTTTTCTTTCTTAAAGCTTGAATTACAGGATCCAAGGGGGTCCTGGGGGTCAGAGGAGTTTCATTATCATCTTCTTTTAACAGAGGATTATACGAGTCATGCACCTGTAAAACATCCTCCCCTGGTGGAAGATACATCCCAGACCTATTTTTGCCTACTCTTGCCCTAAGCAGCTTCTCTGCCCTTTCCCGTTTTGTTTTGCCACCTTTTGGCCTACTAAGAGCCCTATGAAGGGCTCTTAGTTCCCTTGCTGCTTTAGGATTTCCACCATGTTTATGTTGGTCATACACTCTAGGATTAATAGATGTTTTTAAGACCACATTCTCATCTTCATCACTTACGATAGGTCTTTCATTTAAATATTCCATACTAGTATGTACTAAAGCGCGGGGGTTCTTCGAACTCTGAAATAAGGGAATCTTCTAATTTCTTTTTTTCCGCTTCGGAAGCCTGAATTAGATCTTTACCATTCAGAACTGCGCCACCACCTGGAGAAGGTAAGGATGCGTACTTACCTCTAATTTCTCCTAAGACTCCTTTAGCACAAGCTAAAGCATACTTCTGAATAAAGTTCTTGTACGCTGGGTGCATAGTACCTGAGTCCAAGGCTCTATATTCTAGGATAATAGTCTGATCTCCAACTACAGGAACAGGATATACTTGGAGAAATTGGTTATTTACTACATCAAAGGAACCTTCCTGCCCTAAAACTTTTCTAATCATTTCTAAATGAGATTGTAGAATATAAAAATCACTCACTTGAAAGTCTGAGAATAGAAAGTTATCTTGAAAGTACTTAATAAAAAAGTCAAATTCTAGGGTTCCTGCTTGGCCTTGAATACTTAAAAGAGTTTTCTTATATACCACATAGGTTAAGTTATCCATTATGTATGTGGGTAATTGATACAGATTCTTGTTAGCAGTTGTGTTAAAAGAGCAAAACTGAGTAGTCCACATAGGGGCATGATAATAAAGTTGAGTTATGGCCTCATCAATACAAGACTTTATTTGGAAAGGAGTTAGCTCTACTCTTACAACGGGGTGCCCCAGCCTCGCTAAAATAAAGTCCCTAACGGTCTCCTCAAACGAGGAGAACTCTTGTAAGGTCCCCATAGTTGTATTATTTAAACTAGAGGTTATAATCTCTCCTCTAGTTGAAGTTTCATCTACTCCTTGTCCGAAGTAGTTATCAGCAAAAGAGTTTCCGTAATGATTAAGTACTGGAATTATCGCTGCCATCTAAATTCTCCTTAGGAGTGGTTTGTTTTTTACTTTTAGATTTTGTAGTCACCTTAGGTTTAGGTTTAGGTTTAGACTTAGTTTTTGGCTTTATTTCTTCTAAAAAAGAGTAAACTAGAGCCTCTGGAGAATCAAATTCTTCATTAGGATAAACCTCTTTTACTCCCTCTTGTAGCTGGAGTAACATTTTATGTCTAGATTTGTTTTTATATCTCATAATAATACCTCATTTATATATAGCTAAAAAGAAAAGGGTTAGGAGTAGAAAATACTCCTAACCCTTTGTTAGTTTATCTCAGCCTACCCTAGATTACTCTGGGTTTGACCACGCTGTGTTATCACCAGTACCAATCCGATCAAACGGAGTGAACAGGTAACTAGCAGTTGGGCCAACCACTCTAATAATCCGATAGAATCGTGCCGCTGGCTCGATAGCAAGCTTGCCATAGCGAGTCAGGATACCCTTCCTGGGTTGGAAGGTCTCGGGATCATAGATAGTAGGAAGTTGCTGGAGAGGAATGTAAGGAGCATAAACATACCCCGCATCCATCGGACCAGAACCTTTATAGCCCATCATAATCTCATCCTGGGGAAAAAGAGGATCAACATACAAATCATACTTACCAGCAAACTTACCCTTATAAAGGATCTTGTTAGCAGTTTGAGTCGTAGGACCATCTTTAGCAGGAAGACCACCTTCCAGCTTGGCAGCACTCTCAAGAAGAGAAGCCATAAGCGGAGAGGTAAGAATCCAGTTGCCAGGACCACGATGCGTACTAGTATAAATATCCTGCGAAGCTAAGTTCAGAATCGCAAGAAGGTTAGCATAGACATGACCAACATGCTGTGGTGCAAATGGTAATGCAGAACTTGAGAAGTCGATAACAAAGACATTCTTAAGTGTACCAGAGGTAGACCCACTACCCCACTTGTTATTAGTGAAGTCGTACAGGTACTGAGCAGGGGTGAAGCCCGTGCCATCATCCAGGAAATCGTTAGCGTTTCCTTGATCAAGCATAGCTCTGTTAAACCCACCTACAGGATAAGTATCAGCCTTGATATCGTAAGCAAGCATTCGAACATCTTCGATAAGCTCACGGTCGATTTCAAGACGAAGCTCCTTACCGAGCATGTCAGTAAGTTCCTTCTCAAGATCAAGGTTATGATAAGCCTTAAGATCCTGTTGAGCTTCCAGCGTCCAGAGGGCTCTCATCTTACGAGTACGAGCCACAACTGGCTGTTGCTCAATGTGGAAGTTCATTTCTGGAATCTCTCCACCATCAAGAGCCTCACCAGCCGAAACGCTGTAGCCCAGAATAGTAGAAGCATCGGGCCACATAG